>LSQX01127960.1_pt1 | contig 13560 bp, 14 predicted proteins | sample 654561 | NCBI WGS metagenome assembly LSQX01 (sample SAMN04489861, study PRJNA283612) | anaerobic digester metagenome | isolation source: 4 biogas reactors fed with cattle manure at either 37C or 55C with and... | place: Denmark: Kongens Lyngby | collected 2014 | reverse complement strand
GCTTTTACATAACGCAAAGCCGCTTCCACCTCATGAGCACTTTCTATGCGGCTGCCCTTAAAGTCCATTCTGCGCATACCCTCGGTAATTGACCAAACCACTAAGCTAGTTCCGCGCTGCACCGCCACAGAGGTTAGCGTTTCCAACACCCTTAATTCATCCCATGACTCTATGGCTACTAGACGCACCTTTGCATCGAGCACTAACTGCAAGTCTCTGATATCGTTTTTCATTGCTAACATCCTTTTAACTAAACTGTCTGGCTCAAACGGCCATAGGTAGTTAAACTCATTGGGTATTTTATTTGGACAGGGGTAAATTGATGGATTGTTTATTTTGTAAAATTACCGCTGGCGAAATACCAGCCAAAAAAATCTATGAAGACGAACTCGTTGTAGCTTTTCATGATATCGCGCCGCAAGCTCCGGTACATTTTTTAGTTATCCCCAAAAAACACATCAGCACCTTAAACGATTTAACTGAAGCTGATCGTGAGCTGGCTGGGCATATTTTATACACCGCACAGCGTTTAGCCAACGAACTGGGCTGCGAGCAAGGTTACCGAGTAACGATGAACTGTAACGAGCTTGGCGGGCAAACTGTTTATCATATACACATGCATGTACTGGGTCAGCGTCAGTTGACTTGGCCGCCCGGCTAAATAGCATTTTCAACACAAAAGGTTTTAAGTTATGTCTACACAGCGTCACTACTCTCTGGCCGATCGCTTAACGCAACAAGCCGATGCCTTACTGCGCACGCTAGTTCCATCCAGCTGCCAAGCTGCACGCCCTTCACCTGCCCTCGCGCATAGCGAAGACACCAGCCTTGATGTCGCCGACAAAAAGCACATCGCAGGCTTAATGCGGGTTAATCATACCGGTGAAGTATGTGCGCAAGCACTTTACCAAGGTCAGGCACTGACAGCACGTCGCGAAGAAATTCGTGAGGCCATGGAGCAGGCGGCTGCCGAAGAAATTGACCACTTGGTTTGGTGTGAAGAGCGCCTTAAACAACTGGACAGTCATACCAGCGTGCTCAACCCAATCTTCTATGGTTTATCCTTTGCCATAGGTGCAGGCGCTGGAGCCATTAGCGATAAAATCAGTCTAGGTTTTGTTGCTGCAACCGAAGATCAAGTATGCAAGCATCTGGACGATCATCTCGGTCAAATTCCCATGACCGACGGTAAAAGCCGCGCAATTTTGCAACAAATGCGTATTGATGAAGAGGAGCACTCAACCAATGCCATTGCTGCAGGCGGTTTACGTTTTCCAGCACCGGTTAAAGTCGGCATGAGCTTGCTGGCTAAGGTAATGACCGCTTCCACGTATCGCATTTAATATTGCCAAAAACCTGAATGGGCATGGAAAGCAAAGACAATGATGTTGTTGTGCAACACCATTGTCTAGCTAACTGCTGATACTAAAGCTCAGCGATTCAACTTAGGCATATTGCGGCCATAGAAAATCTCGAGCATTTCATGGCGCAGGCGTTCTTCCACATCGCGCCGTTGCTCATAAGAAAGATTCTCCGACGCTTCACCAAACAAATAGTTATCCAGCTCAAAATCCTTTAACAGCATTTTGGTGTGGAACATATTTTCTTGGTACACGTTCACATCCGTCATTTGATAGTTGGCGCGCGTGTCTTCTGACAAGTAGTTCTGGATCGAGTTAATCTCGTGATCAATAAAGTGCTTGCGCCCTTCCACATCGCGGGTAAAACCACGCACGCGGTAATCGATGGTGACAATGTCTGAATCAAACTGGTGGATGAGGTAGTTCAACGCCTTCAAGGGCGAAATGACGCCGCAAGTTGAGACATCAATATCCACGCGGAACGTGGCAATACCGTCAATCGGGTGAATTTCAGGATAGGTATGCACGGTGATATGACTTTTATCCAAGTGTGCCAAAATTGTTTCCGGCAGCGGGCCAGGCGACTCAGCCATCTGGCTTTCTGTAGGAACAACAGGCTCCTCAGAAATTAGGATGGTCACACTCGCACCCTGAGGGTCATAGTCTTGACGGGCAATGTTTAAAATATTCGCGCCAATAATCTCGACCACATCAGTCAAAATTTGCGTCAGGCGTTCAGCATCATACTCTTCATCGATATAGGCCACATAGGCTTGCTGATCGGCGGGAGTACGCGCATAGCTAATATCGTAGATGTTAAAGCTCAGCGTGTTGGTCAGGTTATTAAACCCGTGTAACTTAAGTTTGTTGGTCAAGGCTAGACCCTCTTGGTGGTGCGGCAAAGCCGCATTATTTTTGCATGCCTGTCAATTGCTGCATTACTTAGCAGCAATTGCGTAGGGCGGTTTTCACCTCTTCGCAATTGCGATTCTGGTTGTCGCACCGGGATTGGTGCTATAAAAAGGCGCGCCATTATGCAAAGCATATTGTTTTAGCGCTACCTATATTTTCAATGCACCGGCTTATGCCGTTAACCCTGCTCAACAATGCTAAAACTGTGGCTAATTACTACACCCGCACGCTCTAGCATAATGGACGCAGAACAGTATTTTTCTGCCGACAGTTCTACCGCACGCTTCACCGCGGTTTCTTTTAGCTTACTGCCTGTTACCACAAAATGCAGATCAATCTCGGTAAATATCTTAGGCTCTGTATCTGCACGCTTGGCTTTAATTTCCAACTCACAGCCGCGCACATCCTGTCGCGATTTACGCAGGATACTCACCACATCAAAGCTGCTACAGCCGCCGAGCCCCATTAGCAGCATTTCCATTGGCCTAGCTGCCAGATTATTGCCACCCGCCTCTGGTGGACCATCCATCATCACTAAATGCCCTGAACCCGACTCGCCCATAAAAACCGTGTTTTCTACCCATTTGACTCGTGCTTGCATTGTTCATCCTTTACTAAAAAACTCAAAACCAAGATAAAAGTAACATTTACTTGCCCTACAGCAACACAAAGCATACTCCTTTAGTACAACTTAGTGGCTAACAACAAATCATTCTCTATTATATATAAAGTACAAAATCTTGACGAAAGCCCTATTCCAGTGTCAAATTCAATTGGTTAATATAAAAGTAATATTTAAGGTTTGGTTAGATTCGTGTCTATAAGGACGTAATACTTCGGAGTATGGTCTACCAATTTCCCTAACTTAAGTCATTGTCCGCCAAAAGCAATTCCTTGCTTGGCTGCACTATTGAGGTTTTGCATGGTTGCTATCAATCTCCCACCAAAAATTAAAAATATCGAAAAGATTCTTGCCCATTGCCACCGCAGACGCTTTGCCAACAAAAGCACAATAATTTATGCCGGTGACCGCAGTGAGTCACTTTTTTTTATTGTGCAAGGTTCTGTTACGATCCTAATTGAGGATGACGAAGGCAAAGAGATGATTATCGCCTACTTAAACCAAGGCGATTTTTTTGGTGAGCTGGGCGTCTTTAATCCCAATAACGTTGAGCTATTACGCAGCGCTTGGGTGCGCGCACGCACCGAGTGCGAAGTTGCAGAAATCAGCTATACCAAATTCAAGGAAATCGCTGCACAAGATCCTGAAATTCTTTACACCTTGGGCCAGCAAATGGCTGAGCGCTTGCGCAACACCACACGTAAAGTCGGTGACCTAGCCTTCCTTGATGTGACTGGGCGTGTCGCTCGTACACTATTAGACTTATGCAAACAGCCTGATGCCATGACCCACCCTGACGGCATGCAAATTAAAATCACACGCCAAGAAATTGGCCGTATTGTCGGTTGCTCAAGAGAGATGGTTGGCCGTGTACTTAAAAACCTTGAAGAGCAAGAACTCGTTCATGTACGCGGAAAAACCATGGTGGTTTTCGGCACTCGCTAAGCCAACCGCATACAAAAAAGGCATAGTTTTCGCTATGCCTTTTTTATTGCTAGCGCTTAACGGGACGTTTTTGTAATTTGCGCTGCAATGTTCGTCTGTGCATACCTAACGCACGCGCCGTAGCAGAAATGTTACCGTCATTTTCATTTAACACCCGCTGAATGTGCTCCCACTGCAAACGGTCCACAGAAATAGGGTTTTCAGGCACCAGATTTTCTATTTCTGCGCGATCAGACAGCAAAGCTACTAACACATCATCTGCATCCGCTGGTTTGCACATATAATTTTGCGCACCTCGCTTAATGGCTTCAACCGCAGTAGCAATACTGGAATAACCCGTCAAAATCAGCACCTTCATTTCCGGGTCTAACTCCAATAGTTTGGGCAGCAACACCAACCCCGAGTCACCCTCCATTTTTAAATCCAACACCGCATATTCGGGCAAATCCTGCTTGGCCAGCATCAAACCCTCGTCTGCAGAGCTAGCGATTGAAACACGTAATCCACGTCTGGTCATCGCACGCGCCATCACGCGCGTAAAGGTGGGATCATCATCCACTAATAGCAAATGCGGATGTTCATCACCATCAAAGAGTATTTCTTCACTCATAACTCACTCCCAATTAAAACAAATCTGTCTGCAAGCGCGGTAAACACAGCTCAGTCAAGGTGCCGCCGCCTTCTTGGTTGTATAACTTAACCGTGCCGCCGGCACGATTAACGCTAGCTTGACTCAAAAACAAGCCTAAGCCCAAACCTTTACCCTTAGTGGTAATAAAAGGCTTGCCTAGCTGCTCAGCAATTTCTAAGGGCACGCCATCGCCATAATCGCGAATGGTTAAATGAATCCATTGCCTATCCCAAGTTAAACGAATAGATAGGTTTTCCGGGCAAGCATCGGCGGCGTTATTGAGCAAATTTAATAGCGCTTGGGTTAGATCAGCAGGCGGCATTACCTTAGGCACAGCGCCTACACCTTCATAGCTATAGGTATAGTTAGCTTCAGGCCGCATCAGATGCCAACGGTTTAAGGCTTTTTCAAACCAGTGCACTACCGTCTGCTCTTCTACAGCAAAACGCCGATCTGCTTCAGCGGCGCGCACTAAATTTTGCAGGGTTTCTTTACAGAGCAAAACCTGCTCTTGTAATAGGGCAATATCTTCTTGCAAGCTAGGTTCATGCTTATGTTCTTGGCGTAATTCGGTTAACAGTACACTCATTGTTGATAGTGGTGTACCTAATTCGTGCGCGGCTCCAGCCGCCTGAGTAGCTACCGCAAGCAGCTGCTGATCGCGCATACCCTCTTCGCGTCTTGCCGCACGAAACTCTTCTTGCTCACGCACTGCGGCTGCCATCTTAGTCACAAAAAAGGTTATAAATGCAGCGGATAACGCAAAATTGGCCCACATGCCAAACAAGTGCAAACTGATTAACAGCTCATTAATCTGCTCGCCGACAATATGCAGCGGTCGATACCAAATAAGCAGCGCTGTATAACCTGTCAGCGCCAAGCCACTCAAAAAAGCCGAATAAAACCAAGGCAAAGTAGCCGCGGCAATCGTCAGTGGCACCAAATAATAGGCAACAAAGGGGTTGGTCGAACCGCCTGTGTAATACAACAGTCCGCTATGAATAAGCAGATCAAACGCCAACTGAATTGCAAATTCCAATTCGGTTACCGGCCAAGTGCCGCGCAGTCTGAGCACTGTCAGCACATTCACCGCGACAGACAATGACAACAGCATCACCAACTGTGTCCATGCCAGCGCAAACCAATCATTTAGATAAACAAAACCTAAAGTCCCTGCTTGCGAACAGAACACCACAAGTCGAATTAATACTAACCGCCACAGGTTTTGTTTACTCGCTGAAAGCAAATGGCTAGGTGTTAGCATAGCAGTCCTTCGGATATTAAAAACATTAGCACTCCTAGTGTATAAGAGGTTACCTTGCTAAACATAGGTGCTGCAGCAACTGCGACTCTTAGTCTCAGTTCTGAGGAACCTATTCAGCAAAACCGCCTCATATTGAAAAACTAAATAGAGAGCCCGTTATGTATCAACCAAAAACCATTTTCAATCTCGCGACCTGCTTCACCTTAGCATTGACCGCCAATACAGCATTGGCACAAACCCATTACAACCAAGTTTCTCTGCGCGCGGAAGCCAGTGTTGAAGTGCCGCATGATTTAATGCAGGTTGTGCTATATACCGAAGAGCAGGACAGCGATGCCGCGCGCTTGGCAGAACAGATTACGCAAAAGCTCAATCAAGCGATCGCCCGTAGCAAACAAGCTAGTCAGGTAAAAATCTCCTTGGGAAGCCGGCATAGTCAACCGGTGCATCAGGACAAATCACAGAAAATCATTGCTTGGCGCGAACGCGCTGAACTGCGCCTAGAAAGCACTGATTTTGCACAACTGTCCACATTGACAGGACAGCTGCTACGGGATTTAAATATGGCCAGTATGCGCTTTGCTATTGCCAGCGCAACACGGGTTGAGCATGAAAACCAGCTGCTCAGTGAAGCCATTGATGCCTTTTCTGCCCGCGCCAAACTCACCAGCGCGGCGCTAGGCGGTAAAGATTACAAATTAGTGAATCTTAATTTAAACAGCCAAGGCGGCTATCAACCACCCATGTACCGTTCGGCGATGGTGATGAAAGCGCAAGCCGATGAGTCCTACAGCACGCCAGAGATTGAAGCAGGCACCAGCGAGTTGAAAATGATCGCTGACGGGATGATCGAAGTGATCCATTAAGAAGCCAAGCAGCAACCTTCTTGTTGCATAGAAGGTTGCTGGCGTGGTGCTTAGATTAAATGCAGAACTGTTTTAACGGCGGAAAGCCGTTGAACTCAACTGAGCTATAACTGGTGGTGTACGCACCGGTAGACAACCAGTACAGCCGATCACCGCTGGCTAGGTTAAGCGGCAAACCGTATTTGTAGTTTTCATACATGATGTCCGCGCTGTCGCAGGTCGGCCCAGCAATTATCACATCTTCCAGCTCGCCTTGTTTTTCGGTCCAAATTGGAAACTTGATGGACTCATCCATGGTTTCAATCAAGCCAGAAAACTTACCCACGTCGGTAAACACCCAACGCTCAATCGCCATACGGGATTTGCGCGATACCAACACCACCTCACTGACCAAAATACCGGCATTGGCCACCAATGAGCGGCCCGGCTCAAGAATGATCTCCGGCATATTGTCGCCAAAGTCTTCCTGTAGAAAACGGGTGATTTCTTCCGCGTAAGCGGTCAACGGATTGGTTTTGGTCAGATAATTGGCTGGAAAACCACCGCCCAGATTAATCATCTGCAGTTCGATACCGTCTTCAGCTTTCAAGCGGGTAAAGATATGTTTGACCTTGCCGATGGCCGCATCCCAAACGCCGATTTCACGCTGCTGCGAACCCACGTGGAAAGAAATGCCGTAGGGAACCAAACCCAGCTCACGCGCCAGCACTAACAAGTCCATCGCCATATCCGGCTGACAGCCAAACTTGCGTGACAAAGGCCAGTCCGCAGAGCTAGAGCCTTCGGTCAGAATACGTACATAGACTTTTGAGCCCGGCGCGGCTTTGGCAATATTGCGCAAATCTTGCGCTGAGTCGGTAGCGAACATACGCACGCCCTGCTCATAAAAATAGCGCACATCGCGGGCTTTTTTGATGGTGTTGCCGTAACTGACTTGCTCAGGCTTTACACCACAGGCCAATACCTTATCCAGCTCATAGATCGAGGCAATATCAAAGTTTGCACCTTTGTCATTTAACAGCTTAGTAATTTCTACCGCCGGATTCGCCTTTACCGCATAGTAAATCTTGGCGTAAGGAAAATTGCTTTCCAGCTCATCATAAGCACGGCCTATGGTATCTAGGTCGAGCACGACAAAAGGGGTTTCTTGCTGATCAGCAAAGGCTTTGATTTTCGCAAAAGTTGCGGGTGCGAAGTAGTCTTCCACACGAATGGACATAGCAATTCCTCCGAACAGAACGCCAGATGTAGCTGTGGCCACATGGAACGTCTGTTTTGTAAGTCGAAAAAAGGGGTGAAATAGAACGCTTAATCCGTTTCCCCACTTTGGTCCGCCTACTTCCCAAGGCATGTCGCCGAGGAGTAACAGCGGTAAAACCGCCAACCTCTCGTCGTCAGTACTTGAGCCGGATGGATCGTTTCAGCATGAGCGTTCGCCGCGCACTGTATGGGGTTTACGCTACAAATGCAACAGTGCAGCACATTGATTTTTCACCGCCTTATTTCCTGCGCATACAGCCCTGTGTTGCTACTGCTGGTACAGCTTAAATCACCCTCAACACTAGCACGTATTACAAGCAGCTACCTTTGCTTATATTCTATTTAGCTATAACCAAACAGCTTTATATTCCTTTAAGTATAACCAAGAATAGAGCATAGTAACCCCACTGATTCACGACAGAGGTAATGACCATGAGTATTCAACTAGGCGATATCGCACCAAACTTTCAACAAGACTCCAGCGAAGGCTTGATCGACTTTCACGAATGGCTAGGCGATAGCTGGGGCGTATTATTCTCGCATCCAGCCGACTTCACACCTGTGTGCACCACGGAATTAGGCTTTACTGCCAAGCTTAAAGATGAGTTTGCAGCGCGCAACGTTAAAGCCATTGCTTTATCCGTTGACCCAGTGGACTCACACCATGAGTGGATTAAGGACATTAACGAAACACAAAACACCGTGGTTAACTTCCCCATTTTAGCCGACGATGATCGTAAAGTTTCTCAGCTGTACGACTTGATTCACCCTAACGCTGATAACACGCTAACGGTTCGCTCGCTCTTTGTTATTGATCCAAATAAAAAAGTGCGCCTAACTATCACCTACCCAGCCAGCACAGGTCGAAACTTCCACGAAATTTTGCGGGTAATCGACTCCCTGCAACTGACTGATAACTACAAAGTTGCCACACCAGCAAACTGGGAAGACGGTGAAGAGGTGGTTATTGTGCCATCGATTCAGGACAAAGCTGAATTGGAAGAGCGCTTCCCCAAAGGTTATCGCGCCGTGAAACCTTACTTGCGCCTCACTCCACAACCGAACCGCTAAGCAAGCAAACCGCCACTCTGCACACCATCAGAAGTTGCCGTGCAGGTGTGGGCACTGTCAAGGAGAGCGCTGATGCGCAATGAAACCCAAGTGCGTTATCTGATTGTACCGGGCTGGCAAGGCTCTTGCGCTGCACACTGGCAGTCTCATTGGCAGCAGGTTTTGCCTGATTGCAGCCGCGTTGAGCAGGACGACTGGTTATTGCCGCAGCGTCAGGCATGGATTGATCAGCTTGAGCAAGCAGTTGCCGCTGATTCGCGCCCTGTGGTGCTCATTGCTCATAGTCTGGGCTGTGTAACAATTGCACATTGGGCATTGCAAGCAGCAGCCAAACTTTTGGCACAAGTGCGCGGTGCTTTGTTGGTTGCGCCAGCCGATGTTGAGCGTCAAGACTGTCCTGCTGCTCTGCTTAACTTTGCGCCTATGCCCACCCAGCGCCTGCCATTTCCTAGCCTACTCGTAGGCTCTACCAACGATCATGCAGCAGATGCTCAGCGCGCCCTGCTATTTGCTGAGCACTGGGGCAGTGCCGCGGTAATTTTGCCCAACGTGGGACACATCAACGTGCAGTCGGGTCATCATCGTTGGGAGCAGGGTTTTGCTTGGCTGTACCAACTGCAAGAGCACCGCGCTCAGCCTTTACAGCACTCAGCATAAGCAGTGAATCACTCTCAGTATTAGCCTTTGACAAAGTCTCTGCGCAAGCCTGTATGCGTCAACGGCCTAAAGCCGTTATAATGCGCGGCTATTTTCACTGGTTAAATTTAGAGTCCACCCTATATGAGTCGATATGCTGCTGAGGTTGCCAAACGCCGTACGTTTGCCATTATTTCCCACCCGGATGCCGGTAAAACCACCATTACCGAGCGCCTGCTGTTAATGGGGCAAGCCATCAGCGTAGCTGGTACGGTTAAATCACGCAAATCCGACCGTCACGCCACCTCAGACTGGATGGCTATGGAACAGCAGCGTGGTATCTCTATTACCACCTCAGTGATGCAATTCCCTTATCGCGAGCACATGATCAACCTGCTCGACACCCCCGGCCACGAAGACTTCTCGGAAGACACCTACCGCACGCTTACTGCGGTAGACAGTGCGCTGATGATGATCGACGGCGGTAAAGGGGTAGAGCCACGTACAATCGCTTTGATGAATGTGTGTCGCCTGCGTGACACGCCCATTATCAGCTTTGTCAACAAAATGGACCGCGACATCCGCGACCCCATTGAGTTGCTGGATGAGATTGAAGAAGTCCTTAATATTAAAGCTGCGCCTATTACTTGGCCGATTGGCTGCTACCGTGAATTTAAAGGCGTCTACCACCTCGCCGACGACAGTATATATGTCTATACCGCCGGTCATGGTCACGAGCGTACTGAAGAAAAAATCATTCAAGGACTGGACAGTACTGAGGCGCGCGCACTGCTGGGCGATCGCTACGATGACTATGTAGAAGAGTTAGAACTGGTACAGGGTGCCTGTCATCTGTTCGACCACGATGCTTACTTACGCGGTGAAATGACTCCTGTGTTTTTTGGTACGGCGCTGGGCAACTTCGGTGTGAACCATGTGCTCGATGCTTTTGTTAATTGGGCACCTGCCCCCTTATCACGCATGACGCAAGAGCGCGAAGTACTGCCTTCTGAGGAAGTGTTTAGCGGCTTTGTATTTAAAATTCAGGCCAATATGGACCCACGTCACCGTGACCGTATTGCCTTTATGCGCGTGTGCTCGGGCAAATACGAGCAAGGCATGAAGATGCGCCATGTGCGTATTAAAAAAGACATCAAGATTGCGGATGCCCTAACCTTTTTCTCCAGCGACCGCGAACGCCTTGAAGATGCTTATGCCGGCGATATTATTGGTTTGCACAACCATGGCACCATTCAAATTGGTGATACCTTCAGTGCCGGTGAAGAGATGAACTTTATTGGCATTCCACACTTTGCGCCAGAACTGTTCCGCCGTGTGCGTTTAAAAGATCCGCTCAAATCCAAGCAGTTACGTCAGGGTTTACAGCAGCTTGCCGAAGAAGGCGCTACACAGGTATTTTTCCCCAAACGCAGCAACGATATTATTCTCGGCGCGGTGGGTGTTCTACAGTTTGATGTGGTCGCTAGCCGCCTAAAAGAAGAATACAAAGTCGAGTGTCTGTACGAACCCATCAACGTCTATTCGGCACGCTGGGTAACCAGTGATAACAAGAAAAAATTGGATGAGTTTATGGATAAAGCCCACGAGCACCTATCCATTGACGGTGGCGGGCATTTAACCTATCTAGCGCCCACCCGCGTTAACCTTAATCTGATGGAAGAGCGCTGGCCGGATATAGAATTCCACGCCACCCGTGAGCACCATTAACAAAGCGCTAAGTTAGCGCACCAGCAACACATCACAAGGCGGATGCTCGAGAAAATACTGCGCTAAGCTACCCAGCAGTACGTCCGCCAACACTCCACGACCATGCTTACCTACAGCCAAAAGCTGTGGTTTTTGTTGCGCGAGAATTTCGCTTAAGCAGCTGTGTAGCTCACCCTGATGCAACGCATGGCTAATCGCTGGACCCTGCGCTGGCATTTTCTGTTGCTCATCCACAATCAGCTGGGCAAACAGTTCTTCCTGCCATTCATGCTCGTCCGTATCACAGGCATGCATGTGCGCATGCTCTAAAATATGTACTGCATGGATAGTCGCTGATTCAGGTAGCAAGGCATAAGCGGCATGCAGCGCATTACAAGCACAGCGGGAGAAATCCATCGGCACCAAAGCCTGTTGGTACACCGCAGGCTCTGCGCTGACGGCTAACAAAACCGGCGCTGAACTGCGCTGTAAGACACGTTCCAACGTCGTACCGGTAAAATACTGCGGCGAGTCCTGATGATGATCACCCATCACTAGCAAATCAACCGAGCGGGCACGCTGTTGCGCCACTATGCTTTGCGCTGGACGACCAATGACCACAATTAGCTCCGCCTGAGCGTTCAGTCGGCTAATTTGTTGCCCGATAAGTTCTTCTGCGGCAGCTTGGTTTTGCTTGAGTACCGCGGGCGGGAGATGATCTTCCATTACATGCAAAATAGTCAGCCGTGCACCATGTTGCTGAGCCAAATGCCACGCTCGCTGCAAAGCAATATGCGCATGCTCACTCAAGTCATGCGCCACCATAATATGCTTAATTGCCATTACTTAATTCACCTTAATACGCGCAAAGCTCAGCGCACGGGACAACCCCATACGCTGCGCTCATAAGCTAATTACTTAGCCACCTCAAGCGCTTGGCTCAGGTCGGCTAAAATATCATCGATGTGTTCAATACCAATGGATAAGCGCACTAAGTCAGCGCTCACACCCGCTGTTGCCATTTCTTCAGACGACAGCTGACGGTGCGTTGTACTGGCTGGGTGACAAGCTAAACTTTTCGCATCACCGATATTCACTAAACGGTAAATCATTTGCAAGGCATCAATAAAACGTGCACCCGCCGCTTCGCCACCTTTAATACCAAAACACAGAATGGCCGAAGGCTTGCCGCCGTAGTATTTTTTCGCCAACTCATGCTCAGGATGATCCGGTAATCCTGCGTAGTTAACCCACTCTACCTGTGGGTGGGCGGCTAAAAACTCAGCAACCTTTTGCGCGTTCTCACAGTGACGCTCCATACGCAGCGACAATGTTTCCATACCCTGCATAATTAAGAACGCATTAAAAGGTGATAAGGCCGCACCCATATTACGCAGCGGCACCACACGGCAACGTGCGATAAATGCAGCTGGACCAAAGTCTTTGGTGTAAACCACACCGTGGTAGGACACATCAGGCGTGTTCAACAATGGGAAGCGATCGGCATGCTCAGCCCAAGGGAACTTACCTGAGTCAATAATCGCGCCAGCAATAGTGGTACCGTGGCCACCAATATATTTGGTCAGCGCTTGAATCACGATATCTGCACCGTGCTCAATGGGGCGCAGTAACGCTGGGCTTGGCACAGTGTTATCGACAATCAAGGGCACGCCATGACGGTGAGCGATATCTGCTAAAGCTTGAATATCAACGATATTACCCGCTGGGTTACCAATACTTTCGCAGAAGACTGCTTTAGTTTTGTCATCAATCAAAGCTTCTAAGGCAGCTAAATCGTTATAAGGTGCAAAGCGTACCTCTAAACCTTGACGTGGCAAAGTATGTGCAAACAGGTTGTAAGTACCACCGTATAACGATGCAACAGAAACAATATTGTCGCCCACTTCAGCAATAGTCTGAATAGCGGCAGTAATAGCCGCCATACCCGACGCCATTGCCAACGCAGCCACACCACCTTCCAAGGCGGCAACTCGCTGCTCAAGAATATCGTTAGTGGGGTTAGTGATGCGCGTATAAATATTGCCTGGTACTTTTAGGTCAAATAGGTCAGCACCGTGCTGAGTGTTATCAAAGGTGTATGAGGTGGTTTGATAAATCGGCACCGCGGCAGATTTTGTGGTGGGGTCAGACTTGTAACCAACATGCAGCGCAATCGTTTCTAGTTTCATCACTATTACTCAAAGAAGAGGGTTAAAATGTTGGTGCAAAGCATGCCCAGCCAGCTGACGTGGGTCAAGTACAGCACCTTGAGATGTCTTCTAAAT
>LSQX01062786.1_pt1 | contig 13563 bp, 15 predicted proteins | sample 654561 | NCBI WGS metagenome assembly LSQX01 (sample SAMN04489861, study PRJNA283612) | anaerobic digester metagenome | isolation source: 4 biogas reactors fed with cattle manure at either 37C or 55C with and... | place: Denmark: Kongens Lyngby | collected 2014 | reverse complement strand
GAGGAGAAGAGGCGTCACGCCTCTCGACGACGGATGCGGCCGCAAGCGGCCCCGCATCATAGGCACGGAGGTTTGAGATGGCGTTGACGAACTCCATGATCTGCTGCTTTGCCCCGTCGTCACCGCAGCAGACGGCGACTGAGTAGTCGAGCACCTTCCACTTGTTCGCGGCGATGTTGTTGAACGCGGCACAGACGGTCGCGCCCTCAGGAAGCATCCTCTTGATCATCATCGCCACCGAGCCTTCCGGCGGAGGGGGGAGTAGAAGTAGTTCGTGCGCTCGATCGGGTTGACGGGGCTGATGACGATCTTTCCTTCAAACCCGGTCAGGGTGTTCAAGGGTATCGCGAGGACGACGATGTCCGCCTCGTCGACCGCGCACGCTGGTAGGTGACGCCTGCAAGACTGCACTTCATCCCCTGCACCTGCAGGGTCTCTCAGGTCGCGACCGCCTATACCTCCTCACGCGATCCCACGATCACGTCGCACTTCGGCGAAAGCCGGAGCGCCATACCCTCTCCCCGATATCGCCGGTTCCCCGATGGTCCCGATCTTCGCTACTCCACCAGCGGTTTTAGGATGCTCTCGAGTGTGCCGAGATCCTGGACACCCACCAGCTTCCGGACGAGGGTTCCATCTTTCTCGATGATCAGTGTGGGCACGAACTGAATGTCATACCTGGCGGCATACTGTCGGGTCTGTTCTGAGTCGACGCCAACGTCGATCTTCTGAACGTCCACCTGATCACCCATTCTCTTCTTGAGCTCATCGATGATCGGTGTCTGCTGGTGGCACGGACCGCACCACTCGGCAAAAAAATCCATTAAAACCGGTTTTCCCATAATACTTTACCCCATTCACACATTGTGTGTGAACGGGGCAATAAAGGTTATTGTGGGTTGTTATTTTGAGAGGATCGCCATGATAATCTTCCCGTACGCCGGCCTCGTGACCAGGATGCCGATCAGAACGCCGAGTATGGTGACGATAGCAAAGCCCCTGAGGGTGGAGAGATCCATCAGCGCCAGCGGGAGCATGGCGATGAAGACCGTCGCGGCGGCGACGGCGATGATCCTGAACGCCCGCCCATACCGTTTCATATAGAGGTTCGGCGACGGAACACGCCCCTCATGGAGGACTTCGTCCGTTATGATGATGAGCTGATCGATGCCGGTACCCACCACCGCTATCAGACCGGCGATCGTGGCGAGATCGAGTTGTATGATGAACCGGGAGATCCCGAGCAGGATGATGATCTCGGCGAAGTTGACGGCGAGCATGGGGAGAACGATCGAGGGCTCGCGATAGCGGTAGTAGACGATCACCCCCACGGTAAGCAGTGCGATGATCCCGGCAAGAAGGACGGTTATCTTGAATTGCTCGCCGAGCGCTGCCGGGACGGACCCGGAACCGACGATATCCACCTGGACCGGCAGGGCGCCTGCCCGCAGGTGGATCTGGAGCGTCATCGCGGCTTCACGCCCGGCGTCACCGGTTCCGGTGCTCGCGGAGAGCGAACTGACCGGGCCCGACCGGATCTGTCCCGCAAGTTCTCTGGAGAGGGGGGCGCTGTAGACCGTCTCGTCGTCGAGGATCATCACGAGATGGTGAGCGTTCGGATTATCGACCGCTCCGGATTCGATGGCGGCAGTGCGGAAAGCCTCTGCACCCGCATCGGTGAGCGAGAAACCGACGCCCCACTGACCGTCGGTGTCCCTCTGCGGAACGCCGACGCTGGTGATCTGGTCGCCGTAGAGGACATGCTCGGTCTCGTTTCCGGTCGTCTGAATGCGTATCTCGAAGAGACCCTGGGTGCCGATGATCTCCTGCGCGGTCGCCATATCCACGCCGGCAAGCTCTATCCGTACATACTGGGGATACTCGCTTCCCGTCGGAGTGAGCAGGTTGATCCGTGCATCTTGCATTCCGAGAGCGTTCACCTTGTCGCTCAAGATCCGTTTTACTTCGTCAGCGGTAAAGGATGATACGCCCTTCTGGTAGGTGATGATCGAGGCGCCCGATCCCGCGAAGATCGGTTCAAGATCGGCACGCAAAACATTCTTTCGGATCTCAAGGTGGTTCTCATCGATCCGGACGATCTCTGTCTCGAGCTCTTTGCGCAGGTTCTCAATGAGGTCGCCGACCGATCCATCGGTCGAATAGGCTACGACGACGGACTGGAATTCCAGCTGCAGCCATGAGCCGCCTTCAAGATCAAGACCGAACTGGAGGTTCCCCTCAAGTCCCCGCTCAGGGTTCGGTGGGGCCAGGTAGATGCCGACGAGGGAGCCGATCACGAGCAGAAGCAACAGGGCCACACGCCAGTCTTTGACGAGATTGGTGAAGGTTTCTTTATTCATTTTTTACCGCTCCTGCGGATGTGCGCTTTGAGTATCCCGGCGTTCAGCATCCAGGTGTTCATCAGGTCGACGAGGAGTCCGATGATGAGAACACTTGCAATCGCGCTGATGATCTGGATCTGCCCCACCGTAGCAACTGCCCACATGGCGACGATGGCTCCGAGCGTCGTCGTCGTCATGATGAACCCGGTTCTGAACGCACCGGCGAGTTTCTCTTCGAGCTTGCCCTTACGCTTCAGGAGTCGCGTGGTCAGAAGGACGTTGCTGTCCGCTGCGTAACCGATCAACATCAGCAGAGCCGCCGTCGTCCCGAGGGAGAGCGGAATGCCGAGGACCTGCATGGCCCCGGCGGTGATGGCGATATCGGAGGCGGCTGCGAGGACGACGGCGCACGATGCAACGGGGTTTCGGTACGCGATGAAGATCACGACGGCCACCCCGATGAACGAGAAGACCAGGGCGAGGAAGGCCTGACTCTGGAGCGTCTTTCCGAACGTCTCGCCGATCTGGTCCACTTTTGCATCGGGATACTTCTCGTTGACGAGCGTGGTGAAACTCCGGTACTGGTCGTCATCCATGGGACCGAACTGAACGTATTTCCCGTTGCCGACACCCTCACCCACCGATTGGAGCGGATACCCGGCGAACGTCGCCTCGATCGTCTCTCTGCTGTCGGATGTGAAGACGGTGACCGCCGTTCCACCTGCAAAGTCGATGCCCGGGGTTATGGGCAGGCCGGTGGTGAGCGTGGTGTAGCCCAGCAACACTCCGGCAAGGAGGAGAAGAACGAGGGGCAGCGCTACCATCTGCCGCGGAGAGTATTTGTTGATATCATATCTAACAAATTCCATGCTGTATCAGTGTACGATTGTGAAAGGTTAAAGGATTGCTCATGGATATATAGTGGAACCTGAAATTTGCCCGGATATTACTGAAATGCCCCGGAAATTTCCCGGAAAAGAGAGGAGCAGGGCACGGGCCGCAGAGGATTGTTTCCCGGGGGCGGAGCTGTGCAGTACGCGCGCCGTGGAGGGGGCGGAAAGAAGGGGCGCTACGGAAATACAAATATATTCAGTAAAAAGTAGATCAAGGCGACCATATAAAAAATTAAGGAAAACAGAGCAATGATACACGACTTAATATCATTTCGTCAGACAATTGCCGTTCTCCTGGCAGAACACACGATTAAATGGATAAAAAGAAAAGATATATATAAAATACCGAATCACAAGCACATATGAGATCACCCGGTGAACTCAAAAGAGAGATAGAATCCCGACTCAAAGAGTATCTCTCACGTGACCGGGATGGGATCCGGCATGAGTTGCTCAACCTGTTTGTCAGAGTAAAGTCCCTCACCATACCCCAGATCCACGAGAAACTGCAGGAGCAGTTTACCATCAGTTACCACTCCATCGCATCCATGGTTGGCACCATTGCGTCCCGCATAGGCATCCTGCGCGTGAGACGGAATGCAGAAGGAACAAACTCCATCTACGAGCTGAAAGATCAGTATGTAGATGTGGTGACAAACATCCTCGGGGCAACCTGACCCCCTCCGGAATCATACCTCTTTTTTAGCCCCGGCACCAACATATGTGACTATCATGCAGAGCGATGTTAAAGAGCCGGGCCGGTCACAGGCTTTATACGTCACAGAGGAAGTCCGATCATATGTCCTCAAGAGAAAACGCGACTTCCGGGTGAGCACATCCTGCGGTGGAGCCATACTCCTGCCGATATCCATCAAACCGCCGAAGGCAACGGATCTGCAGATCCCCGTCGGCGATTACACGATCTATGTCTCGAAACACCAGGCTCACTATATCGATTCCATCCACAGGGAAATGATCCCCATATTCTATGAAGACATCTAAGCCATGAGTTTTGAAGAACTGGAGCACACCGCCGATGTTCTCATGCGGGTGCGGGGCGCGACCTTGAACGAACTCTTTGAGGAGGCGGGCCGGGCGATGTTCCACGTCATGTATGGCTCCTGTGAGGACCGTGGGGCCGGGTGGAGGATCGACCTTGAGGCGGAGAATCCTGAATCACTTCTCATCGACTACCTCTCTGAACTCCTCTTCGTCAGCGAGGTCGAGAACATCGTCTTCTGTGCGTTTGACGTCGATATCCAGAGCACCCGGCTCTCCGCTGTCCTGAGAGGCGAACCCTTCGATCCTGCACGGCATTCCGCAGGGGCGCACATCAAAGGAATATCTTACTTTGGGCTCGAAATCGTTAAAGAAGAAGAAAACTATGTTGTGGATATCATATTTGACATATGAGAGGGATCCATATGCTTGAAGGAATCAACAAGATTGGAGATCTCGAATGGGAGGTCCCCATCGGTTATGTCCCCGATATGCGGGTGCCGGGGCGCTTTTTCCTCTCTCGCACCCTTGCAGAGACACTCGAAGAAGGCGCGGTCCGCCAGCTCGCAAACGTTGCAACGCTTCCCGGGATCGTGAGGCACTCGCTTGCCATGCCCGATATCCACTGGGGGTATGGGTTTCCCATCGGCGGCGTCGCCGCGTTTGATATGACCGAGGGAGTCATATCGCCCGGCGGGGTCGGGTTCGATATCAACTGTGGTGTCCGGCTGATCACGACGCCGCTCACCGAGGCGGATCTCGCCGGCAAGAAACGGGAACTGATCGAACGGTTGTTCGCCGCGGTGCCGACCGGAGTGGGAGGAAAGAGCGGCCTGCGGATCTCGAACAAGGAGGTCGTTGAGGTCATGCAGAACGGCGCACGGTGGGCGGTCGAGCGCGGGCTTGGAACCGACGCTGATCTCGTCCGGTGTGAAGAAGAAGGCGCGATGCCGGGGGCGGATCCGGATGCAGTCAGCGGCAAGGCGCGCCAGCGGGGCATCCCACAGCTCGGGACACTCGGCGGCGGCAACCACTTCCTCGAGATCCAGGTGGTGCAGGAGATCGTCGATCCGGAAGCGGCACGGGTGTTCGGGGTCACCGAAGGGCAGGTCTGTTTCATGGTCCACTGCGGATCGCGCGGCCTCGGCCATCAGGTCGCGACGGATCATCTGCGAACACTCGAACATGCGCTCGCAAAATACCGGATACAGCTCCCCGACCGGCAACTCGCCTGCGCTCCGGTAGACTCTCCGGAAGGCCGCGCGTACTACGGCGCGATGGCCTCGGCCGCAAACTACGCCTGGGCAAACCGGCAGGTCATCATGCACGAAGCAAGGAACGTCTTCACGCAGCTCTTCGGGATCGACTACGATGAGATGCGGCTCGTCTACGACGTCGCGCACAACGTTGCGAAGTTCGAGCGCCACGACGTCAATGGTGCGGCAACAGAGGTCTGCGTCCACCGGAAAGGTGCAACGCGGGCGTTCGGGCCGGGGGCTCCCGGCATCCCGCACGAGTATGCCGCGGTCGGGCAGCCGGTTCTCATCCCGGGAAGCATGGGGACGTCCTCCTACCTCCTCTGCGGCACGGCGGCTGCGATGCAGAAGACCTGGGGGAGCACCTGTCACGGTGCCGGGAGGGTGCTCAGCCGGTCGAAGGCAAAGAAGGAGGTGCGAGGGCGGGAACTCCGGGAACAGCTCGCCGGCGCGGGGATCCTCGTGCGTGCCCACAGCGACTCCGTCCTTGCAGAGGAGGCACCGGAAGTGTATAAACCGAGCCATGAAGTGGTGCGCATCGTGCACGAGGCAGGGCTATCGGGCACCGTCGCCCGGTTAAACCCGCTCGGGGTGATCAAGGGGTGACGGGACGGGTTGGGTTGCTCTGGGACAACCCCCTCATGTTCTCGCGGCTCATCGAGGATTGCGGCACCTGCTGCGAGACGGTCAACCCCTACATGCTCGCCTCCCCATTCTGGCGGGGGCAGTTTGCGGCACTCATCGTGCCGACAGGGTTTGCAAACCCGGCTTACTCGAATCTCCTCCCTGCCCTCCGGGCATCCAGCAGCCGTATCCGGCGTTTCATCGAAGGAGGGGGACGGATGCTTGTCTTCGGCGCGGGTTGCCTTCGAGAGGACGCGTATGACTGGCTCCCGTTCCCGTTGACCTACTCGTTCGGTTACGGGCCGCGTGCGGTCAGGTTCACCGGGGAGAGCAGGTACAACTCCCTTTTTGCCGGATATGATCTCGGTGCCGTCGAGTGTGACGGCACGTTTCCGGTCAACAGCGGCGAAACCTTTGCCACCTCAGAGAACGGCGAGGCACTCCTCATCGGAAAAGCGATCGGTGACGGCATGATCCTGGTCTCAAGCATCCATGAATACCCATCGCGTGAATTCATTAAGGAGTTCTTCTACAGCGATAGGGAAACCTTATTCTAGCTATAACCTTATGAAAAGTATAGATATGGCCATGGAGCAATACGTCATCTCTGCATCTTCTACAGCGCACGATCTCGCTCCCATCATGATGTGCATCCATGATCTGCTCAACCGTCTGCCTATCACGGCACGGTCTCGCGACCAGCCGGGGATCAGGATTGAGAACGGAAAGGTCATCGATCAGGCGTACACAGGCCCCATCCTGGAGGAGGTTCTGGCTGAGAACACGGTGAAGCGGATAAGACCCCCCACAGGCCCTTACCGGGGCATCCCGGTGGTGGTAGCACCGGTGAGGGATGGTAGCGGTGAGGCTATCGGCGCGATCGGTGTCGTTGATGCAACCGGCATCTTCGATCTGGCGGAATTTATGGAACAGAGCGCGGGTATCCGCAGACAGGTATGCGGTGAGGACCCGTGCCCGCTCCCGACTGAGACGCCTGCAGCGAAACGGTGAATGTGCATGAAGGATACGGCAATCAGCATACTGAAGATTCTCGAGGAGGCCCCCGGCCCAATATCGGGTGAGCGGATCGCAGAACAGCTGGGTATCACCCGATCGGCTGTCTGGAAACAGGTGCGGGAACTCCGGAGGCTCGGATACAGCATAGTATCATCCCGCACGGAAGGGTACCGCCTTGAATCAACGAGCGGCAAACTCCTCCCCTACGAGATCCATAAACAGCTCCGCACCCGGCTCATCGGCAAGCAGATCCGCCACTTCGACCGCACCGCCTCGACGAGCTGGATCGCAAAACAGCTTGCGAGTGAGACCGATCCCGAACAACTGCACGGCATGGTGATCATCGCCGAGGAGCAGACAGGGGGGGTCGGCAGACTCGGACGGGCCTGGGTCTCGCCCGCCGGCGGGATCTGGGTCACCATCATCCTGAAACCAAAGATCCCCATCGATCAGCTCTTCATGATCACCATGGCCGGGTCGATCGCGATTGCCCGCGCCATCAGGAAGGAGTACAACATCAGTGCGCTCATCAAGTGGCCGAACGACATCTTCGCCGGGGAGAAGAAAGTCGGTGGGCTGCTCCTGGAACTCGCTGCAGAGGCGGATACCGTCCACTATGCCCTGCTCGGGATAGGGATCGATGCAAACATATCGCTCGACGAACTTCCACCGAACCTGAAAGACACGGTGACCTCACTCGAGGCGGAGGTCGGCCACGAGGTCGACCGTGTGGCGCTCCTTGCCCGGGTGCTTCGGGAGTTTGAGCTCCGCTTCCAGCAGCTTGAGGATGGGGAGTACGACTCAATCATCCGCGAGTGGAAGAGCCTCTCCCTGACGCTCGACCAGCGGGTGGCCATCAGGACGATCAACAAGACCTTTGAAGGGGTGGCAATCGATATCGACAGGCACGGTGCCCTGATCATCCGCAGGGATAACGGGGGAATAGAGCGGGTTATCGCCGGCGACTGCTTCCAGCTCTAGTGTTCAGGGGCAATGCCCCTCTACGATATTTCCTGGTCTGAGAGGGCTTTTTTTATTGTCAACCAGCCAACATAAAACGGTTTACATGAAACATCGCGCCCAGATCCTCGCTTACAGCGGCACGTTTGTTGCGCTCATCGCTGCCGGGAGCTGGATATCCATACCGCTGCCCCTGATCCCGATCACGCTCCAGACACTCTTTGTACTCCTTTCCGGGATCGTTATGAAGCGGTATGCCGTGATCCCTGTCGCCCTTTACATCCTCCTCGGGGCGATGAGCCTTCCGGTCTTTCACAACGGCACGGCTGGTCTGGGTGTGCTCCTCAGCCCAACTGGCGGATTTCTGGTCGGGTTCATCCCCGCCGCCCTCATCACCGGTCTTGCCTACGAGTATGAGGCGCCGAAGTACCGGGCCGCAGGCTTGATCATAGCAACCTTCGCGATATACCTCTTCGGTGTGGCGTGGCTCGCCTTCTCGGCATCGCTCTCGCTGATCGAGGCCATCCTGATCGGGGTCGTCCCATTCATCGTCGGGGATGTCGTGAAGGTCTTCGCGGCGTATACCATAGGTAGACGGGTGACATGATCCGGATCACCGGTCTCCGGCACCGGATCATCGATATCCCCGATCTGGAGATGGACGCACGCCATATCGCCGTGATAGGGCCGAATGGAAGCGGCAAGACGACACTGCTCTCGGTCTGCTCCGGCATCGAGGATCCCCGGAGAGGGACAGTCCTGCTCCTCGACCGCCGGCCCGCCGCTGTGAGGATCGGATGGGTGGGAGAGTTTCCCGACCGGACACTCCTCTTCTCACGGGTGTACGATGAGATCGCGTCATCCCCCCGGTTTCGCCACCGCTCCTGTCCTGAGACGGATGAGAGAGTCCGGGCGGCCGCGGAGGAGATCGGTATCCGGCACCTCCTCGACAAAAAGGTCTCTACGCTCTCAGGGGGTGAGAAGGCCCTCGTTGCACTTGCTGCTGCCGGTGTCGATGACCCTGAGGTGCTCATCCTCGACGAGGCCGATTCGCATCTGGATGCAGGGACAACCGCACAGATCCAGGGCGCCGTGAGGGAGAGCAAAGCCGCCCACGTGCTCTGGTGTACGCAGTCGATGGATCTCGCGGCAGAAGCGGATTACGTCGTCTTCATGACGGGAGGGACGGTCAGGCACCACGGGACACCGGAAGAGGTCTTTGCGAACCTCGAAGAGACGTGCTTCTACCCTTCAATGTGGAGGATCCGCCGGTGAGGGTGGACGTCAGGGATGTTCACTTCTCCCGCGGCCCGTTCACCCTCCGGGGCAGCGGCACCTTCGGGGAAGGAGTGCACCTCGTCAGCGGAGCGGTGGGGAGCGGGAAGTCGACGCTTGCCCTCCTGCTTGCCGGGCTCCTCCATCCTGGGAGTGGATCCATCCAGCGGCAGGGAGTCGAATCTGCCCTGCTCCTGCTGCAGTTCCCCGAGTACCATGTCACCTGCCCGACCGTCGCCGAGGAGGCCGGGTCATGGGGGCTTGCGCCGGCCAGTGTGCTCGAACAGGCGGATCTTCGCGGGCGCGGCGATGATGATCCATTCCATCTCTCCCGCGGCGAACTGAAGCGGCTGATCCTGGCCTGCACATTCATGCGGAATCCCGATCTGCTGATGCTGGACGAACCGTTCAGCTCGCTTGACTGCGTCGCCAAACAGAAGGCCTGCAGGATGATCGAAGAGAGGGAGGGAGGGATTACCATCATCTTCTCGCATGAGCGCGCGATTCTTCCCCGGGTTGACGCCATCTGGGAGATGGAGGGCGGGACGTTGACCTCCCTCGGCAGCGTACCGGACGCGATCCCGCTGTGGCGCCATGCCCCCCCATACCTTGTGTATGCCCTGAACCAGGGCGCCCGCCCTGAGAACATCACGCTTGAGGATGCCTGGGAGGCGATATGCAGGATCCAAGGCTGAGGCTTTTTTCCACCGTTGTCCTCTCGCTTTTTGCGTTTGCAAGTATGGCGGGCGCCGCCGCAGCTCTGGCCTGGTGGCTCGTCTTCACACCGCGCACAAAAGTCCTCCCTCGATCCGGGGTCTTTCTCTCCCTCATCGCGATGATCGGCGTAACAGCGCTCGTCTCGGCGTGGGGCGGCGGCCCCGGCCTCTCCTACTTCATACGGATGGTCGTGGTTCTTCTCCTTGCCGCATGGGCGTACTCCGAGACAGAGGAGGGAGAAGTGCTTGCCGTGGCGGTCTGGGCTCTTGGAAAGCGGATCGGGTTTGAGATCGGGCTCATCGCTGAGATGGGGCTCACCGGACTTTACGTGATCCGTCAGGAGATCGATCAGGTGCGGATCGCATTGGCGCTCAAAGGAGTCCCTATCGGGATACGCACGATCGTGCCGATCGCTGTTCTGCTCATCATAACCCAGATCCGGAGGGCTGATGAAGTCGCCAGACTGCTGGTGGTGCGGGGATACACGCTCGGAGGACAGATATGCCCCCGATTCAGAACAGACCGGCGAGATATTCTGGCGTCTTCATCGGCAGTGATATTCGGACTTTTATCGTGGCTCCTGGTTCGAGATGTTTTTATATTATTACAGTGAACTTTTTAGAGGCTTTATCGCGATCTCCTCAGCCCTTCGAGGTGTAATATTCGATGTGTGCGGCCAGGTCTAATGTACTCAATATAACCGACACCACGCTTAGGGACGCGCATCAATCGCTGATCGCTACCCGACTCCGGACTGAGGATATGCTTCCTCTTGCCCGGGCTATTGACGAAGTCGGTTTCTTCTCAGTCGAAGCCTGGGGCGGTGCGACTTTTGACAGTTGCATCAGGTTCTTAAACGACGATCCCTGGGAACGCCTTCGGACGTTGAAGGCCGAGCTCAAGCGCACCCCGATCCAGATGCTCCTGCGAGGCCAGAACCTCGTTGGCTACCGCCACTATCCCGATGATGTCGTGGAGAGGTTTGTGGCGGCATCCGCGCGGAACGGGGTCGATATCTTCCGGGTCTTTGATGCACTCAACGATATCAGGAATATGGCAAAGGCGATGGAGGAGGTGCGAAACGTCGGAGCGCACCTGCAGGGCGCAATATCCTATACGACGAGTCCTGTTCACTCCGTTGCAACCTTCGTCGATATGGCGGAGGAACTCTATGCGCATGAGTGCGACTCGATCTGCATCAAGGACATGGCGGGGCTGATCATGCCCCACGATGCCCGCGACCTGATCACCGGGATCAAGGAGAGGGTCGATATCAGGGTCGGCCTCCACTCCCACTGCACGAGCGGCGTTGCGCCTCTGAGTTACCAGGCGGCGATCGATGCCGGCGTGGATATCCTCGATACGGCGATGTCGCCGTTCGCGCTCGGAACATCTCAGCCACCGACGGAGAGCATTGTTGCAAGTGTCATCGGGACACCACGCGATACCGGCATCGACCTCCTGCCGCTACGTACTGTGCGGAATGTCTGCAAGGAGATGCGGGAGAAGTATGAACCGCTCTTTAACGCCATAGCAGACCGGGTCGACTCGGACGTCCTGATCTACCAGCTTCCCGGCGGCATGATCTCAAACCTCATCTCGCAGCTCAAGGAACAGAATGCGCTCAACCGCCTGGAGGAGGTTCTCGAAGAGATCCCGCGGGTGAGGAAGGATCTCGGCTATCCGCCGCTCGTGACGCCGACGAGCCAGATCGTGGGCACCCAGGCGGTCTTCAACGTCCTCATGGGCGGAGAGCGTTACCGGAACGTGACGACAGAGGTGAAAGACTATGTCCGCGGCCTCTACGGGCGTTCACCCGCCCCGATCAGCCCTGAGATACGGGATCTGATCATCGACGGCGAAGAACCGGTCACGGTTCGCCCGGCGGATCTTCTTGCACCCATATGCGAGCAGATGTGCAAGGAGGCAGAGGAACAGGGGTTGGTCTCAAAGGAGGAGGATATCCTCACCTACATCCTCTACCCGAGCGTTGCCCCATCGTTCCTCAGGGGCGAGCGCCAGGCTGAGACGATCCCGAAACCGGCCGCCCCGGTGGCACGGACAGCGGAGGTCCCGAGCTCCATGGAGGTGGAGGTCGACGGCGAGATCTTCTCGGTCCGGATCGTCACCGTGGAGGGGTGCTCGGTCACGGTCCCTGGCCCTGCGGCCGCTCCGGAAGGCAAAGGGAGGGCTCCCCGCGGTGATGTCGCAGGCGGCGTCAAGAGCAATATGCAGGGCATGGTTCTCCAGGTGCTGACCCAGAAAGGGAACACCGTCAAGAAGGGGGATACACTCATCGTTCTCGAGGCGATGAAGATGGAGAACCCCATAAGGAGCCCACGTGACGGCAAGGTCGAAGAGATCTTTGTGAATGCCGGGGATGTCGTGCAGAACGGCGACGTGCTGATGATCATCGAGTGAGGCACTCCCCGGGTTGTCAGGAGAGAGAGCGTACGCGATGAAGTATTTTGATAAGATCCTGGTCGCCAACCGTGGCGAGATTGCCATCCGGATTATGCGCGCCTGCCGGGAACTCGGGATCGACACGGTTGCGATCTACTCTGAGCCCGATAAGAACGCACTCCATGTCAAGTACGCCGATGAGGCCTTCTATGTCGGCGAGGCGCACCCGTCCAAAAGTTACCTGAACAAGGAGCGGATCTGCGATATCGCCCGGAAATCCGCTGCGGAAGCGATCCACCCAGGATACGGGTTTCTTGCTGAGAACTACCAGTTTGCAAAACTGGTCGAGGAAGAGGGGCTGACGTTCATCGGACCGGCATGGCGGACGATCGAGGTGCTGGGTTCAAAGATCGGGTCGAAGGGGATGATGCGCAAGGCAGGTGTCCCGGTCCTCCCGGGAACGCCCGAGGGCGTCACCACACTCGATGAAGCAAAGAAGGTCGCCGCCGATATCGGCTATCCGGTGGTCGTGAAAGCAAGCGCGGGCGGCGGCGGTATCGGCATGCACATCGTCGAGAGCGAGGAGGGGCTTGAAGAGGCGATCGAGGGAGGGATGCGGATCGCAGGATCCGCCTTCGGCGACCCGACGGTCTTCATCGAGAAGTATCTCGCGAAACCGCGCCATATCGAGGTTCAGATCCTTGCCGACGCGAGCGGGCACACGGTTCACCTCTACGATCGGGAGTGCTCCATCCAGCGCCGGCACCAGAAACTCCTCGAAGAGGCGCCCTGCCCGATCATGACGCCCGATCTCCGGGAACGGATGACGGCATCGGCCATCACCGCGGCAAAGGCGTCGAACTACAAGAACGCGGGCACGGTGGAGTTTCTCTACGCGAACGGCAACTACTACTTCATGGAGGTGAACACCCGGCTGCAGGTGGAGCACACCGTCACGGAGTTCATCACCGGGGTGGATATCGTGAAGCAGCAGATCGCCATCGCCGCCGGAGAAGACCTCGCGATGGAGCAGGAGGATATCAGCATCCGGGGGCACGCGATCGAGTGCCGGATCAA
>LSQX01137439.1_pt1 | contig 13564 bp, 7 predicted proteins | sample 654561 | NCBI WGS metagenome assembly LSQX01 (sample SAMN04489861, study PRJNA283612) | anaerobic digester metagenome | isolation source: 4 biogas reactors fed with cattle manure at either 37C or 55C with and... | place: Denmark: Kongens Lyngby | collected 2014 | reverse complement strand
TAATAAAAAATATCTAGCCTCTATATTAGGCTTATTGCTTTTCCTTTTAGCTTCATTTTCTTTTCCGGTATCGGCAGCGGAAGATGGCTACCCCTATGACGATCCGGATTTGGGATATTTTTCTGCTCGTGAGCACAATGGTGAGGAATTTGAGCTAGGGGGGACTAGGTTTTCAATAATGGATGAGGACAAGGATGTGGCTACGGCTGCATTAAGATACGCGGTCCAGATTTGGTCTGATAAAAGCTATTCTAAGGCAGACCTGCTTCAAGTGGATACATATGAGGCGACTGTGACAAATCTTCCCACCATTACAGGAACCCTAAAAGATGAGCCGCTTTCATATATTATTGACGAAGACTATTCTTACATGAAGCAATCACGGCTTACTACACCTAAATCACAGGAATTAGCTAGTAATACCTTGGCAAGTTCCGAACAATACATGAAATATATGTTGCCCCGTGAGATAAAAAACAACGCTGATAGTAATTATGATTTTACAGCAGAGGAGATTACCTATGCCGGATATCCTGCGATTATTACAAAGAATTATTACGAGAATGGAGAAGCCTATCAAACTGGCTCTACAGAATACACCATGGAAAGTTATGGAAGTATATTTATATATGTGACCGATTTGGAATTGCTTCCCTCATGGTATGCTGGTGATATTACGATTAATGATGTGGATCTGACAACAGAAGAAAAATACGATAAAATCGGCAAATGCTATGCAGTTCTGGAGCTTAACTATAGATACGATGCGTCGGTATATGGAGATGTGTCTAAACAGGCCTTTTTACAGGCAAGAGTAAGGGAATTGTATGCTGAGGCTGAAAGTGATTTTAAAGAAAGCTTTAATAAATATGATAAATCCATTTCCTTTGACACTAAAAAGACCATGGATGTTAGAAACAAAAGCTTTAAACCAGGTAGTCATGAAAGCGTCGATACAAAAGCTGATGAAAAGTCTGGCGAAACATCAATCTCGATTCCCGAGGCTCTAGCCATAGCAATTATAGGTGGTGGTGCGGCTATTTTAGGTGCCGGAGCAGGAGCGGGAAACGGTAATGACAAGGAAGAGGACCGCCGAAAGAAAAGTCGTTATAAGATGTGCTTAAGCAAGGACTTTGGAGATGCCATACGATATAATGCACCAGCGGTTACAGTCTATGGACGCATCGTAGAAATCACACCCGAAGGGGAGGAAATTGATCGACCTGACCTGACCGCGTCCTTAGAGATGTTCTCGGACAGTAATTTAAAGGTTGAAGACACAGCCATGACAGGTAATTATATGGGAGCGCTGGTATCTGCAGAGGCCCTTAGTGGTGCACAGAATCCAGACAGTGGAGTACTTAGTATTCGCTTTAGTGGTGAGGGAGGTTCATTTCAGAATAATATTACCTTCCGTCTTGTGGGGGATGCATATATACATTTTCCTACGAGGGGTAAAGAGCTTACACCCACAATATATATGCTCTACGGTGATAATGGCAGCTATGAGCTTCCTATCGAGCTTATGGATTTTACTATCCCGCCCGAGAAAATTAGGCTTGAGCTACCGGGGGGCCAGCTCTTTACGACCAAGGAGGAGAAGGTGGATGATACCCATTATGTCATTCGCCTGCAGAATACAAGCCAAAAAGAGGCGAACAAGGTGCAGCCCCAGCAGATTCTTATGATCACTGTCTACGGAGAAAATGAAAAAGAAAGCGCCCATGACAGCTTTATCGTCAGTATGATACCGGAGGGTATATCCCTTAGACCCTTTACCGGCTGTCCGATTGACGAAAACGGTAGATTACTAGTGGCCTGCAGTCTAGCTCCGGAACAAGGAGAGGATGAGACTGAGATTGAGAAGACTCATTTCCAACTGGTACTGGCAGTATCAGAAACAGATGAGAGTGGAAGAAAGAGAGCAATTCTTGTGGACCAGGATAAGATAAGCTACTGCTTCGGGAAAATGAATGCACAGATAGAGAAGCTACAAAATCTTCTTGAGGGCTTTTCTTATGAAATTGATTCCTCAGAAGGCAGCAGAAGCGGAATATATAAAATTTGTCCGGGGCGTCAGCTACCTCAGGATGACAGGCTCGATTATGATGTAGTGCTTCCTGTTAGCTGTGAATATGAGAATCAGACCTATACACTTGACATTCCTCTGCGACTTCTAGGCGATAAGCTTCTTACGATGGCAGAAAAGAGCGAGGAAGTTAAGCTACTTATAAAGCGTATCAAAAAGTATGTAGATGAAGAGGACCGTGCTAAGATAATTCGGGGGTTTAAGAACGATTTACCGAAAATGTCTGCGGCTGACGTCCGGCTCCTTTCGAAATCCTTAGTATACGCCTCACAAACGGAATTATATAAGGCAAATAGACATCTCCTGAACGCAGAGATGCTAGATTGGCTTTGCTGGGGACTGGAATGGTACAAATGGATTGGAGACCAGGCAATCTCTGTCATAATTTCAAAGCTTAGCTATAACTACGCTCCCTTTGTGGAAGCAGTAGTGATGCCAGCCAAGGATTTGCTGGTGGAGCATATGGGAATATGGCTATCCGATTATGTGAGCGGAGCCGACTCGCCCAGTGCGTATATTGACTGCGAGAAGCTGGAGCAAACCGGTCTTGCCATGCTGGAAAACACCTTGACCAACCTAAGTGAGGATGCAAAATCTCCCAAGAAGGTTGGCGGGATTCTTGCGGTGTATCTGGTTGTAAAGACGGCGAATCACTATATTTATGATAAGAATGATGACGGTTCACCCGTTGGAATATATGGGGCAATTACATCTGCCTTTGGTGATCTTACGGTACAAAGCTTTAAGATAATAATTGGCTCAAAGCTGGAGAAGCTTGCTAGTAACCCAGCAACCACAAAGATGTTTGGCGGATATGCAGATGAGTTTATCAAGAATCAATTTCCAGCGGAAATCTTTAATAATGGAGGGAAATGGGACTTTGATTTACTCAAAAAGCACCTTGAGGAAATAACAGTTCTTGCTTCTGCTAAGCTTTTTACAGCAGCAAGGGAGGGTGCAGAGCATATAGCAGCAGCAAACGAAATAGTTATTACTCTTTATGAAGACACCAAAAATTCTGAAAACACTGTGAAGATTGCGATAGAGCCTCTGAAGCTAGGCAAAGAATTCTATGATTTTATATTTACAAAGATGTTCTGGATGCTGCCCTTCATTGATTCTGTCATAGAAGCACCTGATGACCCACCCTATATGATGGCTTGATTATGGTCTGCAATAGCGAATTTATGTAAAGCATGTGTTACCCAATAAAATTAATGTATATCCCTTGATTATCAGCATCCCAGAAGGCTTTAGCAGCCTCTGGGATGTAATTTAGGTCATCGTTAGAATTCTCAGTTAGCTTTATTTGTTAACAAATTCTGAGGATAGCCTATCCTTCACAGTCATGTTAATTCATAGTAATTATTAAAAGTCCCGTATAAATTACATGGTTATTGTAAAATATAGTCATGAGGTGAATAAAATATGGGAATTCTATGGAAGGAAAACGGAACATTTAAAGAGGAGGGCATGGAGAGAGCCGAATCTCTGTGGATTCAAAGCCAATACCGTAATAATGACAGTCGAGAAAATGATTCAAAATATAAGGCTATAAGACCGAGTCTTAAGGGCGAAATATCTACCGAGGTAGCAGTTATAGGAGGGGGTATGGCAGGCGTTTTAATTGCTTACCTTCTACAACAACGTGGGATACCTGTCGTAGTGCTTGAATGCAGAAAAGTAGGCGGTGGGGTAACTAAGAATACCACTGCTAAGATAACCTCTCAGCATAGCTTGATTTATAAAAAGCTTATAACGTATAAGGGAGAGCAAAGGGCCTGGGAATATGCCATGGCAAACCAGAGAGCCATTGAAAAATATTATGAGATTATAAAGGAGTTAAGGATTGATTGTGACTATGAAGTTCTTCCCAGCTATATATATACCCTAGACGATGAGCAAAAGATTAGGCAGGAGGTTGAAGCGGCACTAAAGCTGGGGCTTCCGGCTGTATTTACTAAGGAAACCACCCTGCCTTTTAAGGTTAAGGGAGCAATTCGCTTTGATAATCAAGCACAGTTTCACCCCCTTAAATTCCTTGATGGAGTTGCGGAAACCCTTAAAATTTATGAAAATACCCGTGTAACCCAGATAAATAAGAATGGACTTATCCTAACGGATGGTGGAAGTGTAAGGGCAAAAAAGGTGGTTATAGCTACTCATTATCCCTTTATCAATATCCCAGGATACTATTTTATAAGGCTTCATCAGGAGCGTTCTTATTTAACAGCGCTGGAAGGCTGCGGTAAAGCCAAGGACGATTTTTATGGCATGTATCTTGATGCCGATCAGGATGGCTTTACCTTTAGAAAATATAAGGACTATCTGATTCTTGGTGGTGGCTATCATAGAACCGGTCAATATCAACCCATTAATTCATATGCAAGGATAGAAAAGGCAGCAAGGAAATGGTATCCAAACTCGAGTGTAAAGTATAGCTGGTCTGCTCAGGATTGTATAACACCGGATGCGGTCCCTTATATAGGCAGATATTCGGTTAGGACACCCAATATATATGTGGCTACGGGATTTAACAAATGGGGAATGACCGGCTCCATGGTATCTGCCATGATTATCAGTGATATGATTACAGGAAAAGAAAATGAATACCACAAGGCTTTCATTCCCAGAAGATTGATGCTATCAGGCAGTCGCGTATTTGTAAAGGATGCTGCAATTATAACCATCAGCCTTCTGTCAGAATATCTAAAGATTCCTCATGATAGACTTAAGGATATAGAGAAGGGTAAGGCCGGTGTCATCAAGCACGATGGACAAAGAGTAGGAGTCTATCGTGACAAGGATGACAAATACTACTTTGTCACCACCAAATGCCCCCATCTTGGCTGTAAGCTGGAGTGGAATCAGAATGAAATGACCTGGGATTGTCCCTGTCATGGCTCTAGGTTTGACTATCATGGGAAAATGATTAATAATCCTGCTATGAGAGATGCATTTGATACTTGCCGGTTAAAAAAGAAGAAATAAAATCACAAAGTTAGAATAAATCATAGCATCCCGGAAGGCGTTAGACGCCTCTGGGATGTACTTTATAAACACAACTAAGAACACTCGTGACTTTAGTCATGAGGATAATATGAATTGTGTATTATAGCAAAAAAGACTGTATTTGTTATTTAAAATGCTAATTTCATGGCAACTATCTTAGATTATATTTGAGAATTTCATAAGCTATGATATTATTGTTATTAGGTATCTCTGTATCAGGAACAACCTACTTATAGAAATAGTTACTAGATATAAAAGCCTACGATAAAAGGAAATAATAAGAGTTACCTTATAAGGGAGGACTAATTGCATAATAAACATAGGGACCCATTACATATATTAAAAACAATATTTGGTTATGATGAATACCGTGAGGGACAGCAGGAAATAGTAGAACAAATTCTATCAGGAAGGGATACTATAGGGATAATGCCTACAGGGGCGGGTAAGTCTTTATGCTTTCAGGTGCCGGCACTTGCCTTTGATGGAATTTCAATTATAATCTCTCCATTAATATCTCTTATGAAGGATCAGGTGACGGCTCTTAACGAAGCAGGAGTTCATGCTGCATATATTAATAGCTCTCTCTCTGCTAGGCAGATAAGTCTGGCTCTAGAATATGCTAAGCAGGATAAATACAAAATTATCTATGTCGCACCTGAACGTCTGGAGACAGAAGAGTTCCTTAGATTTGCATCTAATGTAGATATTAGTATGATAACAGTAGATGAGGCACATTGCATATCGCAATGGGGTCAGGATTTTAGACCCAGCTATCTGAAAATAGTCAGGTTTATAGAACAGCTTCCTAAGCGCCCGGTAATCAGTTCATTTACAGCAACAGCAACTAAAAAGGTCATAGAGGATATATGCTGTATACTTAGACTCAACAATCCATTCCAGTTAATAACTGGATATGATAGAGCTAATCTATATTATGAAGTACGCTCACCGAAGGATAAGGATTTGGAGGTTGTTGATTATGTTATGAAGCATGGGTCGCAATGCGGAATAATATACTGCTCAACTCGTAAGGCCGTGGATGAATTACAGGAGCTTATAGAAGGGAAAGGGATATCAACAGCAAAATATCATGCAGGCATGAGTGACAAAGATCGTAATGATAATCAAGATGATTTTATATATGATAGAAAGACGGTAATAGTTGCAACCAATGCATTTGGAATGGGTATAGATAAATCTAATGTAAGGTATGTGATTCATCATAATATGCCAAAAAGCATAGAAGAGTACTATCAGGAGGCAGGTCGAGCCGGACGTGACGGTGAAGCGTCAGACTGTATTTTGTTTTATGGTGCAAAGGACATATATATAAATCAATTTCTAATAGAAAAGGGCCATGAAAATGATGAGCTGACTCCTTCTCAAAGAGAATTAGTTATCGAGCGAGAAGAAGAACGACTAAAGGCTATGACATATTACTGCTTTACTAAGGATTGCTTACGGGAATATATACTTCGTTATTTTGGAGAATATGGGCAAGAATTCTGTGACAATTGCTCAAATTGTCAAACCGAATTTGAAGAGCAAGATGTAACCGATATCAGTAAGGATATTATTGGTTGTATAAGAGAATGCGGTCAACGCTTTGGGGTTAATGTAATAATTGCTACCTTGATGGGAAGGAAGCTGGCAAAGCTATCAGCTAATAACATGATTAACAGTAGCTACTACGGGAAAGGGTCTTCAAAGGATGAGGCCTATCTTAAGCATGTTATGAATAAGTTGATTATTGATGAATATCTCTACCAAACAAATGATAAATATTCGATCGTAAAAACAAACCGTTCTGCTAATACCATAATGTCGGATGGCAAGAACATAATCATGAAGCTGCCAAAAAGAACTGAAGAAGTCAGCAGTAACAGAAAAAGCAAAGGTCATCGCAAATCAGAGCTACTTACTTCTAAGGGTTTGGATTTATTTGATTTCTTAAGGCAGTTAAGAACTAATCTGGCAAGAGAAGAGGGTATGCCGCCTTATATCATATTTTCAGACAAAACCCTGATAGACATGTGTATAAAGCTTCCACTAAATGAAACTGAAATGCTAAATGTAAATGGCGTTGGTGAGCATAAATATAAAAAGTACGGAAGAGTATTTGTGGACGCTATTAGCGAATATACAGGAGGGGTTAAGCAAACATTTTATTATGAGGGAGCGAATGAAACACTTGAGGTAAAGAAAATCAAAAAACCCAAATACACCAAGAAAGCAGAGTTCTATCTTACAGATGATATCAGGCAGAAGGTAATTCCTCTTGGTACTGTTACGATGAGTCAATATGTAGACCAACTGAATGGACTTAGAGATGAGAAGGCTATGAAGCGTATTGCTGCATCACATTTGACGGCGTTATTGATTGAAGAGGGCTATCTGATAGAGGAATATAGTCAGGTACTAGGACGAAACACATATATAGTAACAGAAAAAGGGCTGCAGATAGGAATGTCAGTAGAGGATAAGGTTAGTGAAAAGGGTTATGAATATACTGTTGTATTGTATGATGATAATGCACAGGGCTTTTTGCTGTCCCTTATTGATAGGTTTTATAATATAATTCTATAAAATTTTTATTGCTTTTTCTTATAAACATTGCTATAATATAATTCGTTCGCTGGGTAGTCACCTACTGAACTTATATGCAGTCGTGGCGGAATTGGCATACGCGCTAGACTAAGGATCTAGTGGTCATAATGACCGTAGGGGTTCAAGTCCCCTCGACTGCATTAAATAAAGCCTTGAATTTCTAACTCAGACCAATCCTCAGACATCTCATATCCTATAGCACCATTCATTTTTTTCCCGGATGCGATTTTTCCGTCAAGCTGGGATTTGTCGTCTCTTTCCAAAATAGCTGCAATGCTCTGACTTATTGAATAGCCATCACTGTAAGCTTCAAAGCTCATTATTGAACTAACAGTTATTTCTTCATTTGAATTGTTTTCTATTTCAAATTCAGCAAATGCAAATATATTCCCATCGGCAGGATTATTATATTTACTTCCCTCGGATTCGGTTACACCTACTAGCGTGACACGAATATCCTTTAGTTCCGCGGTCTCACCGGGCGAAAATGAGGTTTTCTCTGGGATGGGTGTAGCAGTTGCAGTAGGTTCTGAAGAGTCGTTTGTATCATCAATTTCCTCATTATTAGGTGTTTCTTCATTCTGCTCATCATTCTCACCATTAGGTGTTTCTTCATTCTGCTTATCATTCTCGCCGTTAGGTGTTTCTATAAGCTTGGGTTCATCGTCTCCACCATTTACTAATGCACCAATAATAAATATTGCGATGATACCTATAATTACGAATTTTAATATTCCACCCTGTTTTTTCTTACATACAGGACATACCTTAGCCTTCTTATCTATCTCTGATTGACAATGCTTGCATTTCTTTGTAGTCATGTTATTACAGCCTCCTAAATAACAAATAATATAAAATATTTATATAATATTACAATTATTTATAGCTTAATTCAACTTGTAAATACTGGTATATTGATATTTGACCGTGGCAGTAACAAAATACTATCTATTGATTAGATACATATAAAACCAGATTGACATGTATCAGTTTCAATGGTATGCTAATATCATAGTTTGTTAATCAATAATGAAAGAAGGGAATAATATGAGGGAACTAGAAGAAAAATATCTTAACTATGTTGATGGTAAGATTGCCGAATATAATAGCTTAAGTGAACAGCATAAAGCAGATGAACGTAAGGAAGAGGCAAATTTGAAGAAAATAAAGGTGAATATCTACGAGATATTCAAAACTTTGTTCCTAAGTGATATTAAGCAGCTTGAGGGGAAGGAATTAGGTAAGATAGAGGATATCAGCATATATGGAGGATTTCTGCTTCGATTTGATACTATTCCCACTAACTGGAAGATATCACTCGATAAAGCTATAGAGCATGGTGACATTACTAAACAGGTTATTGAGGAGATTAAGCTCGAAGTAGCTAAGGAGCTTAAAGATAGATTTCTGGCGATGTTTGATGAGCTTAGGGGGTAATGACATATGACTGAAGATAATACAATTAAATTATTTAAGTGTCTATCAGATAAATCAAGGCTTCAGATTCTTAAGACCTTAATCCAGGAGGATATGTATGTTGAGCTACTGGCACAGAGGCTGGATTTAGCACCTTCAACTATTTCATTTCACTTAAAGAAGCTTGAGGATTCCGGTGCTGTCACATCGAGAAAGGAACAATATTATAATATTTACAGCATTAATAAAGATGTTTTTAAGTCCTCTATCCTTGATATTATCAAGGAAGAGTCTTCTGAGATTGATATTCAGAAGCAACGAGAGCAAGATTATAGAAAAAAAGTGATTGATAATTTTTTCGAGTACGGCAAGCTTAAAGTAATTCCCGCTCAGAGAAAGAAGAGGCTGATTGTACTAGAGGAAATGGCCAAAGCATTTCAACCCGGAAGGAAGTATATGGAGCGAGAGGTTAATATTTTAATCGCAGATTTTCATGATGATTTTTGTACCCTAAGAAGGGAAATGGTTTGTGAGAATATTTTATACAGAGAGAATTCAATCTATAAATTAGTTAATGATTAATACGGAGGGAAGAGGATGGATTATATCGTACATTTAGGAAGGCCAAATGATTCTGCAGGGCGACTTGATAAAGAGCTTCGGACATATGATTTATTAGATAGCCTTAATATTGAATATTATCGTGTCGACCATGAAGCCTTAGAAACCATGGAGGCATGCATAGATGTAGACGATGCACTTAAGGTATCGATGTGTAAGAATCTATTCTTATGTAATGCACAGAAGACCAAGTTCTATCTTTTATTAATGCCCGGGGAAAAAAGGTTTAAGACAAAGGATTTATCTAAGCAGATTAATAGCGCCAGACTTTCCTTTGGATCTTACGAGGACATGGAGCGCCTCATGGATATCACTCCCGGCTCGGTAACTGTTATGGGACTTATGAATGATTCGGAGCATCAGGTTCAGCTAATTATAGATCAGGATTTATTGAAGGAGCCTTACCTGGCGTGTCACCCCTGTATCAATACGTCCAGTATTAAGCTTAGTACGGAGGACATGCTTAATAAGCTAATTCCTTCGATAGAGCATGAACCAATATTTGTAGAATTATAGCATAGACTTATTGATTTGAGTTGTAGATAAATTGATTCGATTGGGATATGGTTCCAATGTATATAAACATATTACTACGGGATAATATTGTTATCAACATATAAGGATGGGATTTAGTCCTTAATTGTTTTATTTTACTAAATTACGTGGTATGATATTATTTGTATCATAAAGGACTAAAAAAGGGGGATTTTTGTGTTTATGAAACGTAATAAATCTATCTTGATGTTTATAGTTATTTTAGGAGCATTGTTTCTTAGTGCCTGTGGGAATAGAGGGGATGCTTCTCTGGAGGATGCTGAGGATATAATTGATATAAGTACAAAGAATTCAAAAGCTATAATTGAGGAGGTCTACGATAATGAGGAGGCCTATGAGGAGAAGTCCGATAATGGAGAGTCCTCAGATATTAAGGAGAAATCTGATAATGATGTAATGAATATTGACAATAATAATCAAGGAATTACGTTTGTACAGCAGGAATATTTTTATAAGGATACAGTATATATTGAATTTGAAAGTGACAAGCCCTGTGATATCTACTTTACACTAGATGGCTCAGATCCCGATAAAAGCAAAGAGCTTTATCAAGACAATATTGAATTAATATCGACAAAGGAAACTGAGGTATACTCGGTTAAGGCTAAAGGCTATTATAAGGACGGTACTGAGACCGAAACCATAATCCATACATATTTTGTGGGTGAGGATGTTAATAGCCGTTTTGATACCCTAGTATTTTCGATGACAAGCGATCCATATAATCTTTATGATTATGAATATGGTATTTTAATTGAAGGAAAACTGAGGGATGAATTTACTAAAAACAATCCACATAAATGGACTGAGCCTCCGGATCCCGCTAACTTCAACATACGTGGTAGAGAAAGTGAAAGAGATATATATTTGGAGGTCTTTGAGCCGGATGGAACTGTGGTTATCAGTCAGAATGCCGGAGTACGTGTATATGGGGGCTGGTCTAGGGCAAACCTTCAAAAATCATTAAAATTATTTGCCAGAAAAGAATATGATGAAGAAAACAATAAGTTTCGTTATGAGTTTTTCCCAGAGAGGGCAGCAGACGGAACCGTTATAAGAAACTATAAAAGATTGGTACTTCGAAATGCCGGAAATGATAATGCACATGGATTTATCCGAGACGAGCTTTTTCAGACCTTAGCAGGTCAAGCAGGCTTTAATGATTATCATGCAGTGCGTTCCGCAGCCTTATTTATTAACGGAGATTATCGAGGACATCTATGGCTTCATGAGGTATATGAAGATGAGTATTTTGAAGAGCATTATGGTGATTATACAGGGCACTTTGAGGTCTTGGAGGGCGGAGAAACATTTAAGAAGACCGACGAGGACGAAGCTAATTTATATGCTATAAACGATTATGAAGAGGCTTATTCATATTCATATGAGGAGCTTACAGATGCTGCCTACAAGAAGCTAAGAGAAGTAATCGACGTAGAAAATTATTTGGATTATTATGCATATCAGATTTATCTTCTAAATGAGGACTGGCCTCATAATAATTATAAGGTATATCGTTATTTTGCGGCGGATGGAGAGGAATATCGGGAGGCTCCCTTTGATGGTAAATGGAGATATCTTCTTCATGATCTGGATTATACCTTCGGAATATATGGTACCAGCGCCTGGACAGATAATTTTAGAAAATATGTCAGTAAATCCGGAAAGATTAATAAAGATACTCCTTTGTTAAGCCAGCTTTTGCAAAGAGAGGATTGTAAGGAATACTTCGTAACCAGAACCTTGGATTATATTAATGGTGCATTATCTCCTGACAACTTAAATAAAGTTTTAGATGAGATGAATACATTACGCATGAATGAGCAGCTTAGAATGTACGGTAAGAACCTTATGGCCGACTGGGTTTTCCCGGATCAGCTTCAGGGACGAATGGAAGATATTATGGAATGGGGCGCTGACAGAGTGAGCTTTATTCTAGGTAAATACCGCCTGTTTTTTGAGCTGACTGATGTTTATAAGCTTAAGGTGAAGCCAGCTAAGGGTACAGGGGTAAGGATTAATAAAATTGAAACATTTTCTGAATTCGAAGGAAGCTATTTTTCAGACTATGATACGGTTTTGTCGGCCATTTTACCAGCAGGGAAGGAATTAAGTCATTGGCTTGTTAATGGTGAAGCAGTTTATGATTTAGAGCTTAGAATTGGCTCTTCCTATATTATAGATGAAATGGTAGATGTAACTTATGTTCTCAAAGAAAAGGCGGAAAATCCCAGGATTTTTATTACTGAAGTATATACTGATGGGGATAATGATTACTTAGTGATTTATAATCCCTATAAAGATAATGTCGATCTAATGGGATATTCAATAACAGATGATAAAAATGAACCTGGCAAGCTTATTCTTCCCGCAAGACAATTAAAGAGCGAAGGCAGTCTGAGAATAATTGGTGAAGCCAATCAAGAGACACTGGCTAGGGGAGTGATTCGAGCCGGCTTTAATCTTAAAGAAGGAGAGACTGTGGCACTTTACCTGAAGGGCCAGTTGGTAGATAAGGTAACAATACCAGATCTTAAAAAGGGTAGTATATATACACGTGACTTATTGACCATGAAATTTTCTGAGCTTAATAAGTAGACCTAATCAAATACATGTCCAGGGTTAATAAGGTTCGAGGGTAAAACACTAGGCTTTTACCCTCGAACTATTTATACGGCTTTAGCCGGATGAGTATAGCGAGTTTCTCAATAGAGAAATGAGCTATGCGAAACATAAATCCACCTGCTATGCGGGTGGTGGGCCATTTGCTTATAGCAAAAAATCACCTTTTCGTTATAATAGAGTTGTTCAGGCTACTACTATAACAAAGGAAAAGGTGATTTCATGGCAAACAAAACGAATGACTTAGCACATACAAAATGGATGTGTAAGTACCACATTGTGTTCTTTCCCAAGTATAGACGAAAGATAATCTATAATCAATACAAAGAAAGTATACGAGACATAATAAAGCAATTATGCAGTTACAATGGCGTGGAGATAGTTGAAGGGCATCTTATGCCCGATCATATCCATATGTTGGTAAGCATACCCCCGAAGTACAGTGTATCGAGCTTTATGGGATACTTGAAGGGAAAGAGTGCACTGATGATATTTGATAAGCATGCAAACTTGAAGTATAAGTTTGGTGATAGGCATATCTGGGCAGAAGGATACTATGTAAGTACGCTTGGACTAAATCAAGCAAGCATAAAAAAGTATATGCAAGACCAGGAAAAGCAAGACATTATGATTGATAAA
>LSQX01244581.1_pt1 | contig 13565 bp, 11 predicted proteins | sample 654561 | NCBI WGS metagenome assembly LSQX01 (sample SAMN04489861, study PRJNA283612) | anaerobic digester metagenome | isolation source: 4 biogas reactors fed with cattle manure at either 37C or 55C with and... | place: Denmark: Kongens Lyngby | collected 2014 | reverse complement strand
CGGCCCGCCCTATGATACCCTGCAGACCGTGATCGGCTTTCAGACCAAAACCGGACCGGATGCCAAACGCGTTGTCCAGTTGGAAACCAGGCAGTCAGGCGCTGGTGTGGATGGCGGAAGCCGTTCCCGCTTCAGAGCCGACAGTGGCACATTGCGTGAATTTGGCGTGAACTACCGGGAAGTCGCACTGTCAGAGGACGGATCTCCCGATCTTGCTGCCATCCGGCAGGCCTTGACACCAGCGACCCGGGTTGTTTTCATCCAGAAATCACGCGGTTATTCCATGCGGCGGTCCCTTCAGGCAGAAGACATCCACGCCATCTGCCGGACAGTTCGGGCTGTCAATGGCCAGGCCGTTATCCTGGTGGACAACTGCTACGGTGAGTTTGTAGAGACAGAAGAACCCTGCATGCTCGGCGCCGATCTGTGTGCCGGGTCGCTGATCAAGAACCCTGGCGGCGGGCTTTGCCCGTCCGGCGGTTATGTCGTCGGAAAAACAGAGCTTGTGGAGCAGGTTGCCTGCCGCCTCAACGCACCAGGGCTGGGCAGCCATGTCGGCCCGACCCTTGGCTTCACCCGCTTGATCGCCCAGGGTTTTTATCTGGCGCCCCATGTGGTTGCGGAAAGCATCAAGGGCGCTGTTTTTGCCGCATCGTTTCTCCGCCTTGCCGGTTTCGCCACGTTTCCCGACTATCGTGCCGGACGCGGTGACATCGTCCAGTCTGTGGAATTGGGCAGCGCTGAACGCCTGGTGGCATTTTGCCAGGCTGTGCAGACCGCTGCGCCGGTTGACAGCTTTGTACAGCCTGAACCCTGGCCAATGCCGGGTTACGCTGATCCGGTTATTATGGCGGCCGGGGCTTTTGTACAGGGTGCCTCCATCGAGCTGTCCGCTGACGGCCCTTTGCGACCGCCGTATCCGGCGTTTATGCAAGGCGGCCTTTGTTTTGAGAACATCCGGCTGGCCTGCATGCTGGCCGTCGACAAGATAGGTGTGGTTGAAGCATGAAAAACCGGCAAATGAGGCCGACACGCCGGCAAGATCCGGTCAGCCGGAATGAAGGCAGCCATCCTGTACCAAAAAACCACAAGACCCGTTTACCCCAGCAACTGCCGGGCAGCCCGCCGGGCGGTTCCACATTACCTTCCGCAGAACGCCTGGCCAGGATTGAAAAGCGGAAAGCCCGCAACCGTGCTTTTTCCCTGACTTTGCTTGTGCTTTTGATCATGGTCATAACGGTCTTTGCCATTGTTCTTGTGATGCGCCAGGCCCGGCCCAGACCACGCTTTATTTTCATTCAGCCAGGTGAAATCGCCCAGACAGTCACCTTGCCCGGGCTGGTCGCGCGTGACGAACAGCTCTTTCTCGCAGGCAGCAGCGGCCTGCTAAAACCGCTTATCACTGAAGGCAGCCGTGCGGCCAAAAACCAGAAACTGGCCTTGATCATTCCCTCTGGCCGTGAAGACCAGCTCAGGGAACTCCAGAAATGTGAAAAAGACATCATTGACCTGCAGAATGAGTTGATGCAGCAGGGCAAAGGCGCCGGTGCCCGCGCGGTCTACGATGAAAGCGCTGCCTCTCTGACGACCGTTGTCAGCCTGATCCGCCATGACCTGATCCGCCACGACCTGAGCAGCATCAGCGCTTATCAGACCGCGATGACCATCATTCTGGAGCAGCGAACAGCACGACTGATGCCAATTGACTTCCAGGACGCCCGTCTGACAGCACTCAAACAGACCCGCGATGCTCTGGAGCAGTCCCTGGGTCTGGAAGCCGCGACGCTGGTCAGCCAGAAGCCCGGCATGGTTTCTTTCAAGCTTGATGGTTATGAAGCCGACCTCAACAACAATGCCCTTCTGACTTTATCTGCTGATGCTTTGCGCAGTCATATCGAAGAGCGGGATGCTTTCCTCAAGATCAGCGAAACCATCGAAAAAGATCGACCGGTGCTGCGTGTCTTCTCAGGCTTGTACCAAAGCCTGGCCTTTATCATTCCCGGTAACCAAACAGCAGTTTTTCCGGTTGATTCATGGCACACCCTGATCAGTACAGACGGGGGGCAGACGATCGAAAACTGCCAGGTTGTGCGCGCGGAAAAAACGGGTGACGATACCCTGGTTGTCCTGCGCACAGACCGCAGTATGGAATGGCTGTCTGACCGGCGTGTCATTCGTGCGCAACTGACACTGAACCGTACCGAAGGCCTGAAAGTCCCATACAACGCTTTGCTGGATTACGATGAAGAGACCGGTAGGGCCAGCCTGATGCTGGTGATCAAAGGGGTCGCCCGAAAATGCCGGGTTCAGGTGAACGCCTATGACAGCTCGTTTGCCATTGTGGCGTCCGTTGAAGGGGAAGAACACCAACCGACAGAATCAGCCATTCTCGTTGTTAATCCTGAATCAATCGAAGAAGGTGAGTTTATTGGCAGCTGATACAACAAGATATCCTGATGAATCAAAATATATCGAACAGTTCCGCCAGCGTCTGGAACAAGTGGAAGCGTCCATCCGCCAGGCTGCCCTGGCTGCGGGGCGCGATCCGGCGTCTCTGACCTTGATCGGCGTCAGCAAGCAGTTTCCTGCATTTGCGGCACTGGCTGCCTGCCGGGTCGGTATCCGCGATCTGGGTGAGAACCGCGTACAGGACCTGCTGGCGAAAAAAGAAGAGCTGGCTGCAGCCGGCGAAGAACCGCACTGGCATATGATCGGTACGCTGCAGCGCAACAAGGTGAAGCAGCTGGTGGGTCGTGTTCACCTGATCCATTCGGTTGATTCACCAGCCCTCATGGAAGAGATCAGCCGGCGTAGTCAGGCCGGCGGGCTTGTCAGTGACATCCTGTTGCAGGTCAACAGTTCGGGCGAAGCCAGCAAACACGGCTTTGATCCGGATGCGCTGCCTGCAGCGGTTGAACAGGCCCGGTCCTGGCAGGGTATTCGGCTGTGCGGCCTGATGACGATGGCGCAGCTGGCAGAGAATCCCGATGAGACGCTGCCTGTCTTCACGCGGACGCAGGCGCTCTTTGAGCGGCTGGCAGAACAGCAGGGGCATCCGGCAGCCTGGTCGGTGCTTTCCATGGGCATGAGTCAGGACTATCTGCAAGCGATCCGCTGCGGCGCAACCCACCTGCGTATTGGCAGTGCCTTGTTCGGACCACGTCCGCAGGCCTGAGCGCCCCGGTGAGATGCCCGGCAGCAGGTAGCATGGAGGAACAGGCCATATCCGCAGAATGACAGCAGAGCACCGGACACGGCAACAAGTATACCCGTTGCTACCGCGGCTGACCGTAACAGGAATGATACGGACAGCCGCTTTTTGTTGCATGGCGGTTACAGCAAACTTACGCTTGCCCCGGGATCATTGCATCCGGTAAAAGCAGTTCTTATAATGAAGTCAGGTTCAGGTTCCCCGCCCTGTCGGGCTGTCAGGGTAACCTGTCTGTCTCAGTGAACGTTCGGGAGGAAAAGACATGAATGAGTTTTTTAATAAAATATTCAACCGTATCAACAGTTTTCGTGATGAAGTCGATTATGAAGAAGAATATGACCAGGAGAACGATACGGAAGAAGAGCCGGTAGATGTGCCGGAAGAACCCAGATCAAGTCCCTTCCGGCGTCAGAATCCAGGCAAGGTCGTTGATCTGCGCGCTTCAGGTTCTGGCCAGCAGGTCGTCATCATGCAGCCTGCGGACATTGAATCAGCCCAGCAGGCCTGTGACCACATCCGCAGCGGTAAAACCGTCATCTGCAACATCGAGAAAGTTGATCCCAAAGTGGCTCAGCGTGTAATCGATTTCATTACAGGCGCGGCGTATGCCCTGGACGGCAAAGTCATGCCGGTTTCTTCGGTGATCTTTGTTGTGGCACCGCGTCAGACGGCCCTGATTGAAGGCAGTATGGTCAATCAGAGTTCGGACTATATCCGTGAGGCTGCGATACGTTAACAACGGCTGTCTGCCGTCAAAGACCCTTCAGTCCGGAAAACCCCGCTGCGGCACAGCGGGGTTTTATTGTGGTGCGATCTGCCTGCTTCAGCCTGTAGCCTGACAGAGCAAACCTTCTGGACAGAACCTTCTGCAGCCGCTCCTGACTGTGATATAATCAAAGCCATCCGCCCGGCAGGCGTTGATCTTCGTCCATCACCAGATGAAGCTGACAGTGTGGCAGAGCGGACAGTCTGGATAGGAGGATATCCGCATGAGCATTATTATCGGACTGGACATAGGTGGCAGTACAACAAAAATCGTCGGGCTGCAGGATGGTGTCATGATCAGCAAAGAACTGGTCAAAGCCAGTGATCCTGTCGCATCGGCTTTTGGCGCCCTTGGCAAGTTCATCAGCCAGAACCGGCTGAACCTTCAGCAGGTGGAACGTGTTATGGCCACGGGTGTGGGTGCGACTTATATTCAGGGCAACCTGCTGGACATCCCCACTGTCCGGACCGCTGAATTCAGGGCCATCGGCCTTGGAGGACTCTATGTTTCAGGACAGCGGGAAGCTATTGTGGTCAGCATGGGAACCGGTACAGCTATTGTACGGGCGGCTTATCATGAAGTTGAGCATCTGATCGGCTCTGGTGTAGGTGGCGGAACACTGCTCGGCCTCTCCAGCCGCATGATCAATGTGCGTGATTTTTCCATGTTCAACAACATGGCGGAAAAAGGTGACCTGTCACACATTGACCTGACCATCGGCGACATCACCCGGGAAGAGATTCCCGGACTGCTGGCAGAAACCACTGCGTCGAATTTTGGAAAAATCAGTGATACGGCGACCTCTGAAGATATTGCCCTGGGCATTGTCAATCTGGTTTTCCAGTCTATTGGCACCGCCGCTGTGATGGCCGCACGCCAGAGCCAGCTGCGTGAAATCGTCTTTACCGGCAACCTTACCCTGGTCCCTTCCGGTAAACGCGTGCTGAAAGCTTTTTCCGACTTGTACCACATGAACATCATTGTCCCTGATTCGGCCGAATTTGCCACCGCGATAGGAGCTGCCCTGTGCGAGCCATAAAAAGTGACCGTGCATTTGAACTGGATGCGCTGCGGGGCCTGGCTTTGTTCATGATGGTCCTGCACCACCTGATTTTTGATCTGCGTTACCTGTTGGAACTGCCTGTGTTCGCGTTCCAGGAACGCTGGTGGTTTATCTACGCGTTGCGTCCGCTCTTTCTTAATGTCTTCCTGGTCGTTTCCGGCATCAGCTGCACCTTTTCGCGCAGCAACACCCGCCGCGGTCTGCGACTGCTGCTTCTCGCCCTCTCCCTGACTGCGGCAAGCGCGCTTGTCTCCTGGCTGTCCAGTAGTTCGTTTTATGTTTTCTTCAATGTGCTGCATGTCCTGGCGGTCGGTATTCTGAGCTATGCGCTGTTGAACCGGCGGGAACAGCGTGGCGTAAGGGACGATCCGCGTACCGATGTGCTCCTGACCCTGCTGACGGCTCTCCTGATTTGGGGTGCCTCCTTGCTGCATCTGGCTGAAGATGCAGGCAGCTGGTGGCTGTTGCCTTTAGGCCTGCCACCGGACATGGCCTTCGACATGGCGGACTATCTGCCGATCGTGCCCTGGCTGGGTTTTTTCTTCGTCGGCACCTTGATCGGCCGCCGTGTTTACCGGGAAAAGCGAAGTGCTTTCCCCGGAGCTCCGGCCTGGCTGCTGAAAGCCACACGACCGTTCAGCTTTATGGGACGCCATTCCCTGGTGATCTATGTGCTGCATCAGCCCGTGCTGGTCGTCCTTTTATATGGCTTGCGCACCGCTGGTGTCCTCTAGCCTCGGCCAAGACTGAAGCTGATAATCGATCACAAGACGCGCGTCAGAAGCGAGGCTTCTGACCACAACAACAATAGGAGCATTACCATGAACAAACCTGAAGCCCTGATTTTTGACCTGGACGGCACCTTGATCGACACCTTGGAAGATCTGGCTGACGCGACGAATGCCGCCCTGAGCAGCCTGGGCCTTGCTACGCTGCCGGTTGAGCGCTACCGCTATCTGGTTGGCGCCGGCGCCCGCAAACTGATCACCCGCTGCCTGAGTGAAGTCGCGCCACCTCTTTTGGAAGACAACAACCAGGTCGATCAGCTGGTGTCACTTTTCAAAGAGCAGTATCAGCAAAACTGGCATCAGAAAAGCAAACCCTATCCAGGGATGGAACAGCTTGTACGGCGCCTGGCCCTGTCCGGTTGCAAGATGGCAGTTCTATCCAATAAGCCTGACCCGTTCACTCAGGAAGTGATCCATTACTTTTTCCCGGACAAGCCGTTTATGGCTGTACAGGGACAACTGGCCGGCCTGCCGCTGAAACCGGATCCCGCCGGCGCCTGGCACCTGTGCCGGATTCTGGATGCTGATCCGGAGCGCACGGCCATGATCGGTGATCTGGGCAGTGACATGGAGACTGCCATCCGCGCCGGTATGCTGCCTCTGGCTGTGCTGTGGGGTTTCCGTCCGGAAGATGAACTGCGTGATGCCGGTGCTGCTGAACTTTTTGCCAGTCCGGAACAGTTGGAAGCCTGGCTGTTCGCGGGTGACGGTGCAAGCCGGACGACCTGAAGAAAGAGGGGTGCTGCCTGATGCGCGCTGAAAAGAAAACGCGCCCTGTCTGGCGCTTCCTGTCCTGGACCCTCTGGCTGGTTCCGGCGGTATTGGCTTTTGCGGCTCAGCGGCTGCTGGCTGCCCATCCTGATGTCGTTGAACATTACCATGTCAACGGACTGTTCCGCTGGCTGGCTGTTCCGATCAGCCGACTGACCTCTCTGGTTGCTTTTTCCCTGACCGAGGCAGTCCTTGTCCTGGGTGTGCCGATCCTGCTGGTTTTGTTTATCGTCTGGCTTGTCCGTTTAGTCCGCCAGCCGGGCAAGCTGCTGAGCGTTGCCCGGCTGCTGCGTCGCCTGGCCTGGACCTTGAGCCTGGCTTACTTTCTGTTCATGTTGCTGCACGGGCTGAACTATGCCCGGCTGCCAGTCAGCCAGTCATTTCAGCTGCCGGTCAGGGAACGTTCTGCTGCTGAGCTGGCGGAAACATCGCTCTGGCTGGTCCAACAGGCCAACGAAGCCCGCATGCTGTGCCTGGAAGATGAGCATGGTGTTTTCATTCTGCGGCAGGGGATAAAGGACAGCCTTTCTGCACTACCGGAGGCATATGCTGCCGCGGCTGTTGATTATCCTCAGCTGAACTGGCCGCCTGTCCGGCCCAAAGGCGTCCTGCTGTCGCGCTATTGGTCTTATACCGGCATTACAGGGATGTATATGCCTCTACTGGTTGAAGCCAACATCAACATCGATGCGCCCCAGCATTCCCTGCCGGAAACCGTTCTTCATGAAATTGCCCATACATATGGCTTTGCCCGGGAGGATGAGGCCGGTTTTCTTGCCTTTCTCACCGGCCTTTACAGCGACAATCCTGATGATGCCTATTCAGTCCTGCTGGGTGCTGCCTTGCGCAGCCTGAACGCTCTTTCTGCTGTCAGCACTGAAAGCCATCAGGCGGTCAGCGGACAGTTGAGCGAACCTGTGCGGCGCGACCTGCAGGCCTCTTCCGTTTACTGGAAACAATTCGAAGGGCCTGTACAGGAAACCTCAAACCGTGTCAACGACGCCTACCTGCAGGCTAACCTGCAGGAAGACGGTGTACGCAGCTATGGCCGCATGGTCGACCTGGTCCTTGCCTGGTATGAGCAACAGTACACGCAAGGTTCACTGGACAGCAGCGTGGCTGTCCAGCAGAACACGGACTAGGAGAAAAAAGACGATGCCGGTATTGATTCTGCAAGGCCATAATGAAACGTATGCCGCGACAGAAATGATGCGTCTCTTTTTTGGCAATCCGGTTGATGTGTCGCCTGGACGCATTCAGGCAGGCGCGCCGGGTAACAGCCTCCTGAGCAGCCTTGCACCGCAAGGTGAGAACGTACGGGTAAGCACAGCGGTTTGCCCAAGTGATGCAGACCGAACCGGCACAACTGAACCACAGCCGGCTTTCACCGCCGTGGTGGCATCGGGTCAGGCCACGCGGGAAATCAAGCGCCAGCTGTATCAGCTGCTTTCTGTGCTGACAAAGCGATCTTATCCCTGGGGATCACTGGTGGGGATCCGGCCGACCCTGGTGGCAGCGGAGTGCCTCAAGCAAACTGGCGATGAGGAACAGGCGCGTCATCTGCTGACGGACACCTGGTTTGTTTCTCCGCATAAAGCAGATTTGGCCATCGTCACAGCCCGGACCGAAGAGGCTGTGCTCAATAAGATACCACCTGGGCATCTGCTGGTTTACGTGGGTATTCCGTTTTGTCCGACCCGTTGCAGCTATTGCAGTTTCATTACCCGTGATGCACCGGCGCACGCTGCCTTGCTGGAACCCTATGTCAATGCCATCGTGACTGAAGCCCGCACGTTGTTTCAAAAGATCCGCACACCGGTCGCCGCCCTTTATGTAGGCGGCGGCACACCGACAAGCCTCTCTGCCGGCCAGCTGGATCGTCTGCTCCAGAGTGTTTTGTCTTGCCTGCCGTTGGCACCAGATGCGGAAATAACCGTCGAAGCCGGACGGCCTGATACGATCGTCGAAGACCGTCTCCATGTGCTGCGCGCTGCAGGTGTCACCCGCCTGTGCATCAATCCGCAGACTTTTCACGACAGGACCTTGCAGCGCATCGGCCGTTGCCACAGTACGGAACAAACCCTGGCCGCCTGCCATCTGGCCGCCGGCATGGGTTTTGACCACGTGAACCTGGACCTGATTGCCGGTTTGCCTGGAGAGCAGCCGGCGGATCTGGATTTTTCGCTTGAGCAAGCGCTGGCGCTGAAACCGGCCAGCCTGACGTTGCATGCTTTGGCACTTAAACGCAGCTCCGCCCTGTACGAAGCAGATGCAGGAACCAGGCAGTCCGGGGGCAGCAGTCCTCTTATGTTGCCGACAGGAGCACAGAGCTTGCAGCCGGCCTGGGATGACAAGCTGCAGACAGCCCGGAAGCTTTTGGCTGCCTCAGGTCTGTATCCATATTATCTTTATCGTCAGAAACAGGCGATCGGTGGCCTGGAAAACACTGGTTTTGCCCTTGCGGGGAAAGCCTGCCTCTATAATGTTGGCATGATGAGCGACCGTCGCGGCGTTGTGGGTATCGGCAGCGGCGCTGTCAGTAAAAAGATCAGGGGAATGCGTGTGGAACGCCAGGCAAATCCGCGCGAACTGGCGATCTACATTGAGCGCGTCAAGGCGCTCACTGAACGGAAAATAAGCTGGTACACCACCTAAGCGGGAAGGAAGAGAGGACGCCTGGTCAATCGCGCAGAAGCGTCAGCAGGACCAGCTGGGGCGGCGCGCCCAGACGGGCTGCGATACCAACCGTGCCCAGCCCGCGGGAGACCAGCAGGCTGCGGTTGTCATCCAGATGATAAAGCCCATGGGGATAAAGTCGGCCTTCATGGACCGTGATGATCGGGCGGCCGAAGAAGGTGACCTGACCGTTGTGTGAATGGCCGGAAAAAGCCAGGTTAAAGCCGTCCGCAGGCAAAGCGGCAGCATAATCCGGTTGGTGCATGAGCAAGAGACGAAACAGTTGATCGTTATTGATGTCATCTTCCATTTCAGGGCTGATCAGGCCTGCGGCACTGAAGGCCTGATCCAGATCCGGCCTGCCAAAATAGCTTTCAGCCAGGCCACCCAGCCAGATCCCGTCCAGTACAGCCGATTGATTGTCCAGCAGTGTAAATCCGCTGTCGGCAAGCAGGTCGGCCATATAGCGGTATTCAGCGATCAGGCGGTTGTCATGGTTGCCAGCGATGGCGTATTGGCCTAAAGGCGCCCTCATGCGGGAAAGGACCTCGATGACATCTGCGGCGAAGCCGGGGTCCTGCGGTGTCCGGTGGTCGATCAGATCGCCGCCAAACAGGATCAGATCCGGTTTTTCCCGCTCAATGGCTTCAGCGACACGACCCAGCTTTTCCGGCAGATAATCCGGACCCAGATGGGTATCACTGAAAAATGCGATCGTCCGGCCATGCCACTGCTCCGGCAGCTGTGCGTGACGGCTGGTGTAGCGTGTTACGGTGAGCAATGCCGGCTCAATACTGAAGGCCCAGAAGGCCGTTAGTGCCGGTATGGCAAACAAAAGCAGAACCAGCAAGGTGATCCGGCGACGCCTGGCCTTTCCGGGTGATCGTCGACCCGTGCTGCGGCTGCTGTCCGGAATGAGGGAAGCTTGATCAATAAAAACAGGCAAAATCAGGTAACGCTCCTGCTTGCGGTCATTGGCTGTTTCGTGCCGGCAGAGGCAGCCAGGCGAGCACCTGGCGGATGGTTTCATCCCAATAGCCCCATTCATGGCCGATACCGTCTTTTTGATGCCAGGAGACCTTGTAGCCAAGCTGCTCCAGGTAAGGGCGGAAACGCAGGTTGTCTTCCCAGAGAAAATCATCAGTGCCGCAGGCCATAAAGATCGCGGGTTTATTTTTGCCGGAAGCGGCTGTCTGGGCTGCCAACGCGAACAGGTCATCGGTGCTGTCTTTAAATTCCTCCATACTGCCGAAGATCAGACGGCTTTCCGCCACCCGCTCCGCATCTGATTTTTCATGCAGGGAGGCCAGATCGACTGCGCCCGACAGGCTGGCCACTGCGGCATAACGATCAGGCAGGCGCAAGCCGAGTTTAAGCGCGCCATAACCGCCCATGGAAAGGCCGGCAGCGAATGTGTCCTCACGTCTTTGTGATATATGGAAAAAATGTCGGACCACACGCGGCAGCTCCTCGCTGATGAAGGTCCAGTACCGGTAGCCGTGTTTCATGTCTGTGTAAAAGCTTCGGTGCACGGCCGGCATGACGATGGCCAGCCTGCGTGTGGCTGCATAGCGTTCCAGCGATGTCCGGCGCATCCAGATGGTGTGGTCATCCGAAAGGCCGTGCAGCAAGTACAAGACCGGCAACGGGTGTCCGTCTACGTTGATGCTGTCCGCGGCTATACCGATACCCTGATCTGCCTCCGGCAGAATCACATTCATGGAGCAGCTGAGCCCCAAAGTCGTGGAGAAGAAATTTGTCTGTAAAAAAGCCATCCCGCGATCCTCCGTTTGCTATCTGTTCATCAAGCTAACGGCACAATGTTCACACAGGCTCAACTGTGTTCCTTCTATGGTGGACTGCGCCTGATAGCCTGCCGCCACATGAGACGGGTAAAATGCATTATACGGCCAAAAACATTATAACCGTCATCCGCCAAAAGAACAACGCGCCGAATCTGCCAGTGTGGTTGATCAGCGATAATGTCATGGTATAAACTCGTCAGCGAAAATGTCAGCGCTCAGCACAATGCAAGATAAATTCCATAAGTCTAAATAAAGCGTGCGGAATTTAGTCGGGCAAACAGGATGATGGACCTGTCAATACCTATCAAAATCAAGTTCTGCTGGTCAAAAAATGTTTTTTCTTATATGATGGAATGATGGCAAATCATAAAAAGAAGTGAGGATAACCATTATTCATGTATCGTTATGAAACACATACCCATACATCGGAAGTTAGCCGATGCAGCCATATCGACGCACGCGCCCTGGCCCGTTATTATCACAAAGCCGGTTTCAGCGGCTTCTTTGTGACCGACCATTTCTTTAACGGCAACACCTGGATTGAACGGACAGATGATTGGGTCGACATGGTCCGGCGCCTGGGCGAAGGATTCCGCCTGGCCCGTAATGAAGGCGAAAAACTCGGGTTACAGGTGTTCTTTGGCTGGGAATATGCTTACCGCGGCACCGACCTCCTGACTTATGGACTGGATGAGAGCTGGCTGATGGAACAGCCTGATCTGCTCTCCCTGCATATCAACGACTATTGTGACCGGGTACGCGCGGATGGCGGCTTCATCGCCCATGCCCACCCGTTTCGGGAAGCTGGCTACATTGACATGATCAGGCTTCTGCCCCGCCGTGTCGATGCGGTTGAGACCTATAACGCAGCCCGTACAGACTTTGAGAATGAACAGGCTGACCATTATGCAGAGCAGTATGGCCTGCTGAAAATCGCTGGATCAGACAACCACCATGGTTCCATGCCCAGACTCGGTGGCCTCCAGACCCGCACCAGGCCGCAAACAGCACGAGAGCTGATCGGGCTGGTGCGCAACGGACAAGCAGAACTTTTTTCCCGGGAGGGCATCTGAACGGTTTAAACCGGAAAGATGCAACCGGATCCATAAGGATCAGGCCGCGAGGCCAATGCGTCCGCGCAAAGCGCGGTTGTTGTCAGACCGGCTGTTTTCCGTTATAATAAAACGATCAATCCGATAAAGGCGATGACCGGAAAAAGTAGTCAGGCAGCATCCTGCAGAGAGTGCGGGCTGGTGGGATCCGCATGGAAAGGCACCTGTACGAAAATCATCCGCGAGCTGTCCGACTGAAGCGACCCGTCCCGGTGGACAAGCAGGTCGTGGGTAGGGAGGGCCGGCAGACTGCCCTGGGGCAGCATCCCCGTTACAGGAAGACGAGATGGCAGGCACCTTGTGCTTGTCGTGTACGGGTGGTAACGCGCGATCAGGCGCCCCGTTGCGGGGCGCCTTTTCATATACGGAAAACAGGGCTTGGAACAAGGAGGCTGTGAGATGTACCAAAAAGTAACGACAGATATGGGCTTTGTCAGCCGTGAACAAGATGTGCTTCAATTCTGGAGCCAGCAGAAGATTTTCCAAAAATCAATCGAGCACCGCTGCGGTTGCCCGGAGTTCACCTTCTATGACGGACCGCCAACGGCCAATGGCAAACCGCACATCGGCCATATCCTGACGCGCGTCATCAAAGACATCATCCCGCGCTACCAGACCATGAAGGGGAAACACGTCCTGCGCAAAGCCGGCTGGGACACCCACGGCCTGCCGGTGGAGCTGGAAGTTGAGAAGATGCTGGGCATCGACGGCAAACAGCAGATCGAGGCCTATGGTGTGGAGCCCTTTATTGACAAATGCCGCGAAAGCGTCTGGAAGTATAAAGGCGAATGGGAGCAGATCTCCGACCGTGTCGGCTTTTGGGCTGACATGGATAACCCCTACATCACTTACGAGAACGACTACATCGAATCTGAATGGTGGGCTTTGCGGACCATATGGGATAAGGGCCTGCTCTACAAGGGGCACAAGATTGTGCCCTATTGCCCGCGCTGCGGCACAGCCCTCTCCAGCCACGAGGTCGCCCAGGGCTACCAGGATGTCAAAGAGACCTCCGTCTATGTGCGCTTTCCTGTGAAAAGCGAAGCCGACACCTACCTGGCCGCCTGGACCACTACGCCCTGGACTCTGCCGTCCAATGTCGCCCTTTGTGTGAATCCGGACGAGGAGTATGTCCTTGCCGAATTTGATCAGGATCTGGACGGTTCTGCCAGGAGCGTCCGTTATTATATGGCCGGCGTCCTGGTGCCCCAGCTGTTCAGCCAGCCGTTTCGTGTGATCCGGCGTCTGCGTGGCCGTGATCTGGTCGACCTGGAATACCGTCCGTTGTTCCCCTATGCCGAACGGCGTGTAGCTGAAAGCGGCAAAAAGGCTTTCTTTGTGACGGCAGATTCCTATGTGACCCTGTCTGACGG
>LSQX01213513.1_pt1 | contig 13566 bp, 8 predicted proteins | sample 654561 | NCBI WGS metagenome assembly LSQX01 (sample SAMN04489861, study PRJNA283612) | anaerobic digester metagenome | isolation source: 4 biogas reactors fed with cattle manure at either 37C or 55C with and... | place: Denmark: Kongens Lyngby | collected 2014 | reverse complement strand
AACCCTCTCAATAACTCTTCTAACCTCTAACTTCCAGATCTCATCATTCGTGAGCTGTTGCGAAATAGCGGCATCGTTGCGCCCGGTGCACGCTCACGGTATACTATTAGCGCCGATTATTTGAATTGACCGTTGGCGGCGTGCCATCGGAAGAACTTATGCGAATTGCCATATTTACAGAAAGTTATGAGCCGATAGTAAACGGTGTCAGCGTATGCGTCAGCACCCTGCGTGATGGGTTGATCAAGCGCGGACACGAAGTTTTCATTTTTGCCCCGGCATATAAAGGATATACCGATAAAGTCGACGGAGTCACTCGAACCCCTGCCGCCCATACCTTTTTTATGCCGGACTATCCGTTTCCGCTGCCGTTGGCTCCTGCGGCAAAGCGCGTCTTTTCAGAACTCAAACCCGATCTGGTGCATACGCAGTCCCCATTTATGCTTAGCGTATTAGGCGCAAGGTGGGCGCGTCAATATAACGTGCCGCTGGTGGCGACCAATCATACGCTTTATACGGAGTATGCCCACTATGCGCCGATTCGTCCCAAGTCGCTGACAAAGCGGTTTTTGATAGACTTGATAAGATGGTACTATTCCGGCCCGGATGCGGTGGTAGTCCCTTCCGGCCCGGTTGCCAAAATGCTGAGATCATACGGCATAAAGAATCGCATGGAGGTCATTAAAACCGGCGTGGATCCGATTCCTCCTCTGACGCCGGAAGATCGAGAAGCTGCGCGAGAATTGCGCGGAGTAGGGCCGGGAGATTTCCTGCTTTTGTATGTAGGCAGAATCGCACGTGAAAAAAACCTGCGAATGCTTTTGACGGCGTTCAAGACCGTGCTTACTGCACATCCGCAGTCTAAGTTAGTCCTGGTCGGCGGAGGTCCTGCGCTTGCCGAGACCAAAGAGTATGCCGACGGGCTGCAGCTTGGGGACAAGGTGGAGTTTATGGGAATGCTCCCGCGCAACGATATTGAGCCTGTTTACGGCGCAGCAGATGCGTTTGCCTTCCCCAGCACCACCGAGACGCAGGGGATCGCAATATGCGAAGCTTTGAGCGCGGGACTGCCGGTGGTGGCGGTCGACGCCGGCGGAATACCTGAAAATCTGGAGAACGGGTGCGATGGATTTCTGACCGCAGATGACCCTGCCGAGTTCGCCGACAGGATCAGTTTCCTTATTAAAAGCTCAGATGACCGCCGTCAAATGAGCGTGCGAGCGCGCCAAAACGCACTCAACTTCTCGATAGATCGAATGGTCGACGAATTCGAAAGCCTGTATCAATCGGTGATCAACGCCGCCGACCAGACTGCAACGGCCGGAGCTTCATAGCCGCAGATACTTCAGTCGGGCTTCAATTTACCCTTTGGTAGCGCTCTCGATCTTGCGGATATCGTCCATTGCGCGTTTGGCGTCTGCGTGGTCAGGCTTGAGCTGCAGCACCGGCTCCAGAAACTGCTTGGCCGCTTCGAGGTTACCCATTAAAATCGCCAGTCGCCCGGACACATACATGCCTTCGATTGTCCCTTCAAACAAACTAAACGAATGTTTTTGCTGCTTCAACAACCCGGCAGTCAGGAACACCTGCAGTTCAGAGTCCCTGAGATCACCCAATTCACGCTCTATCCAGGCAAGGTTCAGGCGAGCATTTACATCCTGCGGGTTCATATCCAGCGCGAGCCGCAGCGCCGATGCCGCATCCGCCCACTTCTTTTCACCTGCCAGTTTGCTTGCTTTTTCTACCAGCCTGGGGGCTTCTTCGGAGGCTATGCCGTCGCGGATATTCTGAGGAACATAACTCATCAATATGGGCTTGAAATCGGTATTTGTGGCCTTTTGAATCGCTTCACATATCAATTCCGTGTCCGGATTTCCGGTGTAGTTCAGCCCGCTCATTATCTTCGCAAGCGCCTGAGGTCCGGATTTAGCCAGCAAGCCGGATATTGCCTCCACCGAATATTGAATGCGAGCAACCTCCATTTTGGAATCAAACGAGGCAGGGTCCCTGTTGAGATATGGCGACTGCGGCCAGGATATCAGGTTGACCTTGTCCTTCTGCTCTTTTGCGATGGAGCTTACCGAAAACAGCGTCGAGGAGACATTATTGAGCTGCTTGGAGCCGTATTTAGCAACGATCTGCCGCGTCAAAAATCCGCTGACGCCTTCGTTGAACCACCGGCTGAACGGATTATACAACCTGAGCGGCACGGCGATCAGATAGGAGATTGTATCCTGAACGGGAGCGATAGCCATCGGATCTCCCGAACCCAGGAAGTCCATCGATATCTGAGTCAGCTTGTCTTCCGCACGAATGCTGCCGTCGGCGTTAATCAAAACCGGGAAGTAGCTGCGTTTTATTTTATCGGGATTGATCTCTTCTTCGGCAAGGACCATGTTAAATTCGTCTTTTTCCTTGTTATATCTGACCTGTATCACTCCCGCATCTATGCCTTCGGTAGCAACCGCGTCGGCCTTGCGCACCAGCTTAATATCGGAAAATGCGCCGACCAGCCCTTCGGACTTGCTTTTGAACATCTGAAGCCGGGACCTGGCGTTGTCCTGCCTCTCTTCGGCCCCGAGAGCCTGGGCTATGTCCTGCGCCATAGCTCCCACATCAGAAAGCAAAGCGATTGTCTGGCGATGTGTTTCAATTGAGGGCTTGATCGTCGATTGAGCCATAGCCATCACCTTATTCGCCTGTGCTTCCATTCCATTAGGATATGTAACGGTGATCCCTGCAGTGGATATTTCCTTGACCCCTTGCGCATAGCAGCACGCGCCTCCGCAGAGTATTGTTAAGACAACAAACCATATACCGAAACGTTTCATCAACTGACCTCCAGGCTCCATACACAACAGTATACCGTGACGAAGCGGCAAAGCTCAAATGGCGGAACATAATATATTTGCGCACCTGAGTATTAAAAAAGCGGCATTGGGAGTCCTTTTCCCATCGCAGCGTCTCTAAACATCCCCATTACGATCCGAGAAGTCCAGCTCGGGTTGCGCGTCGATAGTTCGGGTATTATGATCGACGTCTATCCGCCAGCGAGGGTTTTTGGATGACATGTCGATCGTGTAGGTTATGCCGCAGGGCGCGCTGGGCTGCTGGCCGATATAGCGCATGGTGTAGTCCGAAATCCACTTTTCCAGTTTGAGCACCGTCAGCTTGCGCCTCAATCTGCCCTGCATATCGCGATTTAAGATCGAGGGTATGGTGTTTGTGGTGACTATTTCATCTACAGCCGGCGTAGCCAGAGTCTCTCTGACCTCAGGTGAGGAATAGAAATGCGTGACGAAGAACACCACCCGTCCCGCCCCAGCCTCTTTTAGCTGCCTGCAGCATTCTCTGATCGTACTTCCCGTGCGCACCATATCGTCGAATACGATCACATCCTTGCCCGCTATTGATTCCTCCGGACAAGGGGATTCCGGGGAGATAAAGCTCGATACGCTGCGCTCGTCGGTGCGCTGTTTGGCAAAGTAAAGCAGCCCTGCCGTATCTGAGTTCAGATAATCATATACTTGAGTGGCAAACTCCCTTGCCCCTGCATCCGGCGCGCAAACCAGCAGGCCGGCCCCGCTTGTTAGCCCGGGAGCAACGTCGGAGTTGCATATATAGTCCGCAAATACCTCGGCCGGGTTCAGGTTTACAAACTCACCCTTCATAACTTCCCTGAAAAGCTTTTGCACGGACTCGGAATGATTGTGGATCGTGATAACCGCATCCACTCCCGCCAGTGCAAGCGCCTGCGCATAGAACCTGCTTGAAAAAGGTTGACCGTCGAATTTTTTGAAGTCCGCCGCGCTTCTTGTCCAGGTTACGTTGCCGTGCTCCGGTCGCGGGCCTCTGTCTTGCGCGCTGAAAAACAGGTCAGGTTCGACAAGCACCACTTTAACCGCGCCGTTGTCCTTGGCGGCTCGAGCAACAAGCATGGTTCGCATCGCCAGCTCATTTCGAGTAAGGGTGTTGGATGCCGTGGAGACCATCACCACAGCGGCCCCTTTGAGCTTGTTGCCGATATCGGTCATGTCCTTTTCATCTGAGATAAAGCGCGGGCAGAACTCGGTGTTGGCAAACGTTTTCAGGGAGATGACATCCGCTATGTCGGTCATCTGGCCGCAGTATACCCCGATATCTATCGCGAACGGATTATCCGATTCCGTGCCGGTTATAAGCGCCGGATTGTGATCGGCAGACATAAAAGCCCCTCTTTTCTCATCTAAAATGATCTATGTCGTTTTATCGTAAAATATACTCTGCCCGCCAGCTTCCGCGCGAACCTGGGCAGCAGGCGCAGGCGTGTGACAACCGGCGCGGTCTTCCAGTATTTCCAGATCAAGGCGGTGAGCAGTTTATTGTCATTGAGTCGGTCGACGCCATAGTTGACGTTGCTGTCGTGCAGCCTGTATCTCGCCAGCGTTTCCCGCAGGTGAACCACCGGAGCGACCATCAATATCTTTAGCCACGCATCGAAGTCGTCGCAGGTGGAGTAACGGCTGTCGAACAAGCCGATATCAATCATCGTCTGCCGCTTTACCATAACCGAGCTTGCTGAGATCGTATAATTGCCGTGACTGACGAACCAGTAGAAATCCGGCCTGTCCGGTATGATGCTCTGGTTCAGATTCAGCCTGCCGGCGTTTGGCCCAAAGACCTCCATATCGCAGAATACCATCGCAGCGTCAGGGTTTTGCGCCAGGCTATCCACTTGTTGGCCCAGTTTATCGGCCAGCCAAATGTCGTCATGATCCAAAAATGCGACAAGGTCACCTTTGGCGGCCAATATCCCTGCGTTGCGTGATTCCGCATGGCCGATGTTGGTCTCGTTGCGAATGATCCGCACGGCCGGCAGACCCTCGATGGACTCGATTATCGGCGCAATATCCAGCGCAGAGCAATCGTCCACGCAGATAAGCTCGAAGTCCCGAAAACCCTGCGCCGCCACCGAAAGCAGCGTCTCCCGCAGATAGACTTCATGCTGCTGCGACGAGCAGTATATCGGCACGACTACTGACACCTTTGGCATTTGTCCTTATTGTAACTCAAAACGGGATTTGTGAAAACAGCTATTGTCCATCGTGTCCATCGGGCGGCAACTTTGGCCGCGGTTGCCATTGACGCTCAAACAGGTTAAAATAACCTAAGCTGGGCTAATGGCGGCCCGGCTGACACAATTTGTACTGCTTTGAGGGTGAAATACTTTGAAAATATGTTGCTGCATCAAGCAAGTCCCCGGCACTACCGAAGTCAAGATCAACCCTGAGACCAATACGCTGGTTCGCGAAGGCGTGGAAACTCAGATCAACCCATTTGATCTCTACGCTTTGGAAGAGGCTATGCGGACTAAGGAAAAAATGGCGGAGGCGGGCGAAGAGTCCACAGTCACCGTTATCAGCATGGGCCCGCCGCAGGCCGAAGATGCGCTGCGGGAGGCAATATCACTGGGAGCAGACCGGGCTATACTGCTCAGCGACCGCGCATTCGCCGGAAGCGACACATGGTGCACAAGCTATGTGCTGGCAAAGGCGCTGGAAAAAATCGAACCTGACCTGGTTTTTTGCGGCATGCAGGCAATAGATGGAGATACGGGACAAGTCGGGCCGGGAATCGCTGTTCATCTCGATATGGCACAGACCGCTTATGTTGCCGAGGTCGTCTCTATCGACGCAAAAAAAATGGTCGCAAAGAGATTGATAGAAGAAGGCTACGAAACCGTTGAGTTGAAGCTGCCGGCCCTTTGCACCGTTGTCAAAGAGATAAATGAGCCGAGAACCGCTTCGCTGCGAGGAAAAATGGCCGCTAAAAAGGCAGAGATTACACAGTGGGGAGCCGCTGAGCTGGAGACCCCGGAGGATAAAGTGGGACTGGCCGGTTCGCCTACACAGGTTGTCAAGATTATGACCCCGCCGTGCAGGGAAGGCGGAGAGAAGTTCACCGGAGAAACCCCGGAGCTTGTCGACAAACTCTATGCTGAGCTGAAATGCCTGGAGGTGGTGTGAGATGTCTATCAAAGTCGACCCGACCAAGTGTAACGGTTGCACGCTGTGTGTGAAGGCGTGCCCGGTGGATGCCATTGAGGTCAAGGATAAGCTCGCAGTCATCGATTTGGATAAATGCACGCTATGCAGTGCATGCGTCAGCGCGTGTCGGTTCAAAGCGATATCTATCGAAGTCGACAAACAGCCGGCGGAGGATCTGCAAAACTACAAGGATGTATGGGTTTTCGGCGAACAAAGAGACGGCAAAGTCGCGCCGGTGGTCTTCGAACTGATTAACGTCGGCAGACAACTTGCCGATGATCGCAGCTCCGAATTGAGCGTGATTATACTTGGCGATAATCTGGATGAGGCAGTTGCGGATTTGGCGTCGTATCCCGTTGATAAGGTATATGTCTACGAAGCTCCGGAGCTTGAGATTTACGACTCGGAGCGATACTGCCGCGTGCTTACGGACGTTATGCGTGACTACAAGCCGGAAATCGTGCTTGCCGGCGCAACTACCACAGGGCGCAGCTTTATGAGCGGGGTGGCTATCCGGCTCTACACCGGCCTGACCGCGGACTGCACCGGGCTTGAAATTGGAGAGGATGGCCTGCTGCATCAGACCCGACCTGCCTATGGCGGCAATATTATGGCCACCATTTTGTGTCCATACACTCGACCGCAAATGGCTACGGTGCGCCATAAAGTGTTCCCTACGAGCGCGAAACGATGCGAAGGGGAAGCAGAAATTATCCGACTCACCCCAAAACCAGCGCTGTTTGGATCAAGATCCAAGTTCGTCGATTTTGTAGAGACGGTCGGAGAGCAGGTCAATTTAGTCGATGCAGACATTATTATCAGTGGCGGCAGAGGGGTAGGGGGACCCGAAGGCTTCGCGGCTATTCGCGAACTTGCCGATGAACTCGGAGCTGCGGTAGGGGCAAGTCGAGCCGCAGTGGATGCCGGGTGGATTCCCTATGCCCACCAAGTCGGGCAGACAGGCAAAACCGTGTGCCCTAAGATATATATAGCCTGCGGGATATCCGGAGCGGTTCAGCACCAGGTGGGAATGAAGAGCGCGGATGTGATCATCGCCATCAATAAGGATCCCAATGCCCCCATCTTCGATATAGCCACGCACGGATTCGTGGGAGACATATTCGAGGTGCTGCCGGCTTTGACGAAGAAGATCAAAGCTCTGCGAGGCGCACCCGCAGACAGTTGCGTGATTCAATAAAGTATGCCGGCGGCCGGCTTTTCTGTCGGCCGCAATTCCCTCATTTACCCAACACCAACCTCCTTTTTTGCCTCTCGTAAAATATGTTGCGTAATTCGACAAATCTACAATACCAGCATCAGATAGTCGCAATATCAGAAAAATAGTGACACTATTCACAGCTTATAACTGTAATAATGCAGGTTCCAGGTAATATTACTAGTTGACAGTTCTGCTGTAGCATGGTAAATCTACTGATAGAGGTATTAGGCCGCGATTGACCACGATCGGGCCACTGTGTTTCTGTGGCCGGAAACCCAAAAATAATACCTGCTGATGCAGGGTCCGTGTGCTTACGCACGGATTCTGCAATAATGCTTTAGTATGATTACGCACTCACGACGTTGTGTATTATTAATTGTAAGTTGTTAGAGATAGATGAAATGGAATATGTTTTATAGCAGTCCTGCAATTATAACCTAGCGTATAAGTGCGTGTCTTCCGATAATATGCAAATCGGGCAAGAAATCCTTATAGGAGGGTAAACAGTAATAATGAAAGGGAAACCAACTACATTGCTTGCACGTATCCCCGCTGCGACAATAATAGCCTGCGTATTGCTGGCTGTCATGGTGGTGGGCGTTGCGCAAGCGGCCGGACCGTATTATTATACGGCTCGCAAATATTCCGGGGCCGATGTTACGTACGCCGACAATTTTCAGACATCCGGCGGAATTGGTCATATCGCTGCATCCGGTGGTGTTCTGACTCCTGCGGACCTTGTAGCAGCCGTTGGCGGGGGCTTCCAGGGCTACTACGTTAGTTCCAACAACACTGTGGTCGGCGACCGCTGGGGCAGATGGGAAGTAAACCTGCCGGAAGCCGGTGTGTTTAAGATCTGGGCTGTAGTCGCCGCGAACACCAGCGGACTGCCTTCTGTTCTACATCACGTTACGGACAGGTTTGGGAACAGAGTGGCGGCAACTCCTGTCGATCAAAGTGTAGCCGGTGGCAAGATCAACACCTGGCAGGAACTCGGAACCTATGAGTTCGCTGCAAACGATGCCGCTCATTGCCAGGTCGAGTTGAACAACATAGGTTGGATCAACACCTCTGGCAGTATGTATTACGGCGCTCTTAAGTTCGAGCTTGTCGGCAAGACGCATCCGACGCTGATTTCTGCTGAACCAAAAGAGGACGGAACTGCCGTAGATCTCGTGTGGAGCGCTCCAACTTACGGGACGGTCGATCACTACATCATCGAGCGCAGCGATGGTAACGACGAGAGCTTCTCCGTCATCGAAGAGGACATTGCCAGCACTGAAACGACCTTTGCCGACTCAACCGGCGACTGCGACATTCTGTATTACTATCGCATCATCGCTGTTAATGACGACGAGGTAGAATCGGTGCCTTCCAACGTAAAGACAAGCATCAAGTGCGCGTCTGGCACCCCCATGAAGGCCACCGATCCGGATCCTTATGATTGGGCCGACGTAATTCACACTAACCTGGACGACGTGAACGTTGTCGGCAAGCTCTCCTGGGAGCCCGGTGACGGCGCGACCGATCAGAACATTTACTTTGGCACCAGCGAGACCGCTGTTACCGATGCGGATGATACTTCTGCAGAGTTTAAGGGCACGCTGTCTGCGGCAGTCAAGAGTTGGACTCCTCCGGCCCTTGCTGCGAACACCGAATACTTCTGGCGCGTCGATCAGATGAACGTCGGCGGCGTTACAAAAGGCGACGTGTGGAGATTCAAGACCGGCGTTTCTGTCAAGCTGGTTCCTGTTCGAAGCACAGACCGCGGACACATTGAGTATCCAACCCGCGAGTGGAACGAAGTAACCTGGCATGAAGCTGGTGAGGTTCTTGACTTCGCAGTTTCTCCAGAGACCGGTGTCACCTGGCTCGGCTGGTCGATGAACGCCAGCGGCGCCCCGATTTTCGATACAGAACTTGAGCTTAGCTCCGGCGCGGGCAACGGCTTTGTGGTTCCTGGCAATCATGCGACCCTGTATGCAGTCTTCCAGATGCCGACATATACTCTGAGTTTCGTCGGCGATCCGGTTGCCGGTCAGACATCTATGACACACAAGAACCTGACTTGGCCGACTGCCACCGACTACGAAGATGGCGACGTGGCCGAGATCAAGGTTACTCCGGCTTCCAAGTGGCTCTTTGCAGGTTGGGAGAGCGACAAGGGCGGCGTATTCAACAACCGGTTCGCTGCCACCGCGACATATAAGATGACTGCCGAAAATACGACCATCAAGGCGTATTTTACCAAGGCAGTTACAAACAACGTTGCCACTGGCACACGAGCCATAGTAGCCAACAGCGCCGAAGGTGACAGCAATGACTGGTATACAAGCCAGATCAACATCGGAGCTTACACTACTGACCCTGTTCAGAACTGGTCAAGAGTAATGATCAAGTGGGAGGACTGGGCCGGCTTCCAGTCATTCCCGGACCAGAGCCTGTTGCACGGTCTGGGTAAGATCACCCTGACCCACACTACTGCTTCCAGCTATTCGTCATTGGAGGCTAACAATCTCAATGTTTCATTGTATGAAGTATTGAAGCCGTGGGTTTACACAACCGATGACAATGGTTGCTGGTGGCTTACCACAGACGGCACGACTCCTTGGGATACTCCCGGCGGAGACCGTGGCGAGCAGCTTGGCCCGACTCTTGAGTGGGTAGGCGTTCCTGTTCCTGACGCTCTAAAGATCTACACTCTGGAGCCAGGCAAAGACTATCGATACCTTCTTCGCAACGGCATACAAGCCAAGAGCGATAAAGAAGGCGCGATTCAGTACCGCAAGGGTATGACCAAAGATACGCTTGTAAACCTCTTCTACAACCCGCCGACCGGCGTGGGCAATGTAATTAGAGACTGGGCGTATCTGGGCGCATATGCTCAGGGTGGTACTGATGATCACCAACTGCGAATCGACACCGACCAGGTAGTTGGCACTTATAACGGCGTTCCGGTTAACGAGACTCAGTTGGCGGCTAAGACCGGCAAGGCCTTCGGCGACAAGTCCTGGGCTGTAACGACTGCCGATGACGATATCGTCGATATCAATGCTCTCTACGGAAGCGCGAAAGACAACTCATCCAGCTACTTCGCGGTCTACGTGAACAACCCTGGCGATGCTGTATGGCCTGCGTATATCGGACTTGGTTCCGATGACTATGCAAAAGTCTGGACAAACGGCGTCCACCGCGGAACCAGAGCGATTGCTGCCGGCGTCAACGTTGACCAGTCCTGGATTGGCCCGTTCACCCTTACTTCGGGTTGGAACAGGGTTATTGTTAAGGTTGAGAACGGTGGCGGCGCCCACGGAGTCTATGCACGACTTGCATATCAGGACCGCACAGCCATCACTGGTTTGACCTATTCTACATCTGACGATGTCGCTCCTACCAACCCGACCTCAGTTACCGAGGCCGGCGGCGCTCAGAGCGGCGTTGCTCAGTCTGCAGTTACTGCTCCTACGTTCGCCTTCAACGGCGCAGCCGACGACAAGTCAGGCGTTCGCGGTTTCAAGGTCTACTTCGGAACAGATGCTAATGGCGTGCCTAACACCTGGCATGCGACCGGTTCTGCGTTTGCGCCGGGCGCCAAGGATCCTGGCACTTACTATCTGCGCATAGCCACTGTTGACTATGCTCTGAACGAGGCTGCTGCTGTAACCGCGTTCACGTTTATTGTCGATGAGCAAGAGCCGGAGCCGGAGCACGTCGATTCTTATGGTATTTCCAATAAGGCGACCCTCGACGCTGCTACTGCTGCCGCTGCTGCTACCGAGAAGTTCACGGTTTGGGGTAAGGTCACCAAGCTCAACGATGATAGCTTCAAAGTTGACGATGGATCTGGCGTTCCCGTGAAGATCATCAAGACCGCTCACGGACTTGCCAATGGCGACTTTGCTTCTGCTACCGGAACTCTTGACGTTAGCGGAGCCGAGCCGGTTCTGACTGCAGTTTATGTTACCAAGCAGGAATAAACATAACGCAGTAATCTGAGTACCCAACCGGGTCGATCTTATGGTCGGCCCGGTTTTTTATGTGTGGCGGCTGCAGACAGGATGCTGAGAAAGTTGCAACCAAAGTCGAGGATGGGACGATGCGGGCGCGGAAATCAAACGCCCCCTGATGCGTAGAACGCAAGCTCGCAGCCAATCACCGCGATATTTCCGAGAATCATAATAATTATGCCGACTGCAACGGCGATCTTTTTGGCTCGCTGAGTGGGCAACAGCGCGTCGAATCCCGTCACAAATGCAATTCCAATCACGCCGGCCACACACATAAACAACCGGCCCTGCAGGTTGGCCATGCTGTCAACCACCAGCACATACCTTACCCACGAAACCCAGACCGTCAATGCCGTGAACAGCAAAACCCACAAATTTCGATCGAGGTTGCGTCGAATGGCCCGAACAATCAGACCTGCGATTGCTGCGGCAGTGATACCCAGCACCGGCCAGAAGTATGCCCACCAGGTTACATATTTCCAGAGAAGCCAGAAAGGGGTCCAGAAATAACCGTAGGCATCGCGCGTTGCCAAAAAGATTGTATATAATGTAAGCGCCGGTTCCGCCAGCGCGCTTGCCAATCCGTGAGGAAGCACAGGATGATAGAGCGATCGCGGCATAACTGAGCCGTGCACGATCCAGCACCTCACAAACCACCAGCCCCCCACGATTATCGCAGTTGCCAGGACAATTCCCAGCGATGTCAGCACGCTTTTGTAGTTTGCATATTGCCTCCTGCGGCATACGGCGATAGAAATTATCAGGAAAACAGGAGAGAGTATCAATCCCTGCGCTTTGCTTAAAGCGGCAAGTCCGATAACCACCCCAAGCGTTGCGGCATCGCGCCGCGACAGGGATTCGGCTTTGAAATAGCGCGTCATAATAGCCAGCGCCCACGTGAATAGAAGAGCAATGAGTATCTCGTTATTCAGCACTCCGGCTGTATAAGCCGCGTTTGGGATCAGGGCAACAAACGCCGCAGTCGCCAGGGCATAGGCCGTGTTTTGGAAATGCTCGTGAGCCAGTCTATACACCCAGTAAATCCAAATCACTCCAATGCCGATGCCAAGCAGCCGTAAAATTCTCCAGATAACGTCTGATGGGATGCCCAGAAAGCTGCATATCGAGTAGGGCAGTGCCATTATCGCATAGTACAAAGGAGGGTGATGCCCGGCATGGGTTGATATCGAGCGCTCAGAGGTCGTTATTTGATTAGAAATCGGCGGCAGCGCGAGTTTGGTTGCGATCGATCTTATATAAATGAAGTGCGCAGGCTCATCCGGGCCGTATTTTAGCCAGGTCGCCAGTGAATATATCAGGGACAGCACGGCGAATGCTGTGAGTATCAAAACGAGCGATCGCGTTGCGTTGCGGTTGATGTCGGACTGTTCAGGCATACTAAAAGTATATCAATACCACAATCGCAGAGCAATAAACGAGCTTAACACTCATAAGCTCCCTATACTGAGTAACCCGCTTGTGGCGGGTCACAAATATAACCCTTGATAGTTGGCTTTCGAACAAGTAACCGAGGAAATAGCAATATTATATATAAATTAATCGATACCCCTTTACAAAAGCCAATTTATGGGGAATAATACCGGTGAGAGCATTAGGCCGCGGTTGTTCACGATCGGGCTATTGTGTTTCTGTGGCCGGAAACGAGAATGATTCCTGCTGTTGTGGAGTTCGTGTAGTTGATATGCGAATTCTGCGAACTTGCGTTACGCAGGCGTGTATGGCCGCGGCGCAATGTTTCTCAAAGACGCTGAGCATTATAAGCAGCGTAGTTTGTTTTTCGCTGCCCTGGGTTGGGTTGTATGCAAATATGCATATCTAACATATCTTTCCAACCGGGCAGAAATATTGTAGGAGGGTAAACAATGAAAGGTAAGCTTTCAGTTTTACTTGCGCGTGTTCCCGCCACCGCAATAATAGCCTGCGTATTGCTGGCTGTTATGGTGGTGGGCGTTGCGCAAGCGGGCGGACCGTATTATTATACGGCTCGCAAATATGCCGGAGGCGATCTTACGTACGCCGACAATTTTCAGACATCCGGCGGAATCGGTCATATCGCTGCATCCGGTGGTGTTCTGACTAATACGGAGCTTGTAGCAGCCGTTGGCGCGAACTTCCAGGGCTACTACGTTAGTTCCAACAACACTGTGGTCGGCGACCGCTGGGGCAGATGGGAAGTAAACTTGCCGGAACCCGGCGTGTTTAAGATCTGGGCTGTAGTTGGCGCGAACACCAGTGGGCTGCCTTCTGTTCTACATCACGTTACAGACAGGTTTGGGAACAGAGTGGCGGCAAC
>LSQX01386872.1_pt1 | contig 13567 bp, 12 predicted proteins | sample 654561 | NCBI WGS metagenome assembly LSQX01 (sample SAMN04489861, study PRJNA283612) | anaerobic digester metagenome | isolation source: 4 biogas reactors fed with cattle manure at either 37C or 55C with and... | place: Denmark: Kongens Lyngby | collected 2014 | reverse complement strand
ATAAGAGACAGATGTATGACAGTGCGAATCATGTCTTGACAGCAATCAACCAAAACTATGACATGAACATCCAGCAATTTGTGGTGTTCGACTTTCTCGCCCTAAAGAAAATGGTCGATGCCGTCGGTGGCGTTGTTGTCAATATTGATGAGAACGAAGCTTACGATATGCAACGAAGCAACCAACCGGTACCCGGTCTGGGCGATCAATTGCTTAACGGTGATCAGGCATTGATGTATGCCCGTGTCCGGTATAATTCCGGTGGAGATGAAGGCAGAAATGCCAGACAAAGAGAAATTCTTCGTTATATATTCTCGGTCTCGAAAAACCTTGGCTTGAATCAACTAAAGGATCTAGCACTGGATGTCCTTCCGGCCGTCAAGACTTCCTACACTTATGGCGGATTAATATCTTTGATCGAGTATTATGACACGATCAAATCAGGCGCAGCACTGGTGGAACACAGCTTTCCTTTTGAAAAAACTTCGGTCATGCATGATTCTCTGTCCTATATCATACCGATGACTGCTTCGACCAACATTGTTGAGCTCCAACGGATCATCTTCGGATTTGACAACTATACCCCCAGCAAGAGAGCATTGGAATATAGTCAATATATCGGAAATATCACCGGAACCTATTACGAATAAAAAACAACCCTTCTCTGCAAAGCCAAACGGTTTGCATTGAAGGGTTGTTTTCATTTGGACAAGTTCTGCCCCATGATTCTATTGCATAAATTCCGACAATCTTTTTCTCATGGCTGTTTCTCCAATGATCTGCTGAATAGCATGAATCTCAGGAGCGTTTTTTCTGCCGGTCAAAGCAATCCGGATGACCGCTGACACATCTGCCACGGTTCCTTTGTATGCTTCGGGGTTCTTTTTGTAGTCTCCCCCTTTGAGAGCATAACCTCTACTCTGAGCAATTTCACGAATCTTATGAAACCATTCTTCTGGTGTATCCGAATGATCATAGGTTGTTAAGTAATCCTCCAGGATTGCTTTTGCTTCTGGTGGATCTATCTTGTCGGGCAAACCATCCTCGATTTGATAGGTTTCATCAAAATAGAAATTGATGAATTCCAGGATCTGCTTGGCATTGACAAAGTCTTTTCGTGGTTTTGCCTGATCTCGACCGAGAGTCAGAATCGGTTCCAGCATCGACTCGTATTCCTTTAAGATCCCAAAGTACATAGGTTCATACTCTTTGGCATAATCCAGTACATACTGTTTGATGTCTTCGCCCGGCAGGTGTAACAAGACATCCTTCGAGATGTTATCGAGTTTATTCAAATCAAACAACGCGCCGGAGTGACCCATCTGACTCAAGCTGAACTCAAACTCGTCCAAGCAGGCCGTCGGATTCGCCGTGCGCCAGGCTTCAAAATTCGATTGGAGTAGCCCGTAGAGGTACTCTTTCACCGCCTGAGGATGATAGCCGAGTTCCTGATAATAGGTTAAGGCAAGCTCGGGATCTTTTCGTTTCGATAGCTTGCGCTTGACATCGCCTTCCATCTTCATCAAATGGGCGGTATGACAATAGTGCGGCGGCGTCCAGCCGAGAAGTTCAAAGATTTCTAAGTGAACCGGTAAGGTTGACAGCCACTCTTCTCCTCGAATAACGTGGGTCGTTCTCATCAGATGGTCATCCACTACGTGAGCAAAGTGATAGGTGGGCAAGCCATCGCTCTTGATCAAAACGATATCAAGCAGGTTGGGCTGGATTTTGACGGTTCCCCGGATCGCATCCGGAACCTCGATTGTTTCCTGCGGTAATTGTCTAGATTTCAATCGAAGTACCCAAGGGATTCCTTGGGTGATTTTGCCTTCGATCGCTTCATAGGTCAACTCGCGATCGGTTGCCCACTTCCCAAAGTAGCCGTAGATTTGAGCTTTCTCTTCCTTCTGAGCTTCCCGGATTGCTTCAAGTTCTTCTTCGGTTACAAAGGATGGGTAGGCATAGCCTTGTTCCACCAAGTGACGAGCCACACTGTGATAAATATCGCGTCGTTCGCTTTGGCGATAGGGGCCGTACTCACCCGACTGACCGTCAAGCATGACACCTTCATCAAAGTCGATCCCAAAGTGATGCAACACGTTGATCAGCATTTCTTCGGCGCCTTCAACCCGTCGTTTATCGTCGGTATCTTCAATGCGAAGAAACACCACACCATTACTTTGGTGGGCGAGCTTTTCATCCAGTAGGGCACCATAGAGGTTGCCCAGATGTATAAATCCGGTCGGGGAAGGCCCAAGACGAGTCACCATCGCGCCGGCTGGCAGGCCTCTTTCCGGGAAACGGTGTAACAAATCGCTCAATGCCATGGCATTGGGATACAGTAGCTGGGCTAGTTTCGTAGCATCCATGATATTCTCCTTTTCTGCTGTCCTTATTCTATCATAATGTGCGCCCGGAGCAATCCTTGAGCTTTTCACCACCGCGCAGCAAAAAAAGGATATCCCTCTTACTTGAATTGACATCCTTTTATACCTTGAATATGAGATTTTCGGTTACATCAGCTTGAGATACTGGGCTGCATTGTCGCGACAGAGCGCATCCGCAGTGGCTTGTCCTTCATGATTTACGTATAATTAAGCACTTTGTGGGCATAAAAGGTTAAATATGATTCATTTTGGAGATAAATCGATGGCAAAATGCTCAGGTAACATGTAGTATTCGTAACTATCACTAAGTTTTATGGAAAGCATTCTGTTTTGCAATGAGAGAATTCCCCTTTCTTCGTTACACTATAACAGGAGGTATTACATGAACCAAAATCAATTACCGGAAATATTTGAAAGTTTTGCTGATGCCAGAAAGACCGGCTTTCTCGCAGCCAAGGAATTTAAGGATCAGGGCAACATCCTGATTGGAACCTATTGTACATACATGCCGCAGGAGTTACCTTTGGCGATGGGCGCCGGCATTGTCAGCCTTTGCGCCACCAGCGACGAGACCATCCTCGAAGCCGAAAAGCATCTGCCGCGCAACCTGTGTCCGCTGATCAAAAGCAGCTACGGTTTCGCCATCACCGACAAGTGTCCCTACTTCTACTATTCAGACATGATCGTCGGAGAAACTACCTGCGACGGCAAGAAGAAGATGTACGAGCATATGGCGAAGGTGAAACCCACCCACGTGATGATGCTGCCCAATTCGCCCGAAGGCGAGCGTTCCCTCAACCTGTGGAAGAACGAAATCCACCAACTGCGTAAGCTGTTTGAAGAAAAATTTGACAAGACAATCACCGACGAGGACCTCAAGGCCGCTGTCCGCTTGCGCAATCGCGAGCGCAGTGCGCTGAAGGAACTGTACTCGCTCCAAAAACACAAACCGCTGGCCATGACTGGCCTGGATCTTCTCAAAGTGTTGTACGGTTCCACCTTTAAGTTCAATAAAGAGACCAGCATCAACGAACTCAACCAAACGGCTGAACGGATTCGGGAAGCCATCGCCAATGAACAGTTCCTGGAAGACCGTCCGAGAATCCTGATCACCGGCTGCCCCATCGGCGGAGTCACGGAAAAAGTAGTCAAAGCGATCGAAGACAACGGCGCTTGGGTCGTCTACTTCGAAAACTGTATGGGCGCCAAAGCAGTAGAAGAGAATGTCGACGAGACCATGGTCGATGTCGAACTCGCTCTGGCGAAGAAGTATCTCAACATTGGGTGTTCCTGCATGACACCAAACAAGACTCGCTATCAACTGATTGAAGACGCCGTTCGTGAATATCAAGTCGATGGTGTGGTCGATGTTACGCTGCAAGCTTGCCATACCTATGCCATTGAAGCTTATGGAATCAAACAGTTCTGTCAGGAACTGGGCGTTCCTTATCTCAATGTCGAAACCGACTATTCAACCAGCGATGTCGCTCAACTGGGTACCCGCGCAGCGGCCTTCATCGAAATGCTATGATTTCGCTGGGACTCGATTCCGGTTCGACAACGACCAAGGCGGTCCTGTTTGACGGGGGAATCATCGCCCGGGAGCTCGTGCCCACCGGAAACAATCCACGGAGCGTGCTTGAGCAGTTATATCACAAGTACCCGGCGGATGTAGTTGTCGTCACCGGCTATGGCCGGGAACTCTTGCCCCAAGCTACCCGCAAGGTGACGGAGATTACCTGTCACGCCAAAGGCGCCTATTACTTGAATCCGGAAGCTCGAACGGTGATCGACATCGGTGGCCAAGACTCCAAGGTTATGGTACTGAACCAAACCGGCAAGCTTCAAGATTTCCTCATGAATGACAAGTGTGCAGCTGGTACCGGACGTTTCCTGGATGTCCTGATGAAGGTGCTCCATGGGAACATCGAAGAAATCGATAGTTTCGTAAAAGCAGCCCTGCCGGTGAGTATTTCCAGCATGTGTACGGTGTTTGCCGAGAGTGAAGTAATCGGGATGCTCGCAAACAATGTCCCACCATCTGCTATCGCTCGAGGGGTCGTCCAGTCGATCGCCAATCGAACTGCGATCTTTGCCAAACGATTGGATGTGAAGGATACCGTGTTCTTTAGTGGTGGCCTCTCTCGAAGCGAAGTAGTTCGGCACAGTCTGTCGCAAGCGCTGGGGTTTGATATTCAAAGTCATCCGGATGCGCCGCTGGCCGGTGCCCTCGGAGCCGCCATCATTGGCTGGAAAAAAGATAAAAAAAGGATGTCTGGCAGTTATTGCCAGACATTTTTTATTTCACAGATGAAAAAAACAGCTCGCGCTGTTTTTACGATAAAATATTGGTCTGCGTCTCGTCGATCGTGACAACTACTGTCTTTGTCAGGACATCAGCGTAACTGTACGATACAGTACGTTCCACTTGGCCATCATCTACTTCAACGACAAACAAACTTGGATAGGTGTGTTTAATAACGCCATGAGAGATTTTGAATTTCTTCCGTCCCTTGTTCGTCGTTAGGCGGACTCTTGTCCCGACATGTCCTTCGAGAAGTCCCTTGATTTCCGAAATGGTTGGCGGTTTCATCATATATCACCTCTACCAACCATTATAGCACGTTTTTGGACCAATAGCTACCCCTAAATGGTCATGATACTCACAGGCTGACACAAAGGCTCAGAAATCCTTCTTTATTCAGCTGTCGCCGTTTTGGCAAATGATAATTCAAAGTAATCGCACATCTTGCGTCCGAGTTCTTCCGGCTGGTTGGTACCAAAATAGACTTTGGTCTTGTTCCTGTAATGGGTTGTCGTCAATGCCAACTGGAATGTCTGCAGATAACCGTCAAGCATAAACGCCAGCAGGTCACGCTCAACAGTCTCAGCTACTTCTTGATTTTCGATCGCCTGATCGATGATCATGATATACTTCTCACGTTTGGCTGCTTCCAGACGAAGCGTGGCATCTTTGATCTTCGGGGTCACCATCTCTGTCATCATGTCAAAGTAAAACCGCATGGCATCCGACTTGTTTCGACCACTATCATTGACAGCCTCAAACAACATACAGACATTATCCATAAAGCTGTCTTTGATTTTCAGCTGATCCATCTCATCGATCATTTGAGTGACCAGGTTTTCAGCAACTGCAACGTAAAGCTCTTCTTTCGAATCGACATAGGTATAGAGCGACCCGACACTGATCTTGGCTCGTTTGGCGACATCCAGAATATTCGTCCCCGAAAGGCCGCGTTTAGCAAATTCCTTTAACGCACACTTTAATATGTGGTCCTGTTTTTTCTTTGGGATCTTAAAAAAAGTATCCTTTAACACACTTGTTGGCATAGGCACCTTCCTTGTATGGGCGGGTATCATAACAGCCTAATCATAGGCAAAATTAGCCTGAATGTCAAATCATTCCGGTTAGTATTTTATTCATTCAATTGGTTTGAAGACGGTAATTTTAACGTCAACAAAAAGCCTAATATGAACAGCGGTAAAATCCCTAATATTGAAAATCTGGCCTGTCCGGTGACATCCTGAATAAAAGCCATGATGAACGGACCGAGGATAGCAGCGAATTTTCCGAAGATATTGTAGAAGCCGAAAAATTCATTCGAGTTCTCTTTCGGGATGATTCTAGCGTAATACGAACGACTTAGGGCCTGGATCCCGCCCTGAGCAGAAGCTATGAAGAAACCGAGAATGAAGATGTCGCGGAAACTGCTCAAGAAGTAACTGTAAAACACCGCCACGATATAGGTGATGATGGCCACCCGGATCATTTTCATGGTGCCAAACCTGGTCGCCAGTCTGCCGTAAAGCAGCGCAAACGGAAAGGCTACGATCTGGATCACGAGTAAAAAACCTAGCAAAAGCATCATGTCAAGTTCGGTCCCCAACACGTCCTGAGCATACGGTACCACCATTTTGATGATCGTATCGACCCCATCAATATACAGGAAATACGCCAATAAGAAGGTAAAGATGACCGGATACTTCCGGATCTCTTTTAACGTTTTGCCTAATCGGGCAAACGATGTTCTGACAGGATTGGGCTGTGGATCAACATAATAGACCTGATGGACATTTTTCAACATCGGGATCGTGAATAAGCCCCACCAGATGGCTGTGATGGCAAACCCAAGCTGGTAACCTAACAGATTGTCCAACCCGATGAAATAGATCACGCCCAGGCTGATCCCAAACGGAATCACGCTGGCGATATAGCCCCAGGCATAGCCATTGGCCGAGATAGTATCCATTCGCTCATTCGAAGTAACATCGACCAAAAAGGCATCGTAAAAGATATTGGCTCCGGCAAAACCCAGACTCGTCAGGATATAGACGATCACCAGGATAGGCCACTGTCCGAATGGAACCAGGGCTAAGCCGGCAGTAGTAATAATTCCCAATAAAAAGAAGAACAGAAAGAAACGCTTCTTCTGATCTTTATAGTCAGCAATTGTGCCAAGGATCGGTGCCAGGATAGCAATTAGGATACTGGCCAGAGAGTTGAAATAACCGAGATCCATCGTGGCCTGCCCTGCCCGAAACCTCCCGAAATATACCGGAAAAAGAGCCGTAGTAATTGCCATCGAATAGGCTGAATTACCTGCGTCATACAGGATCCAGCTGATTTCCTTTTTCGTTAGTTTTTTCATGGGTTTGAATGCACCTCATCACAGGAGTGGTCGGGAAAGGATCTACCTCAAGTATTTCAGGAGCGCCTGCCTGCCTTCCTGCGAAGCGAATACGCCAATCTCCATATACTTAAGCAGCATTTCGAGATTGACCATGACAAATGAACGGGATGAATGGCTACGCACTTCAGAAGCCACAAAAATATGGAAAACATCGATCGATCCGGCTTTGGGGTAGATCGGGCCGAGTGATTCTATTTTTTGATACACCAGACCTCGTTCATTCAGAAGCCTTACCACCGTGTCGATCGGTTGTTCAAACCCCTGAACGATATCTTGAAAGAAATCGACCTGGAGCTGATTTTGCGAGATAAAAGAATCCAAAAAGAACTCCCCCGAAGGCGACATAGTCAACACCATGACAGCCTGCCGGGGTTGAATGACATGAATTTTATCCACATCGATCCGGACAAAGGTTTGTTTCATAATACGCTAATCGTCAATGCTGATGTTGCGGAAAATATACGGCTTTCCCGAATCATCCAGACGCCAGATAAAGACATATGTCCCGGTATAGAACGGTGTCTGATCGCGATCAGCATAGGTGTAACTGAAGTGACCTGATTCATAGATCAACTCATCCTGTTCCCAAATATCCTTCGTCCTGTAGCTGACATCCATCGGTCCCAACAGGGCCATAAAGCTGGAAATCTGATTCTCGATCTGTTCTCGGCCTTCGATCAAGAGCCCGCCCTCCATCAGAATCTGTCCATTCTCGCCATAAACCGCGGAGTAGAGTTGAGGATCCGAGGTCCGCATTGCCTCAGCCATCATTTGTTTCTTTTCAATCAATTGATCCATCATCATAAAAATTTATCCAACGCCTCAATACAAATTTCGGTATCTTGCATATTTCCGGAACTGATCCGTAACCAGGAATCCCAGCCCCACAAGAAGCCGGGTCGGATGATCACCCCTTCTTTTTGCAAATCGATATACAACTGGTGAGTATCCGTCTTGACATCGACCCAGATAAAGTTACCTCCCGGTTCAACATAGTTCAGCCCCTTAGCGTCAAAGAAGTCTTTAAACACCTGAAGAGAGGCCTTATTCAGTGCGACACTCTTTTCGATATGTTCATCATCTTCGATCGCTGCGGCTGCTGCTACCTGAGCCAGACGGTTGATACTGAAGACTCCGGTCGATTTTCCAATTTCAGCGATCATGGTTGGGTTGGAGAAAATATACCCGAGCCGTGTGCCGGCGATTCCCGCGACCTTGGAAAAGGTCCGAAGGACGATCGTGTTCGGCCGACGCTTCAGGATCTCCAATCCGTCGGGGTAATCTTTTGAGGCAGCTGAAGCGAATTCAAAGTAAGCTTCATCCAGAAACAATACGACATGTTCCGGTAGCTTATCGACAAACTCATCCAAAGCGGTTTTTCCCAAAATAGTCCCGGTGGGATTATTCGGATTACATATGTAGACGATTTTAGTCTTTTCATTGACAAGAGCCAGCATCGCTTCAAGATCATATTGGAATGTGTCAGCCAACAACGGTACAACATGAACAGTACCACCCATATGCGATACGCTGATTTCATAGAGTGAGAATGATGGATCTGCCGTTATGACCTCATCACCGGGTGAAATAATACTCTGTGCCGTCAATTGGATCAGGCTTTCCCCACCGTTACCGACCATGATCTGATCAAAATCGACCTGATGTTTTGCTGCCAATTTTTCTCTCAGAACGCGAACTGCCGGGTCTGGATAGATGTTGATTCGAGCGGCTTCTGCTTGAACGGCCGCTACTGCTTTGGGTGAGGGTCCTAAGGGATTCTCGTTAGAAGCCAGCTTGACAACTCTTGTTAAACCATATTCCCGCATAACATCTTCAATCGGCTTTCCCGGAACATAGGCATTGAGTTTTTCCAATTCTTTACGGAATATTTTTTTATCCATGACACACTCCTCCATTTGTTACTTCATTTATAATTTTAACATTTTTGACCCTAAGTTAAAAGACCTTAGACTCGACTGCAAAAAAAATGAGGAGTCGCTGATTCAGCGTCTCCCCTTGAATTGTTTAACGAGTTCCAAATGTGTGACTGGCATTGATTTTTGTTTGGATCGGTCGCAACATACCGATCACACTGCCGTTAAAGGCATCGGAATAAGCCATGTGTACCACTTGGGCTGCGGTATAGGGACTGCCCCAGCTGGTAGTTAATACTTTGATCTGACCATTCGGATCGGGTTGTTCTTCCAGCACGATCGCTGCGTGACCGGCAGCATAGATCGCTCCGGTGAATGTGATGATATCGCCCCGTTTGGGATAGGTGGCCGGATTGTTTCGGTCCCAGAAAATCTTTTCGAAATAAGTGGACGATCCGGTGTAGATCTGCTGATTGCCGTTACCCATGTGTAATCCGGCTTCGGTGCCGAACAGATCCATGGCGTATTGGCGGGTCAGTTCGGTACACCAGCTGACACCATCGCCCTCGCGGTCGATGAACTTGCCGACCGCCCAGTTGAGCCATTGCTCCTGACGGCTGGCCAGGTTTTCCCCCGGTGCGGGAGCGGTATAAGTGCCTGTTGTCACCCAGTCTCCGCTTACCCAGCCGGTCGAGTTACCATAATTGATCTGATACCAACCGTTTTGTACTCCTACATAAGTCGCACTGGAGTTATAGGGCAATGTTCCCAGACGAACTCCGCTTGTGCTTGGTAAACTGCGGACATTCAGTCCGGCCGTTGCGATAACTTTCAGCGTACCCTGGACCGGGTCGGGTGCCGGTGTCGGAGCCGGTTCCGGTTCTGGGGTAGGGGCCGGAGTTGGAGTCGGAGTAGTACTTGGTGTGGCGTTGACATACGTTCCGCTGATCCAACCGGTACGGCCATTATAACTTACCTGATACCAATTGTTTTCCACCTTGGTGTAATTCAATTTGGTCAGATGGGCCAGTGTCGTGATCACGCCATAATTTGTACCCGGACCTGACCTCATATTCAAACCCAGCTGGGCCTGAACGGTCAACGAGCCGGTGTTGGATGGCGTCGGTGCAGGTTCCGGCGTCGGTGCAGGAGTCGGTGTANNAGCTTACCTGATACCAACCGTTTTGTGTGTTTGTATAGTTTACTTTTGTACCATGATTCAGAGTAGTAATGATCGCGTTGTCAGTTCCCGGACCGGTCCGCATATTCAAGCCGGCTGTCGCATTAACTGTCAGACTGCCGGAATCAGCTGATGCAACATTTGGGAATGTAAACAGGAACAGTAAGACAACCGCTAAAACAAGTGATGTGAGTTTTTTCATATTTGCTCCTTCCGCAAAACACTGCCAAAAAAGCCAGTGCGGATTGTCCAATTATAGTAAGCGGTATTGAAAAATCTGTCAAGTTTCTTACAATTTTTGGACGGTCTTTGACGAAAGAGTGAACAATTTAAGTCGTGTCTATGCAAGAAAAGCTGACAAAGTCAGCTTTTCCAGGGTTAAATTCTTTCCTTCGGTGTGTATTCCGTGTGAAGAAGTTCATGGGCTAACGGACCATACGGCTTACCCAAAAATTCTTCATAAGCTTTGATGATCATCGGATTCTCGTGCGATTTGCGCAGTACCTTGCTCCGGTCCTCTTGGTATATCGCTTGCTGGCGCTTACGAATGATGTCCATATTGCCATGGTGATACGGTTGACCGCCACCGCCGATACAACCTCCCGGACAGGCCATGATCTCGATCGCCTGATAGTTGTATGTTCCGTCTCGAACACCTTCGAGCAGTTTTCTGGCATTGCCCAGACCGTGAGCGATCCCGATATTCAGTTCCATATCACCGATATGCACGGTGCCGGAACGGATACCTTCCATTCCCCTCAGTTGTTCGAACTCGACTCGCTGCAGTTCTTCTCCGGTCAGCCATTCATAGGCTGTTCGGACAGCCGCTTCAATTACGCCACCGGTCGTACCAAAGATGACACTCGCACCGGTCGATTCACCCATCAACTGATCAAAATCACTTTCCTCTAAATTAGTGAAATCGACGCCGACCACTTCCATCATCCGGCCAAACTCACGGGTCGATAGGACATAATCGACATCCTGGAAACCGTGTTCTGACAATTCCGGTCTGGCCGCTTCGGCTTTTTTCGCAATACAGGGCATAATCGAAACCACCACGATATCTTTCGGATCGATCCCCTTTTCGCTGGCATAATACGTTTTAGCCATTGCCCCGAACATAATTTGGGGTGATTTACAGGTCGATGGTACATCAAGCATATCCGGGAAGTTGTGCTCAATAAACTGCACCCAGGCCGGACAACAGCTGGTCAGTATGGGGAGGGTCCCTCCGTGTTGGATCCGGTGGACCAACTCGCTGGCTTCTTCCATGATGGTCAAATCAGCCGCCCAATCGGTATCGTACACCGCATCAAAACCCAACTTACGAAGGGCTGTCGGCAACTGACCGGTCACGATCGAACCCGGTTCCATACCAAACATCTCACCTACCGCTACCCGAACAGCCGGAGCCACCTGAACGATCACGTGTTTGTCCGGATTGTTCAGCGCTCGCCAAACATTAGCGGTATCTTCGATCTCGACCAGGGCGCCGGTCGGACAGACCGCAACGCACTGACCGCAAAAGGTACAACTGGTATCGATCATATCGAGGTTGAAGGCAGGGGCAACGACGGCATCGAACCCTCTACCGATCGCACTTAAGACACCTACTGTTTGAACTTCATTACACATCGTCTCACACCGGCGACACATAATGCATTTGTTGGGATCTTTCTGAAGAGCTCTTGACGACTTGTCGATCGGATAATTCATCCGTTCGCCTTCGTAGTGTATTTCCCTGACCCTCATCGTGGCTGCTAATGCCTGCAACTCACAATCGAGGTTCATAGCGCAAGTCAAACACTCTTTCGGGTGGTTGGACAGCAGCAGTTCCAGATTGGCCCGACGGGCCATGACCGCCCGGTTGGAGTCTGTTTTGACCTTCATACCGGGGGTGACTTTTTCGGAGCAGGCCGTTACTAAATTGGGACGGCCCTCAACTTCCACCATGCATATGCGACAGGAAGAGACTTCATTTAAGATATCGAACCCTTCTAGGTTTAAGTAACATAGCGTCGGTATATCAGCCCCAATCTTGCTGGCAGCGTTTAGGATAGTGGTGCCTTTGGCAACCTCGAGCTCAACGCCATTTATGGTACATTTAATCATTTCCATAGTTTTCTCCTCGTCTAGGGCCGAATTACCGCATCAAATTTGCAGGCATCATAACAGGCACCGCAACTGATGCAACATTCTTCATCGATCACATGGGGTTGTTTGACTGTCCCGGTGATGCAGCTGACCGGACATGCCCGGGCGCAGCGGGTACACCCAATACACTTGTCAGGATCGATCGAGTAGGTCTTTTTGACTTCACGACGGGCATATCGCTGATACTCCTCAGGGAAATACTTCATGGTCGACAATACCGGGTTGGGCGCTGTTTGACCCAGGGCACATAGTGCTGTATCCCGGATATTCTTGCACAACGTATCAAGTTTTTCCAGCGTTTCTTCATCACCTTCAAGATTGATCAGTTGAGCCAGCAGTTCATTGACCCGCTTTGTGCCGACCCGGCAGGGAGTACACTTGCCACACGACTCATCGGTGGTAAACTCTAAATAAAATTTGGCGATCTCGACCATGTCATTGTCTTCGTCCATGACGATCATACCGCCCGAGCCCATCATCGAACCGATCGCCTTGAGTGACTCATAGTCGATCGGCGTGTCAAGATCACGTTCAGTAATGACTCCACCCGATGGACCACCCGTCTGGACAGCCTTAAACTTCTTGCCGTTGGGGATCCCGCCACCGATATCAAAAATGATCTCTCGCAGGGTCGTTCCCATCGGTACTTCGACCAAACCGATATTATTGATTTTACCGGCCAGGGCGAACACTTTTGTGCCTTTTGATTTTTCGGTCCCCATCGAAGCGAACCATTCCCCGCCATTTAGGATAATATCGGGAATATTGGCCAGAGTCTCGACATTGTTAACAATGGTCGGTTTACCGAGATAACCCGATTCCGCAGGAAAAGGAGGTTTTCTGGTAGGTTCACCGCGACCGCCTTCCACTGAAGATATCAAGGCTGTTTCTTCACCGCAGACGAACGCTCCCGCACCAAGCCGGATCTCAATATCGAAGTTGAATCCGGAATCAAAGATATTCTCACCCAGGAAACCGTATTCACGGGCTTGATTGATAGCTGTTGTCAGCCGCTGGATGGCCAGCGGATACTCCGCCCGTATGTAGACAATGCCATGATCAGATCCGATAGCATACCCACAGATCGCCATCGCCTCGATCACACTAAAAGAGTCACCCTCGAGAATGGAACGGTCCATAAATCCCCCAGGGTCGCCCTCATCCGCATTACAGATCACAAACTTTTTGTCGCCGACAGATTTTCTGGTCAGTTCCCATTTCAGGCCGGTGGGAAAACCACCGCCACCACGACCGCGT
>LSQX01129661.1_pt1 | contig 13568 bp, 3 predicted proteins | sample 654561 | NCBI WGS metagenome assembly LSQX01 (sample SAMN04489861, study PRJNA283612) | anaerobic digester metagenome | isolation source: 4 biogas reactors fed with cattle manure at either 37C or 55C with and... | place: Denmark: Kongens Lyngby | collected 2014 | reverse complement strand
CGCCCATTCCTTCCGAGATCCATGTCGCGGCATCGCGGGAGCTTCCGCACCAGGTTGCGAAGAGCACGGCGCATTTCTTGTCGGATGGCATGGGGTAGTATTCCAATGCCATGGCGCGATTGGCCAAGGTCACCGTGCTGACGCCGGCCGCCAATCCCAATTTAAAAAAATCTCTTCTTTCCATACGTTATTTTCTTTGCTCCGGATTGTTAGATGTGAATTATTGGGTTTTCCTCAAGCCATGTTCCTTGATTTCAGCATTACATAATTTATCAATCTTTAATCTTATCATGGTTTTCCCCGCCGGCAGACTAATATGGGAGTCAACAGTGCTACAAGCCAATAACGATGCAGGTTTACGCGATACGCTTGATGACGCTCTGGTGCGTATCAGGGACGAAAGGACAAGTCATTATGGGGACGCCACCTATGGATGTAAACGAAAGATAATAAAGAGCCTCCTCCTTTTGAGCAATACTGGCTATTCGTTGCAATTTTTCGGTGGATGTATGTGTAATGGCCAATTGACAGGCCGTGGTGAGCCGGGTTCCCATTCTGGCAAGCCCTCCGCTGGTGGACCTGGGGGAGGGTCAAGCCGAGTCACATAGGGCCTGCCGGTGCGTATCGATTCTTGCATGGCATCATAGATTTCCAGGATTACTCGTTTAGTGCGGTATTCGCTGAATCTGTTCTCGTCGTTACGGCGGACTATGGGAAACGTGTCCATGATGTAGTCAACAGCATGACGAGGAGTTGGAAAATGCTTCTTTAATTGCAATAGATCAGCAGTGGATTCATCAAATTGGGCTCCTTCATCCTTGCTAGCTTGCTTCCATTGTCCATCCGGAGTGGAAGGCAGGTAAATATGAAGGAATGCAGCATCAAGTTCACAACGGATTAGGGTTCGGCGATTTACATCCCAGACAATTGGTGGGCAATCATACTCGCAATCACGAACATATGCTTCAATAGCAGAACTTGAATATTGTAGTTCTAAGCAGCGCGGCAGAATCCAGTCACGAATGGTTGTGCTTATGTCCCAAGCGGATGCTCGATAGCATACATCTAAAGGCAAAATGGATAGCTGTTTAAAAACATGATACTTGAGATGTGTACCACCTATTTTTTGACGAGCCACGTAATCTGCCACATGAGCATTGAGGCAGGCAACTAACGTGCAATTATCTGCGGGATGACCTGTAATTGGAAACATAAGAAGCAGCGTGTCGCCAGTTCCAACGCAGGGAAAGAAGGATGCAATGACAGTGCGCTCATCTGTATTACGACATATGTCACGCCAGCCGAGGAGCCAAGCCGGGGAAGATTTCTTTAACAGGTCGTCAAGGAATGCCTGGGCGTCATCCTCGTTTTCAAGAGCCGGGATAGATCCAAAATTTCCCAGATACGGGGTTGAATAGTTCAGGCAGGCTTCTACGCAGCCCCTATCGGCTTCATACCATGCGGCCTTGCTACGATCGGTGTTTGTGATTTTGTCCAGCGGTTGGGCCGGCAGGAAGTGGGGGCCGAGCGGACTGGGGCGGGCCGGATTGTTGCCGCACAAGCCGAATGCAATAGGCGTGATATCAATGGCGAAGGGATGATAATCCACAAACTCTTTCCAAGCCGGGAAAAGGCCCTGCATCGCCAGGCCGACGGAACCATTGAATGTCTTTTGGAGCCAGTCGCTGAAAAGCAGGTGGGCTAGCGCGAGCATGATGGGTTCAGAGTCGTCCTGACGCAGCGCCGTTAACATGGCTCCGGGCAAATCCGCAACACGAATATAGACGTCTCTTGCCTTTACCCAGTAGCGGGGTTGTACACAATAATCAGGATCCTGCTTTTCGGAGAGCGTCAGGTCACGGGTATTGGGACCATCGTATGTCGCCCAACGGTGATCGAAATGGTGGATCATCTTGGCTTCATAAAGCGGAAGGTACTGTGCACCCTCTTTGCGGAAGATGTTGCCCTCCAAGATCCAGCCGTCGCTCTCCAGTTGCTCCCGGGCCCTAAATCGGTAGGAATCGTTTGACATGTCAAACATTCGCATGAAAGAAATGCCCCAAGGATTTTCTTCGGGAGGGCCTTCCTTGATCAGGACTGGGACGCGACGGTATATGGCTTTGGTCAATTCGGCATCGCGGCGCGAGCGGAAGATGGGGCAGGTTCGGGTATTTGGATTGAGAAGGGCTATATCCTCGGCGGAAAGGGTGAAACGACGGTCCTCTTCGAATAGATCCTCAACCCTGTAAGCGAAGAAAGCAAATTCCGCGGCATTCTCCGGTCGAGCGGATCCCGCCAGGGTCAACAGGCAAAATTTCATTCGGCTATCGACGGCCGGGAAAAGTCCTTCCCGGTTCTCAAAATCATAGAGGCTGGCAAGGGAATGCTTTTCGGATAGATCCTGGAAGAAATACTTGGTCGTGTCATCCGTCGCTATGCCGGAGGGGACGATGGTGCCGACTCTGCCTGTCGGCGAAATCAGCATTCTCTTGGTTTCTGCAAAAATTGCGTAGGTGTTGACATCACCTCGGCCGCAGAGGGGATAACGGCCGGAATTTCGTACCAAGTGGCTTGTTGCCTCGGCCCTGCGGCTGTCCTCAAGAAAGGCGTCATACAGGGCGGGATCCTCATCCGACAATTTGTTGATCATTCTACGGCGAGCAGCGGCATTCGGCGCCTCGGCGATATCCGGTCGACGGGAGGAAAACCACTCCTTTTCCTGTAACTTGATCCGTTCCCAGGGGGGATTTCCCAGTACGGCATCAAAGCCGCCGTCCCAGCCGGCTTGCAGGTTTTGGGCCTCTTGCAGAGTATCGGGAATCTTGAAAACATCAGGAAAAGCCAGATGCCAGTGAATAAAACCGTACTGATCCGTCAAGCGCTCGATTTCCTCGCGGGTGGTTTGCTCCACCTGCGTGGGGTTGGACTGCAAGCTGCGCAGGGTATCGTGGGTTACAGCGGGTGGGGCGGTCTTCTTCTTTTTCCAAACGAAGGCGGCGCACCAGGCGTCAGCGATCAATTTGGCCTTCAGGTATTCGGCGGAGTTGGCGATGCGCCGGTAGCGATCCTGCTTCTGGCGGATGCCACGCACGGAGCTGTCGTCCAAGCGATCCAATTCGGCGATTGCCGAGGAAATCTGTCCATAGGATGGAGAATCTTCCGCCACCAGGGGAAGGTCCATCTGCCCGGCCCGCTGCTGCTTGTTTAGTCTCTTGAGCGAGGAAACAAAGGATTTTTCATCCCCCGCAATGGCGGTGAAAGCTTCGTCGGGAATCCCGGCTTCAATCAGGGCGGGGGTGGTGCCAAGGAGACTGTTGCCGCACTGGATCTTGTGGTCGAGGAAGGACAGAGGTTTGCCGGGATCCAGGGCTTCCATCCAGAGGGCGACCTTGCAAAGTTCCACTGCCATATCGTTAATGTCGACGCCATAGATGCAGTGGCCAATGACGGCACGTAGGGCGGAACGCGTGGCATCGGGCGACGGTTCATCTTCTCCGGTTCTTGTGGAGGCCAGGCGCTTGGCAATACGGTGGGCGGCGGCGATCAGGAAATGGCCGCTGCCGCAGGCCGGATCGCATACCTTGAGATTCAGCAGCGCCTGCTCCGGATTGGGCTTTTTGAGTGCTTCCGCAATGACGGGCTCGAGCGCGGTATCAAGCAGGCAGTTGATCAGGCTGGTCGGGGTGTAGTAGCTCCCGCTAGTCTTTCTTACACTACCGCTGGTGATCTTCAAGCGGAACCGCCCGGCTTCCAGGTGAAGTTCCGGGTGCAGTTCCAGGAGGGACTCATAGACGCTGCCGAATTCCTCGGAACCAATGTTTTTGAAGTCGACCAGGCGCTGGGCACGACCATCGTCTACTATGGAAAGGGCCCGGATAGCCTCGAGAAAGGACCGGTTGGAGAGTCTGCAGTCCTGCAGGTCATGGATGGCTTGGTCGGAGAAGAGGAAGCTGCCGAGGGCGGGGAGAGCCAATTCCGGGCAACCTTCGTCACTACCCAACTTGCGCATCACGAGGACAAAAGCTTCGTAGAGGTCGGCATGGCGCGAACCTCGCAGCCGTATGGCCAGGCGGCGGAGGCGGGAGGTCGAATAATAGGCTAAGTAACGGCGGCGGCTTTCCGTTCCGGCATCCGGAGCGATCAGGAGGCCCCGGTCTTCCGCCACGAAGAGAAAAATCATCCGGTAAATGAGGCGAAGGAGTTGTCGATAATAGTCCATCGCGTCCAATGTCCCCCTTCGCAGGTCATCGCGAAGATCGGCGTTGGCCGGATGCTTGATAAATCCGGCGCCGAAGGCGACCAGTGCCTTTTCGACCCCGTTTCTGAGTTGGTCCAGTGCCCGGGCCCCCTGCTCCTGTGCCGCATGGGACCACTTCTCGAGCCAGCAGTCTTCGGCTCGATCCCCTTCGACCCGGGATTGGTGGCAGAGGAGCCAGAGGACGGCAAAGTCCGCATAGACCTCTCCCGTCATCATCCCTTCCAGGTCGAATTCCACGTAAGCTTGCCGGGTCAAGCTGGCGTTATCCCGCAAGATCCTGAGTTTGAGGCCGTTGGAGACAAAGCCCCAGAGGTGGGTATCGGAGCGGTTCAGCAACTCCTGAATGAGCCCATGGGGACTGATCCGGGCGGCCCCGGCCACTCCGGAGGTCCTGGTATCGAGATCCACGCCGCAACCCACAAGGTGAATCGGGCTGTTCAGCCAACCGTGGGAAACCGGGTAGGTGCGTCCATTGATTTCGAGAGCACGGCCGGCCGCCAGGCGGCCGTAGCCCAATTCCTGGAATAGGGGGAGGAGCCACTTGTCCCGGGTGATGCCTGTCGCAGCGTCGTTTTGTTGCAGGCGGGCCCGGGCCGCGCTAAGGCCTTCCCAGAACCCAAGCAACCGGTTCCAGGATCGGTTGATGGCCTCGTTGAGTTTTTCCCCCTCCGGAAGATGGTAATCAGCTGGTGTCAAGCCCCCCAGCTCGGGGTCGGCGTCGGCCACCCGGCGGATCAGGTCCGGGGGCAGAATGGCCCCTTCGGTTCGAATCGTTGCAAACAGTTCACGATATCTCAAGCGCATAGTCTAAGCCCCTGCCGGAAGGTACACATAAATTCCCAGGAGGTCCGCGGGCAGCTGGGGATCCACGCGGTATCGGATGCCCCGCATGCGGGTGGCTTGTCGCACCCTCTGATGGGACTCCAGAAGCTCGGCCGCTCTCAGATCGGCATGTTCCACGATCCGTCTTTCCAGGTGGGGGTAACCATCCAGGATCCGCTGAACAGAATGGGAAGCCTGCTCGGGGAGGATCGATCCGGCGGGCACAGCTTCCAGCAGCTTTCTGGCTTCGTCAGAGTCGATCCATCGGGCATTGTCGGGGGCACCGGTGAACCCCAGCAATTGGACCTCCTCGGCCAGCAGCGATTTATCGTTCCCGGCTCGCAATGTCATGATGTGGAACCGGTATCGGACCAACAGCAGGGTGGTCCGGATCCTGACGGAGGCTGTCCTGATGGCTCCACAGCGGCGGGCGCCCCCCTCCAATTGGGGATCGAGCGCCGTGTCGATCACGTAGTTGGCCAATCCCTCGATAAACGGGTGGGTGCGTGTCAGTAGGACCTGGTCCTCTTGAACTGGGAGTTCAAATCGGGCACTGAACTTGTCGGGACATCCCATGGCATCTTTCAACCCGCGCGGCGTCTCGCTCAGATCGATCCTGTAGTCCCCGTTACGGTTGACCAGGCCGCGGTGTGATTTAACCGCAAGTTCAAGGAATGCAGCTGCATCCGCACCGGAACCAACCGCATCTCGGGCTTCACTCAGCTCTTGGGATACCGCTTCCACCTTGATGGTTTGTTGGGCAAACATAGTCCGGGAACGTTTTTCGCGGCTGGCCGCTGATTCCCAGTCCCGGTGAAGCTCCTCTCTCCGGGGTTTGAAGAAATCGTCGAACATGGTTAGCTGAAGATCTGTCCGGCCGGCCTGCTCCCGCAGCAGGAGTCCCTCAAAGACCGCTTCCATCACCTTTTCAGGGTCCACGGGCACCGCCACGGAGACACCGAGGGAATTGCGGATAGTTTTGTGTTTTCGGAGCAGGACATCGAGCACGATGCCGTCGATCTGGTTGTCGATACCGTAGTAGGTCAGGACCCGGATCTTGCTCTTGGTCTGGCCGTAACGGTCAACTCTCCCTTCCCGCTGTTCATGCCGCGTGGGGTTCCAGGTCAGGTCGTAGTGAAATACCGCGTCAAAACCCTGCTGCAGGTTGATGCCTTCGCTCAGGCAATCGGTACAGACCAGGACCCGCTTGGGGGCCTTGACCAGTTCGGCCACTCTCTCCTCCCGTTCCGCCGGGGGGAGGGTGCCGGTCACTGCGGCCACCTCCACCTGGTCCCGAAGGCGGCGCCGCAGTTGATCGGCGACATATTCCGCGGTGGCGATGAAGCGGCAGAAGATGATGGGGCTGAAGCCTTCATCAAGGAGGGACTGGATAAGGCCGACGGCCTTCGTCAGCTTCAGGTCCTTTTCACCGATAAGGGCATCCGCCATCCGGGCCATCTCGAGCCGTCGTTTCCGGCTGTTTCGGGCTTCTTCGAACTCTTCTCCGGATTCGGCTCCCGGGGTTGTATCCACCGCCTGCTCCGGATCGTCGTCCAGTTGGTCCATTACGGAACGGATGCCGATTTCCTCCACCGCTTCTTCGCTTTCCGCATCGGCGACGGCGGAGCGGTTTCGAAGGGTGGCCGCGGCGGCGACCGGGCTGCTTGCCAGTGATCGCAGCAGGGCCAGGGCGGACCACCAGCGAACCCTTTGCCGGAACCGGTTTTCGTCCGGAACCCGAACGGTCTCGCGCGCATAGCGCAGCATGTGTTCGAAGAGTTGGTGGTATTCCGGAGACAGTTGATAGCTCTCCTCTTTGTCTTCGCGTTCGGGGAACGGGGTTTCGGTGTCAAGATAGGAGCGGATGTCCGGCCTGCGCCTCTGAACCAGGTGGGCCGCCAGCCGGCGACGGTGGTGCTCATTCTCCTCCCCGGCCAGGTCCGCCGGAAGATGAGCAAACTCCGGTTCCAGAAAGGCCAGCAGGGAACGAAAGGCGTCTTCCTTCCCGCTGTGCGGCGTTGCCGTGACCAGAATCAGGTGCCGGTCGGGGTCGGAGGCCAGCCCCTTGAGAAGCTGATAGCGTTGGTGGCGTCCACCACGCCCCGCCCTACTGAAGGCGCAACTGTGCGCCTCGTCGACAATGACGAGTTCGGGGCAGGCCCGGAGGAAGTCTTCGCGCCGGCGGTCGGATTTGATGAAGTCGATGGACACCACAAGGCGGGGGAAAACGTCGAAAATCGACTGGTCCAGCCCGCAGCTGCGTTCGAGGCGCGCAGCGGTGCTGGCAAGCACTAGCTCCGCGTCGATGTTGAACTTGGTGCGCAGTTCCTCCTGCCACTGTTCGGCAAGCTGGGGGGGGCAAAGTACGACCATCCGGTTGACTTCACCGCGGTCGAGCAGTTCCCGTGCCACCAGGGCCGCTTCCACCGTTTTCCCGATCCCGACGTCGTCAGCGATCAGAAGCCTGACCGGGTCGAGGCGGAGGGCCATCAACAGGGGGACCAACTGGTACGGGCGGGGCTCCACCGCAATGCGGGCAAAGGAGCGGAACGGGCCGGCGCTCGAGCGGAAGCTGAGCCGAAGCGCATCCCGAAGCAAGCGACAGGACAGGTGGTCCCCTGGTTTTGAAGGTTCCGGCAGACCGAAAGTTGCGGGTTCGACGGTCTCAAGAGGGAGATAAATTCCAGTTACCTCGTCCTCGGTGCCTCCAAGGGGACGGAGCACGAGGAGTTGATCCTCGGATTCCGGCAGAACGACCCATTCCCGTCCCCGGGCGCGAACAAGAGATCCAACGGCAAAACTCACGAATTCCTCCCGAAGATATTGGGATTACGGGCAATGATGTCGTCCCACTCGGCGGTATGATGAAATCGGATGACATGGTACCCGTTGTCTTCCATAGCCACATCTAGGGCCTGATCGCGTTGCTGCCGCTCAGGATAATCGTGCGGCGGTCCGTCGATATACACCGCGACACGGTATTCGGAATAATAAAAGTCCGGCCTGGTGTTACAGTCTTCAACGAAGAACTGCGCCCGGTCCGGCAGCCGATAATTGTGCTCCTCGAGGTAATCAAGCCACCTTCGTTCCAGCTCCGAGCCGGCCAGCCGTTTCAAAGCTTCCAGATGCACCGCACGCGGAACGCCTACGGGGGAGGCGACCACGGTGGCCGCGCTCATGTCCATGAGCAGGGCACGAATCGACTGCCGGTCGAGAAGTTCGTGATCCAGCTGGTTGGCATAGCTCATCAGGCAGTCGTAGCAGGCGGCCTCGCAATCCTCCCGGGCGCCCGGGTGCCGACGCCGATCGTCGCCGGTTTCCGGATCGAAATGGCAGAGAGAAAGGGCTTCCCTGGCCACCTCGGCAAAAGCTCGCGGTTCATCCAGAAGACGTCGGAGCACCCCGGCTCCACCCTCGGCGGCCTCGAAAAGCAGGATTCTGCGCCGGTGATCCCGGTCAGGCAGGGGCTCTGCCGCCAGTTCCATGTCTTCGAGCTGGTAACGCACCTGGATGGCGTTTTTGAGCGCCGCCTGTATGGAGGCACTGGACTCCGGCGGTATGTTTTCCGCCATCTGGATCAGGAGGCAGTTGCGCCGATCCTGTACAAACGGGATCACACGTTGTGTGCGCGCCGTCATCGGATCCTCCGGGTCCTCTTCGGAAGCATGCGGGTTTTTGGCCCAGTATCCCCGTTCAAGGTCGAGAACGAATCCCGGGGGAGTGTCTTTTGCCCGGCGCTTCCATCCGAGGTTGATGCGCCAGATATTCGCGGCGTGCCCGTAGGTGATGAAGGCAAGGGGCGCGCCCTCTTTCATCAAGGTGGCGGTGCGAAAGGAGGCCTGGCCGCCGCCAAGGGCGGCAAACCGGATGCCGGTGCGGATCTGGTATCCCAGCCGGAACCGCTCCTCTTCGTCCGAGTTGATGCTGTCTCGTCTCTTCGTGGCCACATTCTGAAGCCGGAAGAGCTGATGCATCGCCGGCTCCAGATGGGTTTCGCAGAAATTACAGGTGTCCGGTCCCCCATCGGCCGGCAGCGGGTGCAGGTATCCGCACTCCGGGCACTGCTTGATGGAATAAGTGGTGATATCCTGATCGTTGTCCCGCACGGGAAGGATGGCCTTGTTGATCACGTAGCGGGAGCCTTCATGGTAGACGATGGCACGCGGACCGAATTCGGAGATAGCCAGAAAGCGCGGCCTGGAAAGGAATTCGTCGCGCGAGTTCCGTATCCGGCGCCCCGGGATATAAGCCGACAGCGGAAGGCGCGGGAAATTGTAGCCCGGGAGGAACCCTTCGCTGGCAAAATAGCGGTAGCTGTAAAAATCGGACTGGGCGATGCTTTCGGCCTGCGTCAACAGCTCCAGCTGGGCTTCGGCCTCGCGGCGCAGTCGCCTGGCCTGTTCACGGTCCCCATGAGGCCGGGTGGCGTCGCGGATGATTCTGTCTTGTGTCTGGCTTTGAGACAGGGCGGAGCGATAAAGCGCCCGCCAGCGATCACAAGCCTCCTCAAAGGACCGCATCACCTGTTGCAGCACCCCCTCGACCCAATGGTCGCTATACCAGTCCGAGGCTGCCAGGTCGCTTTCAAAGGTGGAGAGAATGGCTCGGGCACGCCTTTCTGCCATCGCCCGGGCGGCCGGCGAATTCAGGCTGTCCCGCACACCGGGTTGGAGTTCGAGACTCGGCTGGTCTCCAGCCAGATCGAGGATGTCCTTGAGCGAGGTACCCAGGGCTTGCCCGGTTTCGGCCAGCCAGACCGCATGAATATGGGCTCGCACAAGTTCCTCGTTGGCCAGATCCAGGCGCGGAGGGGTCACGCTCCCCATCACCATCCGGTCCGGGCGCCGGAAAAAATATTGGTCGTGGGGACTTCCGGTGGAACAGTAGGAAAACACCAGCGCCGGTTGCCCACTGCGGCCAGCCCGACCACTTCGCTGCGCATAATTGGCCGGCGTCGGAGGGACATTGCGCATGTTGACGGCATTCAGTTCGGCGATATCCACGCCCAATTCCATGGTCGGGGAACAGTAGAGGATGGGAAGGGTTCCGGTCCGGAATTGTTCCTCGCGCTCCATGCGTCGATCGCCGGGGACCTGGGCCGTGTGCTCGCGCGCCATCAATCCCCTGGCCTCGGAGGCCATGGTTCGATAGTAATGGACAAAGAACTGGTTGGCCGAAACAGGCACATCCGAGGCTCGTGGGACCCGGATCGGATCGTGAAAAGGTTGCGTGCCGTCTCCGGCCACCCAGCGAAGGGCGCTCGCCGCCAGCTGGTCCCCGGGCACATCGTTTTCGCCCGTCGGCTGTTGGACGACCGTGACAATGCCGGCGACTTCCATGCCCCTCAGGATTTCCCGAAGGATACGTTCGATCTCCGAGGTGGAAAGCCTGCTATGGTAATCCTCGAATGTCCCTGGACGCGAAATGAACTGGGCAAAACCACCGCGGGCCGAGAGGAAGATATTCCCCCCATAATCGGCATCCCGTTTGGAGCGTGGATACAATATGGCGGCGTGTTCCAGCTGCTCGTTCTCGTCTAGCGCCCATGGCGCAACCAGCAGTTGGCTGCTGCGCTGCTGGATCTGTTCCTGAAATAGATGCTCCAGGTAATTGACCTTGATGGCAAGTTCCCGCCGCATGTAATCGAGAAGCGCCCTGGCCACTCTCTCCCTTGTGGCCGGCTGGGCGGTCTGGAGAGCCTCGTGGCAGTTTTCCCAGATATCTGGCGCCGCTGCCACGTCCTCGAGCGACAGATATTGGATTTGGAGAAGCCCGCACTGTTCCAGGTTCGGCGAGGTCAGGCGCCAACCGCGCTGGAGGTCGCGGTAGATACGATAGCCGATCACATCGCGCAGCGCATGATCCGTCTGCTGCGCCGCGGTAAACCTGACGTCCGGGTTTATGGCGTAAAGTCCCTTGGGCAGATCCAGGGCGTCAAAGACTCGCTGCGTGATCTCATCGTGAGACATCCCCTCAGGACTCCGCGCTAGGGCGGCCCGATAAAGGGCGGAGCGGAGCAGTCCTACCTCTACAAAATCGTTGAAATGTCCCGCCTGAAGGGAGGCGTCCTGGCGATTATCGGTGAAGCTCAACAGCTTCTGAGCCTCAGGCTTGAGACTCTCATCCTTTCGCAGATTTCGGACTGCCGACATGCTGAGGATAGTTGTGGCCGTACTCCGTCCTTCCGAAGCAAGTGAAGCCAGTTTCCCGAAGTCCGTTCTCTGCCTGGCGTTGTAGGATATGCCGCACTGCGGGCAGAATCGAAAGGGAGCGGGCAGAAAAGCGGCGTCCACTCCCCCCTCGCCCTCTATGACCTCTTCTCCGCCGGGAGAAATCCTGAGATGAGTGGGTAGGCTTGATCTGCGGGAGTATTTGACCCTGAATCCCCTCGTATGCGCCTCGAGCCAGTCATCGGGGAGCCGATTGATAACCTCCTCGGGATCGTCGGGCCAGGGATTGGCGCGGCTCACATAGAGATATCCGGCCGTTCCTTCCACACCACTGATCTCATTCAGCTCGCGGGGTGCCACCCGCCTTGGTCCGTTTTCCGTTTTCTCCAGCTCCACACAGTAGAATTCCTGCCCGCAGGCCCTGCAGAATGCCAATGGAAGGAGGATACGGGTGCGGTCTCCGGGTACATAGCGCTGCCCGTGAACCGTTACCACACGCTCTTCTTCGGCTTCGAGCGAGGCATAGACCGTGTCACCCCTGCTGATAAATTGATGCAGTCGGAAGGCAAAGGGGGGGAAGCCGGTTTCAGGGTTTGGCTCACATTGGTATCCCCCAAGAAGTCCTTCGCGAATGGCTTCCGCACAACGTTCCTGGTCCAGCCCCGTGGCTTCGCTCAGCAGGTGCGCTGCCCCATCCGGTCCGGAAATCGATTTTGGCTGGGTGCGGATGAGCCTGCCGCCCTCCGGTTCAGAGGCCAAGCCGAAGATGGTCTCTATCCATGAGGAAAGGGGGTCCTCGATGAATGCCTGAAACTCCTGGGGAGGCCGCCTTTCCGGATCACGGACCCGCTCGGTCAATACCGCAATGAAATCCGGGTCTTCAAGATTTGGATCCGGTGTGAGTCGACGCAGTGTTTCTCCGACCACGTTTTCAGGCGCTACCGGGGCGCCGAAGAGGGTGGCCGCAACTCCGGCCACCTCGGCCTGTTGTTCGGACCGGGGACCCGTGCTCGCCAGGGTGGCAGAGGTCCCGATGCACTGCATCCCTCCAGCGGAGAGCCGGTCCCGTACCCGACGAACCAGTAACGCCACATCCGCTCCCTGTCGTCCCCGATAGGTGTGCAGCTCGTCCAGAACCAGGAAACGCAAGCCCTGGGCCGCCGTCAATAATTCTCTCTCGTAGGGACGGGTGAGCATCAATTCGAGCATCACATAGTTGGTAAGGATGATATCGGGCGGATGGGCCTTGATCTGCTGGCGTTCCTCGTCCTTCTCCTGTCCGGTATAGCGCCGGAAGGTGACCGGCCTGTGACCGTCGGCATAGGGATGTTTAAGGAACTTTTCAAGCTCCCCCGCCTGGCTGTTGGCCAGGGCATTCATTGGGTAAACGATGATGGCCTGGACCCCGCGGCCGGAACCGTTGCGCAGGACGTGATCCACAATCGGGATGATATAGGCCAGGCTTTTGCCCGATCCTGTGCCGGTCGTCAGAACATAGTTATGGCCCCCTCGGGCTACGCGGATGGCATCAGCCTGGTGGCGATGAAGCCGCATGCGTTTGCCTTGAGAAGCTTCAGTTTTGCCGATTCTGAAGATCTTCCTGCACTCCTCGTGCAGCAACCCCTCGTCGACCAGGTCGTCGATCCATCCCCCGGGCTCGAATGCCGGGTTGAGTTGAATCAATGGCTCGGGCCAAAGGAGCCCTTCTCTCAAGCTGGAATCGACATATTGCCGGATTTCCTCATTGCGGATATTGATGAAGCTCGAGATGTAAGAGCTGTAATCGTCGATAATCCTAGCGCGCAGATCAAAAACGTCCACGAGGCATTCCCCCAGATGTTGGCATCTATGCTCACCGCATCGCCGTTCAGGGATCGGAAGCGAACCTGCAACCCCATCAAAGCAGAAGAGGATTCATTTTAATACAACCTAGATATAATTCGAAAAACAATGAAGAATCTGCTTTTACGTGTAACTACCATGCCCTTCGTATCCTCCTGTGCGAGTTCTTTTTGGCGGTTGGAGCGATGGTCAATCCTGCCGATGAGACCGAACCTATAGCAGCAGCCTGTGGTTTCGGAATAGGGCCTTGCCGGCATCCCTTGGGATTGGATCGATGGCCGCCTCCATACCTCAATCCGCAACAAGGCTACATCCGCAAGCCTCGGACCCGGGAAACAGAGGCCCATTTTTACACTTCCGGCACACTACCGGCCTCGAGGGGCACGAGGCATCCTTACCGGGATTGTTACCCCGGTGTTACCCAAAGGTTTTTTGGAGGACTGGTTATCGACTGTAAGTGATTGATTTTAATGGTG
>LSQX01362658.1_pt1 | contig 13570 bp, 5 predicted proteins | sample 654561 | NCBI WGS metagenome assembly LSQX01 (sample SAMN04489861, study PRJNA283612) | anaerobic digester metagenome | isolation source: 4 biogas reactors fed with cattle manure at either 37C or 55C with and... | place: Denmark: Kongens Lyngby | collected 2014 | reverse complement strand
CCACCCAGGGCGCAGGTTGGCCCCAACACTCGCCTTCCCCTACGGCGCCATAGGCGTTGACGATGCGCCCGCCGTGGGGGACCTCCATGCTGGCGGCCACCCGCACCGCAATGATCCCGGCTTCCTTGGTGTCGCCGATGAACACGCCGCCATAATTGGCGTGCAACTCCACATGCCATTCCAGCAGTCGGTTCTCGCCCGGCAAATTTAACACGCGGATGGTTGACAGCTCGTCCAGGAGCGGCTCCCCTTGTGCGGTCTCCCAGACGTTGTCGGCCACCAGCTCGCCGTACGCTGGCCCCTGCGCGGTGATTCGGCACTCGCGGTTCACGGTGCGGGCGTGACCTTCCACTTCCGACCAGTTGTCATGCCCGTTGACCGAACCCTGGGCCACGTATAGCGACTTGTGGTGGGGGTGATCGCTGGGCGCGTAGTTCGTGACCTGCCGCCCGCCGGGACCCAGGACCGGGTAGCAGCACGGGCGCGCCAGGTCGGCCGCGAAGCGGTAGCTCGTGAAGGCCTCCCCGCGAACGCTGAAATCCATTTGCTCCGCCTGGGCCTGAATCGCTACTCCCTCTGGCTCTATGGTCTCGCCCGCTATCCGGTATCGCCGGGTCGCTCCCGCCGGGAGGTGGGGGAGAAGAAAGCTCAGGGTTCCTGTCTTCGCCTGCCACTGCGCAGTCACCTGCCCGGACCCTTCCACCTCTTCCAGGAGGTGCGCGCCCTCGCAGGCGCAGCCTTGGCACGGCACTGTCACCAGCGCGTCGTCCCGATCATGTGGCCCCGCCGCTACCTCCAGCGTGTCGCCTCTAGTGCAACCGACTTCAGACATCCGCAGCTCCTCCTGAGCTTCAGATCACACTTCGCTGCAAGTCCCGCGTTTCTGCCTCGCCCTAGCTTTCGGCTCGCAGCAGGCTGTCCATCTTGGGGCTAAAGGGCACCGCTCCGTTCTCGGTGATCTCGTAACCGGTCTCAATGCGCGCGCCGTTGAACTCCGGATGCCCGAAGAAGCTGACGTCCACGCACACGGTCATGCCCGGCTCTAACACATCATCGCTCCCGGGTCCGAAGAAGGGCGACTCGGCCTCATGCAGGCCGATGGTATGGGCGAAGGGGCAGACCAGATATTTCGAGAAACCATGTTTCTCAAAATAGGCCCGCGCCGGAGCGTCAATCTCCCGCCCCCTGCGCCCGACTACGAGCTGCTCCCGGGTGAGCGCGAAGGCCTCCTGCAGGTACTTGCGGCACTCTTGTTGCTGCGGCGTCGGCTCACCGGACACCGGCACCGTGTTCCCGAATACCCCGGCATACCCCTGGGCCTTGGGGGCCAGGCCCAGCATGACCATCTCCCCGGCCAGGAGTTGCTTGGCGCTAGCAGTAGGGACGACCGCGTTGGACCGCGCCCCGCTGCCCACGATCGCGCTGAAGCCGAAGCCGCTGGCGCCCTGGCTGCGTGCCGCATACTCTCCCGCCGCCGCGACCTCAATCTCGGACACGCCGGGGGCAATTGCCGCGCACATGGCCTCGTGGCAGGCGTCCGCCAGTTGGAACGCCGCGCGGATCTGTTCGATCTCCCACGCCGACTTGAGAAATCGGAGCGCCACGTACTCCTCGGTAACGTCCACCAGTTCCGCCTCCGCGCACCCCTCCACGATCTGTCGGTAGCAATCCGCCGGCATGCGCCCTCCGCCTACCAGTCCGATGCGGTTGATGGTGCCCAGTTGCGCCGTCATCTCCGCGAACAGCGCTGGAAAGTCAATGATGGTCGCGTTGGGGTATTCCTCATCCGGCACCATGAACACGGTGAAATTGCGCGTCTCGGTAATCGCGCTATCGAGTCGCGCGAAGGGTTCGCTCTCTGGCCCGCCGAGGATCATGGCCTCTCCCCTCCGGGGCACCAGTACGGCGCCGCTCTCAAACTGCGGGCACCATCCGGTCAGGTACCAGCCATTGCCGACGTTGAACTCGTCGTAGTACACCAGTACCAGATCCAGGCCTTGCGCCGCCATGATCTGGCGTACTCTAACCAGACGAGCCTCACTCTCTTCCCCAGGCAAGTATCCCACATGCATCCCTCCTGGACCAGTATGTGCTCCCCGGTATCCTCGGCCAGGTCCGGGGCGCAGAACGCCTACGGACCACCCGCGTTATGGCTCGTGGCCGGCCCCGGTTCTCTAGGGCGCCAGGGTTATCTCACCCATCTTCGTCGGCTCATGGGGACTGGCGCCGGTTGGGTTCCAGGCGTGGGAGACGGGTGGGTCGAGGGCCCTGGTCCGCATGAAGTTCATGTAGAGCTTCTGCCCCTCCTTCGGGCCGCCGTTGCTGAGCAGCTTGCTCAGTGGCAGGGCCACACTGACCACCCAGCGGTCCGGCTGGGTCTCGTCCGTGACGATCACGGCCCCGCTGTCCCACGGGCCGACGATGGCTCCCGGCGCCTTCGACTCCCCGATCGTGCGGTCCTCGTGCCGGCCGCCCGTACCGATATACATCTGGCGGTAAGGCACCTCTCGCGCCCACGCGGTGAAGACTTGCCAGCAGTCATCCTGCAGGCGGGGCCCGGTCTTGAGGGTCGCCGGGTCCAGTTCCTCGGTCAGTTGCAGGTACAGGTATTCCCCGTCGTGGGCGATAAGCCCGCTGAGCTGGGCCTGCGCGGGCTGTCCATTCATCAAGCGCCACTTGGCCAGGGCCCCGGCCTCGTCCCACGGCACGCGCTTCGGGTTCCCCGCCGCTTTTTTCACCCGGGGCACCTCGAGGCGCGGCCCCGCTGCCGCCATCTGCTCCTCGAACTGCTGCCGCCCGGCGAGCATGTATTCCCAAACCTGTTTCTTGAACAACTCAACGCGCTGGCGTTCCAGCGGGGTAACCTTGGCTGCATCGGCCGCCGCGATGTGCGCGGCGAACGTCGCCATGTTCCGGGGGATGCCCAGGTACGCCCACGCCAGGCTGCGCGTCTGATGGCCGCCTCGCGCTTCCCCGCTGGCCATGTCTGGAGGGTAGCTCTGGTGGCTCATGTACGTCTTCTCCACCGCCTCATAGAACTTGCGCAGCGGCTTGCCGGCCGCCCCGTACTGCATGGTGAAGAACTCGTCCAGCAGTCGGTCCACGTCCAGGGACACATCGTTCATCATCCGGCAGGCTACGTACGCTTCCACCATCTGGCCGAAACCGCAGAAGAATATCCCCTGGATGCCGCTCTCCCGCAACCACCGGAACTGTTGGGCAGCCGTGTGGGCGAAGAAACCCGGGAAGGCGTAGAACTTACCGTTGTCCGCGACCTCCTTGGGGAAAGTCCAGTACAACCAGCAGTGCATTGGGCGCTTTCCGGCCTCCGGCGCCCATTGCTCCACAATCCCCCGGTCCATCTGGATCGTCGTGGGGGCCCACCAGTTGCGCGTATGCAGGCACATGTCCACCGCGATGTTGGGCTCCAGCGGGAAAGAAGGATGCCAGGTGTAGGTCCCGTACGCTAGTTGCAGCAAGTACTTGTCGGGGTGTGTCTTCTGCAGCTCGCGGGCTACTCGGTTGGTGAAGCCCCAGATGTAATCCGAGGCCCATCCGTTGAACCCCGGCACCCTCAGATCCTCACGCAACTGCTTCTGCGTCTCCGGATCCTTGGACCAGGAGCTGTTGTCCATCGGCGCCAGCCCGAAGAACTTGCCCGCCGAGGCCACGGCGCCCTGGTACTTCTTGCCGGTGGCGAAATACTCCTCGGCGTCCCGCACCACCTGGGCTATGAATGCCTCGTTGCTGTAGTTCATCTGCGGCGGCTGCTTCTCGTACCCCGTGGCGAAGAACTCCGGATGCTCCCCTTCCCAGCGTTCCGCCGCCTTGGGGTTCTCGTTCTTCTTCCAGAAGCGATCATAGTAGCCGTAGAAGGAATGGTTGCAGGTGAAGCTGTCGCCCCCCATCCGGCTGCGGAGCAGGTGCAGCCAGCACGCGGAGCGCCGGGCATGCACGAAGTCCCAGTCATTCGGGAAGCGCAGGCGCAGCTCCGGCCAGCTCATCTTCTCCACCTCAGCGAACTGGGGCGCGTCTCTGCGCCACAGGCCCACGCTGGATTCCCAGCCCTCCGGCGAGTAGATGGTGGCGGAACGGTCCAGAAAGTCCGGCGTCCGCCGCACGTCACGCCCCTGCGTCAGGACTAGTGTGGTCCTTCGCGGGCACACCGTCCCCAGCTCGGTGGGATTGAACCACCGCACGCCGCAGTATTTCTCCAACACGTCATATACGGCGTACAGCGTTGCGGCCTGGTCGTTCAGGCCCGGCCAGGTCCCGAAGCGAAAGGCGTCGTACGGGTCGTAGGAGACCTTCTCCCGGTCGTCCTTATCGGTGCCCAGCATGACCAGGGCCGTCGGCAGGAACTTGATCATGTACTCCTGGCTCCCAAATCCCGCGCTGCTGCAGCCTAGCGCCTCGGCCTGCGTGCTATCTCCTACCAGGAGGCGGGTACCCCGCACTTTGTGGTCGTCCTCGAAGATCGGCACGGCCACGCCCGTGATAAGCTCGATATGGTGCTGCAGCTCGTACGCCGCGAGTTGCGCGGCTTTGGTGGCCTTCCGGGCGATGATGATCGTGGACGTGGGTTGCCCGTTTTCCACCAGAGTCAGCGCCTGCGACACGGACGGCCAGCACAGAAGCATCAGTCCGGCGAGCAGGAGGTGTATGCTCCTCATTGTTCAGTTCCCTTCTGGAGTGTAATCTCTCCCATCCGTCGGGGGTTGTGGTATCCGCCCAGCGTGGGATTCCAGGCCACGGCGTCGTAGACTCTCATGGAACGCAGGACGTTCATGTAGAACCGGTCTCCGGCCTGGACACCACCCGGTAGGAGCTGGTCCAGCGGGAATGTCAGGTACAGCACCCAGCGGTCTGGCTGGTCGAGGTCTGACACGAGGCGCACTCCACTGTCCCAGAGCGTGGACCCCGGGTACCGATACGCGCCATGCCGGCCCGTGAAGCTCACTCCAATCTGGCTGTATTCCGGCCCCGGAGTCTCGCCGAAGAACAGCTCATACTCATCGTCGTTCCAGATTCCGCCGCGATCCGCCAGTTTCTTCGGGTCCATCATGTCCTGGAGCCGCACATAGAGGTACTGGCCATCGTGGAGCAGGCGCCCCTCCATCTGCTGGTCATGCTTGTCGAGACGGGGTCGGCCCTCGATGCCCTTCCAGTTCGCAAGCACCGCGGCTCTCGACCAATCCAGTGCTGCCGGGTCGTCCGTCGCCGGAGGGGGAATTCGGGGCACGCTCGCCGACTGGATGGGGGCGCTGGCAAGTGCAACATAGGTGTCTCGGCCCTTGACCATGTACTGCCAGAGGCCCTTCTCAAAGAGCTCCACCCGCCTGCGCTCCAGACTGGTCCGCACCGACTGTTTGGCCTGCTCCATCAGCTTGCCCAGCTCGGCCATGCGCTCGGCCGTCCCCAGGTACTCCCACTGCAGCTCTGCTCCGCGGACTCCTGCGGGATAGTTGGCGGGATCGGCATAGATGCCTTCGACCATTTCGTAGAACTTCTTCATCGGCGCGGCAGCGTGGCCGTAGTAGCGGGTGAAGAACTCGTCAATGTACGCGTTCCCATCCACCGTGGGGTCATCTGCCAGCTTCCAGGTCACTAACGATTCCACCTGATCCATTAGCGCACTGCGTTGCCCGTAGGCCAGGTACGAAGGTTCGTAGTATAGCCCTCGTATTCCCGCCGCATGGTAGCGGGCCATCTGCTCGACCACCGAGTGCCCGAAGAAGCCCGGGAAACAGCGGTACTGGCCCTGTGCGGCGCTCAGTGAGGGGAAACAGTAGTACAGCCACAGCAGCTTCCGGCGTTCCGGGGAGTCGTCGACCCAGGCCTTGATTACCTCCCAGTCGTTGTCCAGCGTGGCCTGGCTGTAGACCGCCCGCACCAGCAGGCACATCTGAATGGAGACGTTGGGCGCCAGTTTCTGGTCGCTCGGGGGCCAAGCGTAACTGGAGTAGGCCAGCGCCGAGATGTACTTGTCCGGGTACTTCTTCTCCACAGCCTGGGCCACGCGGTTCACGAAGCCGAAGAGATAATTGCTGGCCGAGTCATTCGAGTGTTGGCCCTTCCCCCGGGTCGGTCCCGTGGGGAGCACCGGCGCACAGGTGGGGCACCTACACCACCCCGAGTTGTCCATTGGCACCACCGAGAAGTAGTCGCCGGCTGCCACGCCTCTCGGCTTCAGCCCCTTGCCCTCAAAGTAGTCCTCCGCGTCCTGGATGACCTGCTGGATCAGCCCCTCGTTGGTATAGCACATCTGAGTGGGCCGTCCCTGCCCGCCCTGCGAGAAGTACTCAGGGTGTTCTTCCAGGAAGCGGTCGTAGTACCCATTTAGAGAGTGGCAAGCGTCATAGGCCTCCCCGCCCAGCCGCACCCGGTGCCACCACAGCATCTGCTCGCGCCAGGCCAACGGCGGCGTCGGCTTGTCGCTGGTAACCGTATCCCCGCACAGGTCCGCAGGGAACTGGTAGTTCACGCTCTGCGTGCGAGTCTTCATCACTGGCGCGCGCCGCACGTCCGCCCCGGAGACTGTGAGTGTCCTGCGGTGCGGGCAGCACAGCCCCAGCTCGGTAGGGATATACCAGCGTACCTCACAGAACTTCTCCAGAAAGTCATACACTGCGTAGGCGCTTCCCTGTTCGTCAAACAGTTCCGGCCAGGTGTCCACCTTGTCATAGCTAAACTCCCGCCGGTCGTCCTTGTCACGTCCCATGAGCACGATCAGGTCCGGTCTGACCCGAAGGAGATACTCCTGGGGCTCGAAATCGGCATTGCGCAATCCCAGCGCTAGCGTCGCTGTGCTCTCGCCTACCAGGATGCGCGTCCCCGTTACCGTCTGGTCGTCCCTCGCCATCGGTACGGTGGCCCCGGTGATCTGCTCCAGGTGCCATTGCAGCTCCGCGGCGGCAAACTGCGCGGCCCGGGTCGGCTGCGCGGCCAGCACGATGGTGCACGCCGGTTGGCGATCTTCCACTAGTGTAACCTGCGTGGCTAGTGCCGGTAAGGCAATGGTGGCCAGCAGTCCGGCAATGAGCGCTCCTGCGAGAACTGACTTCATGAGATTTGCCTCCAGTATGGTTCTGTGCTGCGGCTTCTCCTGCGGGAGTCGCCAAGCATCTCCCGAGGCGGTCGGAGTGAGCACCGCCCGCCTTCTGCAATCTCTTGCTCGCCTACTCCGTCAAAGTGAAGTTCCCAAACCTCGACGGATTCATGTCGACGTTGGTCAGCGCGTAGTACCAGAACAGCCCCATGGCCTGGTCACTGGACCAGCCCGTGCGCTTTCCGTCTGGGCCTTCGTCGCTGTCCATATACAGCATACTCAGCGCGAATTGGCTCCCCGGCTTGGGCTCCAGTGGCGCATAGTCCCGGATGGGGACGGAAAACTCGAAGATGGCGCCCTCTTCATTGGGGACAATGGCCAGCTTCACGCCGTGTGCCAGCCCATCCCCGCGCCAGTCTCCCATGTACCCCTGCCAGCGGTCAAAAGTCAACTGGCCGTCCTGGTCAATCCCGATGTGCTCCTTGTAGGCAATGCCGCCGAGGGGCACGTTCGGCTCGGTTCTCGCGGGGTAGAGAGTGAAGTGTATTGAGTCATAGGCGCTGACGCCTACTCCCTTGCCCCCGCCTTTGAACTGATCGTCCTGGATAATGAACGCCCAGTACAGGTACTCCTCGTCCCACTGCGTGTAGAACCGCACGAAGGTGGGTTTGACCTTGGCCCACGTGTCTGCGTCGTAGGTGTAGTCATAGCCACCCCAGGAGGCTCCGCCACGCTCCGTGATACGGAAGAACTCGCCGTAGCTGAGTTGCTCCAGGTCCCAGTCATCCAACTTACCATCAATGGTGATCGGGGCCTTGCGCTTGACCACCGCCCGGAAAGACAGGGGCCGCTGAGCCGCCACCTCCTGTCCCTCATCGAGCTTGAGCAAAGCCCTGGTGACATAGTCGCGGTTGAAGTTTGGCGTCCATTCCGGAAGCGCGAATTCCACCACCTGCTCCCCGGCCGCCGCCACTTCCACCGCTTCTGCCAGTTCCGGCGGCCGCTCAGCGGTCCCGAAATCCCCCTGTACTGCCAGCCGTCCGCCAAGGGGCTGTTCGGTATGATTCAGCACCCTGGCCACCACCGCTGCGGGTTTGTCCGCCGTGAACGGCCGCTCGCTCAGTTGAATCTCGACCGGAGCGCTGACCTGGATGGTTCCCTGTGCCCGTACGCATGCGCCTGCAGAGGTCTCTAGCTCCAGGAACAACGGGTACTTGCCGTGGGCGACCTGCGCCGGGGCCGTGACCCGGAAGGTCCACTCCCTCACGCCACCCCCCACCAGCTTCACTGCCCGCTCGGCGGGCTCGATCTTCCATTCCGCGTCCACAGCCAGCCTGAGCTTGCCGTCTAAGGCCTGACCAAAGTGGTTCCGCAGTTGCACCTGCACCTGCCCGCCCATCCCCGGTGGAAGGATGAGTGGATCGGGCGTGAGACTCAGCACGGGCTCTTGGTTGGCCACTGCCTGGAACCGTGGTACGCGCCGCTCAAAGCGGAAGATCAGCGGGTCTGGCCCGATGGTGATCATGGCGCGTCCGTTCTGTGGCTGCATCCGCTGCACGCGTCCGTACATGTCGGTCACGGTAAAGGGTACCCCCCCGGTGTCTACCAGCACCTGCTGAGGTTTCTCGTTGGTGGGACGCCACACCGCTGCCGTCGAGTAGCCCTCGCCGTCGAACAACGCCCCCTCGATGCCCGGCCCCCACTGCAAGGGGCCGCGGAGCTTCTCGATGGCGAAGTTCTGTGCTACGTGATAATGTATCACCGCCTGCAGGAAGGGGAAGAAGTTGCCCCGGCAGTACCCCTGGGTGTTGAGGACGAGCTGCGGAATGATCGGNNTCCCTATCGTGCCGTACACTACGCCCTCTCGCAAAGGCGACCGGATACCGGGGACGATGAAATGATTCTCATACCAGCTAATCCGGTCCATCCCCATCACGTAGGCGGTGACGAGGTAGTCCACCAGGCGCCGCGTCCATTCTTCCTGGTCCTTACTGCCCGTATACTGGTATTCACCGTTCCAGTACTCCTTGTGTTTTCCTTGCTTCTCCAGATAGCGCCGGAACTCGAGGTTGGACTGCGGGGTGCGGGTGCTGTAGTAGTCGTAGAGGCATACGTCCACGAAGTCAATGTCGCCACTCTCGCACAGCTCCTGGGCGTACTCAGCGCCCCGGAAGGCGTCCACCTGCGCGATCATCTGGATCCGCGGGTCCACGCGCTTGATCGCCGCATAGGCCGCACGCAGCGCCTTGGGCCAGCTTTCAATGGGATGGCCTTCCCAGCTCATGATCAGGTAATAGGTGCCACGCGTGTGCCGCACAAACATCTCCACGTACTTGCCGAAGGCCTCCGCGTCCACCCAGTCGTCGCCGGGCTCGGGATTCGCCAGCAGGGCACCCTTGGGGTAGGTCCCCGCGTACGCTGCGCCTCGCATGTACTGCATGATCACCATGCCTAGCGGGTCCCGCTCCTCGAAGGTAAACTCTTGCTGGCTGATCGGGCCGGACTTATCCACCGGGTCACCGGCGAAACTGATGGGGTCCTGGAGGGTCGGCTGGCGCTTCGACCAGCTCATGTCGTTGAGCAGTCTACGGATTCCGGTATGCGCGTTTTGCTCCGCCGACTTGCCGCGGATCGCCGCTGCCGTCCGGCGGTCGGCTTGGCCCCAGGAGGGCAGGGGCGTCTCAAGGTTCTTCATGGATAAGAAGCGTGATCGCTTTGCCTGCTTGATGGTCAGGACGCGTGGATTGGTCACCACGAAGGCGTTCTCACCCTGAGCCAGGAGTTTCCCCTCGCGGTCCTCCAGCCGGACGTGAATCGCCAGCCAGCGCCCGACTTCCTTCCGCACCGTGTCGCCCAGGTAGAAGGTCTTAAGCAGCGAGACTTCCTCGGTCTTGGCGAGGGGCCCGATATAGCTTGTGGGACTCGCCAGGGGTATCTGTCCCTGGTCTACCAGCAGGCGCTGGTAGTCTTCGACCCGGTACTTGAGCATCAGACCGGTATCCGGCGCCGGGGGCCCCTCGGGACCATCCAGGCGCACGGTGAACTCCAGCGGATCGCTGGCCAGGAAGGTATTCGTGTCCACCGGGGTGTTGATCCGCAACTGGTACGGCAGCTTCTCCTTCACTTCCGCCGCCTGTTCGGGGAGAGCAGTTCCGGGGCCCCGGGTCACCAGTACGTCGTCCAGATAGATTTCGCCGCGTACGTTCTTGGGCGTGCTACGCCATACGGTAGAGAACTCCGACCACGCCAGCGATAGCTTGAGAGTGGTAACGTTTTGCGGGATGGTCACTTCGGCTTCGTGGTATTCCCAGATCAGCCCGTTGCGATCCGGCATTCGACGGAAGTCGTACTGATCCAGGTGCTCCAGCTTGTAGAGCTTGACCAGCTCCTCTCGCCGGATCTCCTTGCCGTCCTTGTCAAAGGTCAGCGATCCCAGGGAACCGCCATAGCCGGGATCCTGCGTATAGGCCAGGTTCCGGGCCATCCAGGCCGAGACGGTGTATACCCCGGCGCTCACCGGGATCGGCGGCGATTCCCAGCGAGCTTTCTCTCCGTCCGGGACGTAGGTGGAGATCATGAGCGCCTGGCCGGAGCGGCCATACGGCGTCATTGCCGCTGGCGGGGTCGCTGCCCACGCAGGGGTCTCTGCGTTGAAATCCTCGCGATATACCGCCTCCTGCGCCGCCAGCGGAGCCAGCGTACTGCTAGCGATCACCATTGCCAGCACCAGGCGCCAGGCTGAACGTAGCTTGGAGTCAGTCTGCGTACTCATGGTCTTCTCTCCCAGGGCCTTGACCAGGCCCGCGACAGATTTCCGCTTTGAAGCTTCCGCTCGCTACAGACGATTACGGGTACACTGGGTACACTAAGGAACAGCCTCCTATTCCCCCCAGCCCTGCTAATGTCCTGTAAGGCTGACAGGGATGCAGCCTTTTGTGGATAGTGGCAAGACAAGGGAAGAAGAGTAGGGGGGAAACGTCTCCTGGACAGCTCTAAGGGGCTGTATACCTCGGACTACTGTGTCTTCAGCGCCCGTGCAATCCGTTCTTTCTCGGGAATGACCGCACCCGAATCGGGGTCTACGGCTTCGATGCGTCCCTCTACAGCGCGCGTTACCACTTGGCCCAGTCCACCGGGGCGGCCCGCCAAATGGGGCGCATCCAGCAGGCCCAACTCAACTGCCCGGGCCAGGGTCTCGGGCTCGGTCAGCGGGTCTTCGGTCCCGGAGCCGAGCGAGGCTATGGCCTCCAGGAGCTGGCTGGCCTCCTGCACGAGCTGCCTGCGCCGCTCTTGTACGCGGGGGTCGCAGGTAAGATCTGGTGCACCTTCGAGATTGTTGTGGATGACCCCGTCTACAATGGCGCAACTCTCGATAAGCTCCTCGGCAGTGGAGGCATGGTCGCCCTCGCTGTAACCGACCACATGGCAGATCTGAGGCCGCAGCGCCAAGGCCAGCACCGTGGAGGCGGCGAGTTGCCCCTTCGCAAAGTGAGGTTGCGGTGAGAAAGACAGCAACCCCGCCCGCGTCTGGCGCAGACTGGTGAAGCTGTCATCATGGAGCGACTCAATGAGGTCAATCTTGGCCAGCATCTTGCCCAGGTCCATGGCTCCGGTCGTGGCCGCGGGGCTGTTAAACATGTACTGCGCCACGTAGGTGCGGACCCCCATGGCCTTGGCCATGTACGCGCCCAGGTACGCTGCCGCGACGGCCACGGTATCCGGGGCCTCGCGCATGCTCCACTGATGGGAATCATTACACTCGACGGGGAGGTCATGCTCGGCGTACCAGGCCATCACCTGCTGGTGTTCCGCAATCGCTTGCGCCAGGGGCCGCTCCGAGCGACCGTCCAGCGTGCTATACCAGAACAGCGGGATAGCGCCCCAGGCGTTATGGATGGTCTCGACCGCGAGCTCTGCCCAGCGCAGGAGGTCATTCGTGCCGGCGTAGATCCGCAGCAGGGGATAATTGCCGCAGCGTGTCGCCTCGTAGATGGCTCGCAGGTCCTCTGCGGAGCGTATCGCTACTCCACCCGCGCCGTCCAGTTCGGGTCGCATCCGTTCGGGATGGAAGAAGAACTCCTGAGCATTCTGATCTGGGCCCAGCGATAGGACGTCGAGAGCGCCGGCTTGAGCGATGAGGCGCGCGCCCTCCACCGTGGCTGCCACCGTTGGCTGCCCAAAATGATGCCGGAGCAGGGGATAGGGACGCTTACTCGCGATTCTCTCCAGGAGTGTCTGTCCCCAAACTTCCTCCGGTGCAACCTCTGCACCCCCCCGCAAGTAGCGCAGAGTCTCGCCCACGGGCTCCAGACCGGTGAAGACAGCCTCGAAGAGGGGATATTGCCGTGCCACCTCCGCCACCGGTGGGGTGCAGCCCAGTGCCATGCGGACCCCGGTTAGCGAGCGGGTCTCCAGACCCTCTTGCAGCTCTGCAAAGAGAGCCTTGGCCACCTCCGGAGTGAGCCGATAGCTGACCGCGACCAGTTCCGGCTTCTCGGTCTGGATAGCCTCGAGCAGGTCCGGCACGGGTACCGCTGGGCCCAGGAAGTGTGTCTGGTAGCCCTCCTGCTCGGCAAGCTGAAGAAAGTGCATTACTCCAGCCACATGGACGCAGTTGCCCAGGGAGGCTCCCAGTACCAATAGGTTACTCATCCTCTGTGTCACCATCCGTTACCAGTCGGCGCACTTGGCGTACAGTCAGCCCTTTGATTCCTATCCGTTCAACGGTGCGGCCTTCCGCCCAGAAATCCTGCCCCAAAAGCAAGCTGCCCAGGTGCACCACGCTGCGCATGGTGGGTGTCTCCACCCCGTACTGCTCCGCGATGGAGATCATCGGGATCAAGCTACAGGGGATGTCCTCGCGCAGGTAGCGATGGTTGAGTGTGGTGGGGGCCATGATCCCCTTATATCCGTAGTTGGCGTGTATGGCCTCGTGCAGACTGCGTCCAGTAACATCATAGCTGACGTACAGCCAGTCCCGCACCGGGGTGGCGCGCAAGCCCAACGCCTCTCCGATCTGAACGCGCTCGTGATCTATGTCTTCCAGCGCACGAGCTACGGAGGGGGTGATGCCGGACAGATAATAGGCGAAGTCGCCGTGAGTATCTTCGATACGAGCGGCATTGAAGAGCATCACCGTGGGATGGAACATGACCGCTACGTTATCGAGACCGGTCTTAAGTACGGTGTCTCCGGGCACAAACTGCGGGTAGGCCACACGCAGGGCCTCAACTACCTCCCGGGTCCGATAACCCGGGAGCGCGGCGACCGGTACGCGGTTCTTTACTCCATGAATGCGTGCTTCTGCCGGTCCCACCGCTCGGCTCGCGTAGATGAAAGTCTGCGTCTCGGCTAGGAGTATGTGAGCGGTGCACCCACATTCATGCAGCACCCGGCAGAACTCCAGAGCGCCCCCCGTCCGTCCCGGATGCAGCACAACCACTTGATCATCCCGCAAATGCGGTGCGCACTGCTCAGCCACGAAGCGATGACCGGTGGCCGGCACCACCACCATGACAATGT
>LSQX01371731.1_pt2 | contig 13572 bp, 11 predicted proteins | sample 654561 | NCBI WGS metagenome assembly LSQX01 (sample SAMN04489861, study PRJNA283612) | anaerobic digester metagenome | isolation source: 4 biogas reactors fed with cattle manure at either 37C or 55C with and... | place: Denmark: Kongens Lyngby | collected 2014 | reverse complement strand
CTTTGTATAGTCGTGAACGGTAATTTGAAAGGGCCTCATCCGGTTTTCCTGTTGATAAGATACCGCTAGCCCCCCTAAGGCATCATGGCTATTGCCATAAAAGGTGGTTTGCCCCTTGATGCTAACGGAAAACCAGTAAAAATACAGACCGACTTCGGCTGGAACTATTGTAGCCGTGTGTTTACCACCTTGGTTATCCATGGTTAAGGTCTCAATCACCTGTTCGCCATGTCTTTCCTTGTAAAAATTCAGATAACAAGTAGTCTCCTCGATTGCTCCCGTATCTACAGTTAGAGTAACTGCTGTTCCTGGTGTAACTGCACCAAAAGGAGTCCGGCAAGCCTCATCGTGAGAATTAAAATATATTTCTTTTCTTTTTTTCATGGTTTAATCCTCATTTGTCTTTACCGTTCATAAATTCGTGTTCCCCAAATCCCCACGCCATACTGACGAACAGTGTTATCCGCTGAGAATGTGCCCGAAGAGGCGATGTTTTCAATTGAAATTTTATTCCAAACGAAACGATCACGATAAAGATTATTAATCTTTTTCTGTGCCTGAAGGTAGGAATCAAAGTCCTTTAGTAAAAAATACTCATCATTATAATCGACCAAGGATTTAAAAATATCCAAGCCTTCTACTTCAATGCCAGGTATAAATCCATTGACCAGTGAATCTAAGGCTCTTTTAACGTAAGGGTTGGAATTATAAATATCCCGTGAGATATAACCACCATTGCGGTGATAGTTAAGAACTTCCCTTTCATTTAAGCCAAATATTACAATATTTGGATCCCCCACTTCACGAAGAATTTCAACATTAGCCCCATCTAAGGTAGCTAAAGTAACTGCTCCATTCATCATAAATTTCATGTTAGATGTGCCGGAGGCTTCCTTTGTTGTTGCCGAAATCTGCTCGGACACTTCCGCTGCCGGTATGATTCGCTCTGCTAAGGTTACGTTGTAGTTTTCTAAAAAGACAACTTTTAATAATCCTTTAACACGAGGGTCATGGTTCACTTGCTTTGCAAGAGCATTAATGAATTTAATAATCTGCTTTGCATAAAAATAGCCTGGGGCTGCCTTGGCTGCAAAGATAAAGGTTCTTGGGTGCATCCTAAAATCAGGATTATTCAAAATTTCATGGTACAGATGCAAAATGTGTAAGGCATTAAGCAGCTGCCGTTTATAGGCGTGAAGTCGTTTAATGTGAACATCAAAAATGGATGTGGGGTCCACTACCGTTTGATTGGTTTCTAGAATGAATTTCGCTAACTGCTCTTTATTGTGAAATTTAATATCTTCCACTTGTTCTTGAACCATCCGGTCGCGCTTAAAATCTTTCAGTAGTTTAAGATCAGCAGGATTGCGTCGCCAAGAGTCTCCAATGGTATCGTCTAACAAATCGGACAGCTTCTCATTGGCTAGCATGAGCCAGCGCCTATGAGCGATTCCATTGGTTTTATTGTTAAATTTATAGGGGTACAAGGTATAGAAATTCTTAAGCTCTTGTTTCATTAATAACTCGGTATGAAGCTTGGCTACGCCATTCACAGAATGACTGCCTAAAATCGCCATATGAGCCATTCGAACCTGTTGATCGCCAATAATTGTCATGGCATTAACCATTGCAGGATTCTTTGACTTAAGGCTGAGCTTGGTCCGAGTTTTTTGGTCAATGGTTTCAATGATTAAGAAAATCCGTGGCAAAAGATTTTTCATCATATCCAAGGGCCATTTTTCAAGGGCCTCAGCCATTATGGTGTGGTTTGTATAACTCATTGTCTTTTGAGTAATATCCCAGGCAACATCCCATTCAAGTTTTTCCTCATCTAAAAGAATCCTCATAAATTCAGGAATACACAAAGCTGGGTGGGTATCATTGATATGGATGGCCACAAATTCATGGATGGTTTCAATGGGTTCATTGAGCTCTTTAAACTGTCGCAGGATGTCTTGAATACCGGCAGACACAAAGAAATATTCTTGTTTTAGACGAAGCAAACGCCCTTCATAATTAGAATCATCTGGGTATAAGGCCTCTGAGATGGATTCGATACTTCGCTTTAACTCCAACCCGTTTTGGAAATCGATGCCCTCTTTAGGATTCCGACCAGTAAAGGAGTATGGTTCCTCCGCTGACCAAAGTCGAAGGGTGTTCACGGTTTTATTGTTATAACCAATCATACCCGTGTCATAGGGCACTGCTAACACTTCTTCATAATCTGTGTGGTGGCTCAACAAAGAACCATCGGCTTGCGGTTGCATCCAAGCATCGCCATAAAACTTGACGATACAGGCATGATCAGCTCGACGATACTCCCATACATTGCCATCTCGCAACCAATTTTCAGGCATTTCTACTTGATAGCCATTGACAAATTTCTGGCGGAACAGGCCATATTTATAACGAATTCCCATACCCGAACCTGGAATTCCAGAAGAAGCCATGGAATCCATAAAGGCTGCCGCCAAACGGCCTAGACCTCCGTTCCCTAAGCCAGGGTCGACTTCATAGGCTTCTACCTTCTCTAAGTTAAGACCAAGGTCTAAAAACCCTTCTTTAACGGTATCGCGGATACCCAAGTTTAATAAGTTACTTGCTAGGAGACGTCCCAAAAGGAATTCTATGGAAAAATAGTAGACTTGTTTTTCCCGATACCTCTTGTAGTTTTTCTTCGTTTTGGCCCAATTCATAGCCTGATATTCTTTGACCAGTGAGCCTAGGGTTTGATAAAGCTCATAGTCTGACGCCTCTTCCAGTTCAACGGGAAATTTTCTCAAGAGTGTCCGTTGAAAGTCATCCTTGAACTGTTGTGTCGTTAATTGCATCTTTTTACTCCATTTCTATAATATCGCGGTAAATCGCTTCATATTCACGAGCAGAACGTGTCCAACTGTGGTCAGCTTTCATGCCAGCCAACATAATTTTTCGCCACGCATCTTTCTGGTCTCTATAAACATACAAAGCCCGATATACTGCATTTTTTAAATCCTCTGAGTCATAGTTGGTAAAGGTAAAGCCAAGGCCCTTTCCAGTATATTCATTATATGGAATGACCGTGTCTTTTAGCCCCCCTGTTTCTCGAACAATGGGAACTGTCCCATAACGCATAGATACCATCTGAGTTAAACCACAGGGTTCAAATTGAGACGGAACCATCATCATATCACAGCCAGCATAAACCCGTTGGGCCAAGCCTAAATCAAAGCGCATTTGACTGGATATCTTGTTTGGATATTTTGCAGCAAAATAATGGAACATGTCCTCATAACGGCGATCACCCGTCCCCACTACGACCATCTGTAACTCTTGATTCAAAAGCTCCTCTAAAACAGGCGCTAGAATATCAAGACCTTTTTGATCGGTCAAACGTGAGATGATTCCGATTAGCGGAACCTCCAATTGGGGCAAGCCTAACTCTTCTCGCAAGGCCTTTTTGCATCGGTCTTTTCCCGAAAGATCTTTGGTTGAGAAATTAAAGGGAATAAAGGTATCCGTTGCAGGGTTATTTAGTTTTACGTCAATCCCATTGACAATTCCACTTAGCTTATAATCCACTCTAGCCATGAGCCCATGAAGCCCTTCGCCATAAAACTCATATTTGATTTCTCGCGCATAAGTAGGTGATACGGTAGTGACCCAATCCGCGTAATTGATGCCACCCTTCATATAATTTACCATGCCATAATACTCTACCCCATCGTCCACCATCACAGAGTCACCGATGGACAACAGGTCGCCTAAGGCTTCAAAGGGATAAACTCCTTGAAATTTAAGGTTGTGGATCGTCAGTACCGTTTTAATGTCACGGAAAGCCTCAATCCATTGATACTTAACTTTTAAAAGCAATGGGATAATCGCTGTGTGCCAATCATTCACGTGGAGCACATCGGGTATAAATTTAATTTTTTCCATGGCCTCAATTACTGCCTGAGAAAAAAAGGAAAACCGTTCGCCATCGTCAATATAACCATAAGCACCTTCACGATCAAAATAATACATATTATCAATAAAGTAATACGTAATGCCGTCCATTTTCAAGCTTTCCACACCGCAGTATTGCTCCCGATAAGAGACATTTACTGTAAAATTTGTGACGTGTTTCATCTTGATTTTAAAACGATTAGGGATTTGGCTGTATTTTGGTAGAATAACGGCAATCTCAACGCCTTCTTCTTTTAAAGCCCTGGGAAGGGACCAGGCCACATCGCCTAGTCCCCCAGTCTTAATGAAGGGATGACATTCCGAAGTTACAAATAAAACTTTCATAAATGAATCCTTTCTATATCACTGAATTCTTAACTAACACCAGCGGATTTTTCTTGGTTCCTGACATCATCTGACCTTCAGACACAATAACATTTTTGTCAGCTATGCAATTTTTTAAGTTGGCTCCTTTTTTAATGGTACCATTTTGCATAATAATAGAGTTTTCAATGCGAGCGCCTTTCTCCACATGAACTCGACGGAATAAAATAGAATTTACAACTTCTCCGTCAATCACACAGCCATTGGCTATGAGAGAATTTGTTACATTAGAATCCCCACTATAGAAGGATGGATTTTCATTGCGGATTTTGGTATTTATGAGGCTAGAACCATAAAATAAACTCATCAGATGTTTTTCATTTAATAAGTCCATATTGGAAATGTAGTAGTTTTGAATAGATGAAATATAGGCGATATACCCTTCAAACTCATAGCCCTTAAAGTGATAAAGTCTGGCCGCATCATGAAGCACTTCTCGCATATAGCTGGAGCTACCACTGGAAACAGCATCCTCAATCAACTCTTTCAAAAGGCTGACTTTCATAATGTAAGTTTCAGTGGAAACCTTGGTTAAATTGGTAACATTTTTACTGGTTCGTTTTACTATTTTAACACCAAAGGACTTGATTCGATCATCCTCTTCTGTATTCAAGATATAGGCATTGTCATAATAATGATCCGTTGAATCATAATTTTTATAAACAACCGTTACATCAGCCTTTGAATCAATATGTGCATCAATGACTTTGTTTAAGTCGATGTTCATCACCATAGCAGTGCTTGACATAATCACATACTCACAATTGGATTTTTCAAGAATGTCAATGTTGTTATAGTAATTCATAATGTCGCCCTGAATATCATAGGTGCGATCAGGATTTGAGTAAGGTGAAAAGTAGAAAATACCACCTGACATTCGATCCATGTCCCAAGGATGTCCAGAGCGAATGTGGTCCATTAAAGACCGTTCTTTATCTTGAAGATAAATGCCAATGGTGTCAATTCCAGCCAGACTCATATTAGACAACACAAAGTCAATGATTCGGTAGCGTCCTCCAAAAGGAATGGCTGCAACGGGTCGATGGTCTGTGAGGGATTTCATTTGGAAATCTGATTCTGTCAAATTAATTAAACCTAAAACACGATTCCTTTTAGCCATTATAGATTACCTCCTACTACGCTGGATTCAGCCACTACTTCGATGGTTTCGCCATCGCCAATTGTCTGGCCATCAGCAATGATTACATTTTCTCCTATTAAGGCTTTATTGACAACACAGTTGTCGCCAATCACTGTATTGGACATAATGATGGAATCTTTAACTACCGAGCCTTTCCCGATTTTTACACCCATGGAAAGAACGGAGTGATCGACATCGCCACGGACAATACAACCTTCAACAATTAAAGAATCCCGTACTTTAGCTTCTGATGTAATGTATTGAGGAGGCATAGTGTGGTTTACTGAGTAAATCCGCCAAGATTGATCTTGAATGTTTAATTCAGAATCCGGATCAATCAAGTCCATATTAGACTCCCATAGGGAATCGATGGTTCCAACGTCTTTCCAATAGCCAGTGAAAGGATACGCTACCACTGTTTCTTGGTTTTCAATCATAATTGGAATCACATCCTGACCAAAGTCAATCATTCCATCGCCGTTAACGTCTTTAAGGGTCAAGTATTTTTTTAATTCTTTATAAGAGAAAATATAAATACCCATGGACGCTAGATTACTTTCAGGCTTTTCAGGTTTTTCAGCAAATTCAGTAATCATCATGTTTTCATCGGTATTCATGATCCCAAATCGAGAAGCTTCTTCCCAAGGCACTTCAATGACAGCAATGGTTAAGCTGGCATTTTTTTCTTTATGATAATCTAACATTTTCTCATAATTCATTTTATAGACATGATCACCCGATAAAATTAAAACATAATCCACATTGGTGCTTTCAATATAGGGAAGGTTTTGGTAAATCGCATGGGCTGTTCCCTTAAACCATTTTTCTTCCGTAGCTGAAGCGAAGGGCTGTAGAATGGAGACACCAGAATCTCTTCCGTTTAAATCCCATGGGCTACCGTTTCCTATGTGCTCATTGAGGATTAGTGGTTGGTATTGAGTTAATACAGCAACTTTTCTAATTCCTGAGTTTGCGCAGTTGGATAACACAAAATCAATAATTCGATATTTCCCTCCAAATGGAACGGCTGGTTTTGCTAATTTTTTAGTCAAAGGGCCTAATCTTGAACCCTGGCCGCCAGCCAGAATCATTGCAAGCATATCTTTCATATCTTAACCCTTGCTACCTTGCCTCCGCCTTGATCCCTTATTACCATAGGCATCTTGCCAATGGCTTGCCGGTTTTGAGCTAACCGGCATCTCGTAGCATATCCTTTCAAGTGTATTTTTGGTGCTCAGTCAAGGGGACGTGGCTTTTATAAATTTGGTACTAATTTCTAATTCAATCCACTCATCAGTTTTAGTTTTTAGTTTTAGTTATAGTTTTAGTTTTAGTTTTAGTTTTATTTTTAGTTTCCTTAAATATTCTTTAGTGCTCGTTATTTTTTTCGATCGCCTTTTAAGGTAATGGGACGAATAATAAGACCTGATAAAGAAGGGCTAATTACTTCAATGTAATAGGGCATGCCATCCACTTCACCTGCTTGTGAAACAAACTCTCCTTGACCTTTGGTCCAAACGCCTCCGAACTCTTCCATTTCCGTATTGATGACTTCTTCATAACGGCCTTCATAGGGAACGCCAATGCGAACCTTGTCCATTTGTTTAAAATCAAAGTTAAAAACACACGCCATAAAGTCTTTTTTACGGGTGCCGCGGCGAAGGAATTTCATCAACACATCTTGGTTTTCTACATCTAGAATATCGATACAGGATTCTTCGGTCTCATTTTCATACAGGCAACGTTCATTTTTATATAGGTGATTTAGTTTGCGCATAAGCCTTTGAGCTCCGGCATGTCTTTCATTTTGTAATCCAACCCATTCCATTTCTTCAGAAAAGCGCCATTCCATTACTTGAGCAATGTCATTGGTCATAAAGTTAAGCTTTTTTCCGGGGTGCATATACATATAGGTCATTAATAGCCGGAAGCCAGCAAATTGATTGTAAAGATCCAGTGGATTCTTCCCCACTAGGCTTTTCTTACCATGTACTACCTCATCATGGGAAAAGGGCAAGACATATTTTTCTTTAAAAGCATACATGAATGAGAAGTTGAGCAGGCGTTGATTAAAGACTCGATGCTCTGGCAGAATCTCAATAAACCTAAGCATGTCATTCATCCAGCCCATATTCCATTTATAATGGAAGCCAAGACCACCCTCTTCAACCAGATCCGTCATTTTTTCATAAGCAGTTGATTCTTCTGCAATCATTAATACACCAGGGAAGGCATCTCGTATCACGGTATTGATTTTCTTTAAGAAAGCCAAGGCCTCTAAATCGGTGTTGCCACCTTCTTCATTGGGAATGTACTCCTTACCAGCATAATCAAGGTAAATCATTGACGAGACAGCATCTAGGCGCAAACCATCCACATGAAACTCATTAATATAATAATAAGCATTAGAAATGAGGAAGCTTTGCACTTCATGTTTTGAAAAATCAAAATGCATGGTCCCCCACCCTTCATTAAAGGCTTTATTATAATCCATATGTTCATAGGTGGCTGTTCCATCAAAGTAACGCAAACCTTGTTCATCGGTAACGTAGTGACTAGGCACCCAGTCTAAGATGATGCCAATCCCAGCTTGATGAGCTGCATCGACAAATTCACGGAACATATCTGCCGTTCCGAAACGACTGGTTGGTGAAAAGTAGCCGGTCACTTGATAGCCCCAAGATTCATCATTGGGATGTTCCATAATCGGCATAATTTCAATATGGGTATAGCCCATATCTTTCACATAGGGAATTAGCCTGTCTTTTAATTCTGTATAAGTATAAAAGCGTCCATCAGGGTGGCGCATCCAAGAGCCAAAGTGTACTTCGTAGATGCTCATGGGATTTTTGTAGGGGTTAATAGCCCGTCGCCGTCTAAGCCATTTGGAGTCCTGCCATTTAAAATCCTTTAATTCAACTACACGAGAAGCTGTTCCCGGCCTTACTTCACTGGCAAAAGCAAAGGGATCGGCTTTTAAGACTTGGTTGCCATCGTGGTGGAAAATCCGGTACTTGTATAAAGCACCCTCCACATCATGATCAATGCGTCCCTCCCATATTCCGGTCGTCTCATTTTTTACCATGGCTTGTGAGCCCCACCCATTAAACTCTCCCGTCAACTCAATATGAGCTGCTCTTGGCGCCCAAACCCGAAACACCCAGCCTTTTTCTTCTCGATGAGCTCCGAGATAGCGATATGCTTGGTAATTATCGCCAGTATTAAAGAGATAAGCTGGATCTAACAATCCATTTTGTTTATTCACTTTTTTTTGTTTAATATCATCATTCATAACTTCTCCTATCAGGAACCTATTAATCGATTCCCTTCCTTAAAAATTACATTCGCATTTTTACAGCTGGATTTTGGTATTTCTATCGAATCAAGCGATGAAAATACTTGTTACTCTTATAATATCAAATTATAGTTCCCATAGGGTGATTGTTAGTCATTTTCAGAGCAAATCCAAGGTAAAATAACGAAACATTATAATTTGTTCATAATTAAGGCTTAACAACTTTTGATGGCTATTCACCCTTAAACCCTAGGTTGAGACACCATTTATTCCCTCCATAAAAAGTGTCCATAAAAAAAGAGGCTTTGTTAAAAAAACAGCCCTTTTCTTTCACCTCAAAATTCAGTACACTTTACAACCTTGCAACTCTACGTAACGGACCGTTCCGCCTTACCTCCAGCCCCTCTAATTCTACTCAATGTGCTTCCTTAACAATTCTCATTAAGTAAATTTTTCAAGAAAGTTATCTTGTGATAACTCATTGATGTCTGGGAATTTTAGAGTTTAAAACTCCATTGATGGTTATCTCCAGCTAGCTTTGTTTTAGCATCTTTCACCTTTTTTTGAAACCATAGGCATCTGTTGACTCTCACCAGTTTTCTAACCTCTAGAGTCTTTCAGATTTCCACCAGTCTTTTCAAAAAACTGTTTAAAGGATTGGATTTCAAATGAAGAGGTTAAGGAAGGTTTCCCCCATTGCTTAAGATAAACTGTTTCATATCTTCTGGTAGGTCCGCCTGTAACTTAATCTTTTCCTTGGTCATGGGATGGATGAACTGGAGTTGCCAAGCATGAAGAAATTGTCGAGGATGATCCCCCAATAAGGGACCTTCATAAAGTTCATCCCCCACAATGGGATGGCCTAAATAAGTGGAGTGAACCCTAATTTGGTGAGTCCTGCCAGTCTCTAATATAAACTCCACCAAGCTAAAGCCTGAAAACTCTTCCAGGACTTTAAAATGAGTGACACTAGGCTGGCCTAAACCATGGACGCAGCGTCTATAATCCTCAGGATTGGGCCAGTAAATGGCAGCATCAATCGTCCCTTGTTTGTCCTGCCAAATTCCTTGAGTAATGGCTAAATAGGTTTTCACGGTTTTTTCTTTGCCTCGATAGCGAGCAAAGGCTGAGTGGGTGAATTGATTTTTAGCCACTAAAACGAGTCCCGAGGTGTTCATGTCCAACCGGGAAACCAGACGAACGATGGAAGGATCGTTTCGCTGTTTAAAATAATGGAGCAGCCCATTGGTCAAAGTGTCCTCATGATGATTTCTCGTGGGATGAACCACTAAAAATGGTGGTTTATCAACCACCACCAGACTGGAGTCTTCATAAACAATGGCTAGGTCCATCGGAACGGCTACCATATCTTGTTCTTCCTCACGGTCCAAGTTCACTAAAAGAGTTTCGCCACCACGTATTTTATAGTCGATGCGAACGCTTTTACGACCAATAAATATCTGTCGATCCATTGCTAGACGTTTCATATTGCGTCCCGATAACTTTAATTCATTCCTTAAATAATCACGGAGGAGCTGACCTTTAAACCCCTCATCAATGGTTGCTTTCAAGACGTTACGAGCTCGATTCTTGGTCTCCCTAGGATTCTCGCCTGAATCCTTTAAGGTCGAGTTTTGATTTTTAAAAACTGCCATGACTCATCAAATCCTCCTTTGCCTCTAAAGTATAGGGGGCTGGTGTTGTGCCTTTCTTCTCAAATAGTTCCAAGGTATGGTTCATGGCAGCCAAACAACCTGCATCAATTCCCTTTCGAGCTTGTTTTCGAACTTTTTTTACACCCGGAAAATCTCGACCGGGTTCAATATAGTCTGCCAAATAGATAATTTTCTCTAAATCGGACATACCGGCTCGCCCGGTTGTATGGTAACGCAGAGCATTTAAAATGTCTGAATCCTTGATATCAAAGCGATGGTAAGCCGTTGATGCACCACAAAATGCATGCCAAAGAGTTTTGTAATCCTTTAAAGAGTTATGATCCACGTGGGGATCCTTTTTAAGGCAACGCCACAATTCTCCTTGATCGCGACATTTCTCCACATCGTGGAGCAAAGCCGCTAGACTCACTTTTTTAAAAAACTCATTCTTTTCATGCCTCGTAGCAAACTCAAGATGAAGCTTAGCTAATTTCCGAGCCGTTCTCTCCACCCTTAATGTGTGTCGATATCGTCTTTTAGTTAGTTTTTTTCTTAAGTAGCGCTTGATTTTTTTTGTTAAACTCATCTTATTCCCTTATACCTTCTCTATGCCAACAACAGATATTTTGCCTGTGAACTTCCATCGACTCATTCATTAATATTCTCTCAAATCAAAAGCCGACTCTTATCCCTAAGTTTAAACCAACTCTTTTCATCGAGCAATACAATCACTTAAACTTTAAATCATACCTCTTTTGACCTTGCTTTTTGACCTTGCNNTTCTGACCTTGTTCTTCTGACCTTGAGTCACCTTCTCTTGAATTCTAAGGGTTTTTCTCTTAGCTTAAAGTAATTTTTTCTGAAATTTCAATCTTTTCCACCTGGAAGCTTTCAAATTTTTTAATCCGAATAATTCCATAAAAAAGGGAGTGTATAAGGGCTTATTTATTTAAGCCTTTATGCTACTCCCTGGATTGATAAAGTTTATGTTCATGAATATAGTCATACACATCGGGATGTAAAAAAGACCGATGTGGCAAGTCCTTAGCAACTCGATTTCGAATATCGGTGGAAGATATTTCTAAGTCTAAGGAATCAATCAAGGTGACTAATCCACCCTTGGAGCGAATCCATGCAACTGATGCTGCCACATCTTCTGCTCGATAGCCTGGTCGATCAAAACAAACCAAGTGGGCTTTTTCAAGAATGATTTCTGGATGTCGCCAGTTTTTAAATTGAGCCATGGAGTCGGCTCCCATGATAAAGAAAAGCTCATCGTCAGGATAACGTTCTGACAGCTTCGTAAGGGTCCGCCATGTGTAACTAACATTAGGGTCGACAACTTCCATATTACTGACTACAAGGCTCGGGTAGGCCTCTACAGCCATCTCTACCATGGCTAGTCGATGGTAGGCTTTTGTCACTTCACTTTCTTTGTGGGGTGGATCCCCATTGGGGATTACTAAGACCTCATCTAAAGCCAATAAGCTCACGCATTCTTCCATAAGATAGCAATGAGCTACATGGATTGGATCAAAGGTTCCACCTACAATGCCCCGTTTCATCTAGGTAGTTGGATCTGACGGTTGGCTTCTTCCTTAGCTTGGCGATAAATAACCAATTTTCTGCCAATCACCTGAACGCCTTCGCAGTCCAAGGTTTTGCACAAAATATCAGATGCATCTCTAGTGGTCAATCCTGCCGCTTCCAATACATTGATTTTAATCAGCTCGCGCTTTTCTAATGCTTGATCAACCTGGGCTAAAAAGTTTTCTTCAATGCCATTCTTACCAATTTGGAAAATAGGATCTAGCTTATTGGCTAAGCTACGTAAGTAGGCTCTTTGTTTTGTTGTAATCATCGTTTACCTCATAAATTCAAATTCAAAATCACGCATCCGAACACTGTCGCCATCTTTAATGCCATGTTCTAACAGGTCATCGATAACGCCCTTGTTTCGTAATACTTTATGGAAATAGCGTAGGTGGTCTGGGTTGTTAATATTTGTGGAATCTAAAATACGTTCTACAAAGGAACCCGTTACGACATAGACACCATCTTGATCAATCTCTATCTCATAGGTAAAGTGCTTATCTTCAGGGATATACATGTCCTCAGGACCGTACATATCAGGAGATGGCGGAGTTACCGATAAGAGCTGAGCCGCATCTTTCATCACCGCGTCAAGACCGATGTGGGCTCCTGCACTAATTAGATGCACATGGTCATAACCTAGTCCATTAACATGTGCTTTAAAGTCTTCAAACTGGCTATCTTCTTCCATCATATCCGCTTTATTAGCCACCACAATTTGAGGAAGCTGAGCTAAGAGCTCTGAGTATTGTTTTAGTTCCTCATTGATGCGATCAAAATCTTCTTTGGGATCGCGAGATTCTGATCCAGAAATATCAACCACATGGATTAATATCCGAGTCCGTTCAATATGGCGTAAAAATTGTAAGCCTAACCCAATACCTTCGCTGGCGCCTTCAATAATTCCTGGAATGTCAGCAATAACAAAGGGTTCGATTCCTTTCATACTAACGACTCCAAGATTAGGCGATAAGGTCGTAAAGTGGTAGTCAGCAATCTTTGGTTGAGCACGAGTAACCACTGAAAGAATGGTGCTTTTGCCTACATTGGGGAAGCCAACTAAACCAACATCTGCCAAAACTTTGAGTTCTAAAATGACTTCTAGTTCTTCCCCTGGCATACCTGGTTCAGCAAAGTCTGGTGCTTGACGGGTCGCTGTGGCAAATTTTGCATTTCCCTTGCCGCCTGTTCCACCTTTTAAAACGGTTACCCGCATATCAGGTTCTTTCATATCAGCAATAATTTTGCCTGTTTCTTTTTCTTTGATCACTGTGCCAAGGGGTACGCGAATCACTATATCTTCTGCATCCTTACCGTACCGCTTAGAGCCAGAACCGGCTGTACCGGCATCAGCTAGATATCTTCTTTTGTATTTCAGATCCAACAGCGTGGTCATACCCTGATCGGCAACCAGAATAATCGAGCCACCTCGACCTCCGTCACCGCCATCTGGTCCACCCAAAGGTGTGTACTTCTCACGCCGGAAGGATACTGCTCCATTGCCACCGTCACCTGATTTCAAGTAAGCGCTGGTATAATCTATAAACATATTCATAATTTTTATCCCTTCCTTTATT
>LSQX01109095.1_pt1 | contig 13572 bp, 15 predicted proteins | sample 654561 | NCBI WGS metagenome assembly LSQX01 (sample SAMN04489861, study PRJNA283612) | anaerobic digester metagenome | isolation source: 4 biogas reactors fed with cattle manure at either 37C or 55C with and... | place: Denmark: Kongens Lyngby | collected 2014 | reverse complement strand
CTTCAAGTCCTAAGACAGCCTTCATGATTTTGTACCACATACATGTCGGCAGGATAGATAATAAGACTAATCAATGATGGCACAATAGTAATTTTTAAAAATATATTGTATCAAAAGAATATATTGTATAATTATGATAAAACAATACTTATGAACTATAACAATATTTTTTCAGAACCACAGGATATATTCATTACCCCAAATAATCATACATTCACTCGTACGAGACCTGGAGATCTCACTGACTATTCATCGATTTGGTGAATTCCTCCGATATTATGACAGAAACACGATCCGAAACTACAAAATTCCCCATTATTATCATACCCGGCATAATGGGCAGCCGGCTGTATGATCAGGCCGGCAGTCTCGTCTGGGTGGAGTATTCGCTGAAACTTACAAAACTTGGCGAGATGATGGGAATGCAAAATACGCTGACGGTAAAAAACAATGAAATCAATCAGGTGAATCTTCCGGAAAATCAGCGGGAATACGGAGCCATGGGACCGTTCGAATATCCCTATAAAAAAATCGTTGACCTGCTCTGCGAGGTATTTCCAAAAAGAGGCGTCTACTTTTTCTCCTATGATTTTCGTCAGTCCGTATCAGACTCCGCCGATTTATTACAGAAGCAGATTCAAAACATCCTGAATATAACCGAGAGAGCCAAAGTTGATCTAATCGCACACAGTCTCGGCGGGCTGATCGTTTCAGCTTATCTGGAACGTTACGGAAACGAAAATATCGGAAAAGTCATTATCCTTGCAGCTCCCTACGAGGGTTCCCCCGACACAATAAAGACAGCATTGACCGGAGAACTGACCTATATCCCGGGAAGCGTGCTTGATACGGTTACAAAAATTACCAGAGACGTCCGGACAAGTTTCCCATCAGCCGCGGACCTTGTTCCAACAGAAGCATATTCAGACCTTCATCCGGCATATATTCACACTGAAAATATTCCGTTCAGTGATGAAATCAGGGAGAGGGAGAACATATTTTCTGAAGGTGAACCGTATTTCACCCCGGCAGGCATTACCAGAGAGGCCGGGGTGAATGTGTACAACCCTATTCCCGGAAACCAGTATGAGATGCTTCTGAGAAAAATTTTTGGCGAAGAGCAAACCCTCAGGCGGGAAAACAACAGCCAGATCATCACGACCCTCGAAAGATCATACTTTGCCGTCGGCATTAACCGTCAGACCATCCGGTCACTGATGTTTTCTGATGACCCGCTGAATCCCGGGATTACACACATTATATACGATCACGCCGGTGACGGATCGGTTCCCGAGGAATCGGCAACCATGTACGGGTATCTCGAAACGCTTGGAAAAGATCCGAAAGGAAACAGCCGTCTGCTGAAGATAGATACAGAACATGGGGGGATCCAAAGTCACGGCAAAGTGCTGGACTGGATCGTGGCCATTCTTTCAGATGCTTCTACCAAAGACATCCAATCCGACCCGGTCATCGAAGAAAATACGGTCATGGTGAAGACCGCAGGCCGTCAGGAAATTTTTTCCAAACTGCAAAAGCTCGTTACATCAAAGAAAAATCAGAATAACACGCAGTAAAAATAAAAAAATTATTTTGCCATGATCTCCATCACGATCTTACCATAGGCCGGACGTGTAATGAGAACACCGATCAGGATACCAAGAATGCTGATGATCGCAAATCCCTTCAGAGTGGAGAGATCCATGATGATCAGCGGGAACATGGCGATGATGACCGTGGCTGCAGAAGTCATGATGATAACCAGAGCGCGCTTCAGCCGTTTCAGATAAAGAGCCTGCGATGGAACGCGGCCTTCATGCATGACCTCGTCAGTGATGATGACCAGCTGATCTATACCAGTTCCAAGAACCGCTATCAGCGCCGCGATGGCTGCGATATCCAGCTGCTGAATGAATACGGCGATACCGAGAAGAATGACGATCTCGGAAACATTCGTCGCGATCATCGGGAGAACGATCTCAGGCGTACGGTATCTGAGATACACCATCAAAGCAACCGCCGCGAGTGCCGCGATTGCTGCTATCAGACAGATGACCTTGAAGTAGTCACCAAGGACCGCCGAAGTCGAACCGGAGCCGGCGATCTCGACCTGGACTGGAAGAGCGCCTGCCCGCAGATGGATCTCAAGTTCCTGCGCCTGTACTTTACCTTCATCCCCGTGACCGGTTCCGGCATACAGACTGTTCACCGGGCTTTTCGCGATGGATGCTGCAAGTTCCGCGGAGAGCGGAGCGCTGTAGACGAGTTTTTCGTCAAGATACATGACCAGTTCGTGAGCAGCAGGGTTCGTGGTTGCCCCATATGTAATACAAGCCTGTTGAAGTGCTTCAGCTCCGGCATTATCGATACTGAACGCAACACCCCAGTTGTCAGAACCGGCAGGGTTCTGGGTAGGAGTCTGGACCGAAACGACCGAATCGCCGTACAAGACATGCGCCGTTTCATTTCCGGTTGTAACGATACGAAGCTCGAAGAGACCCTGTGTCCCGACAAGTTCCTGAGCCGTATTCATATCAACACCCGCCATCTCGATACGAACATACTGGGCAATACCATCCACATTCGTGAGCGTGTTGACCTTCACATCGCTTGTTCCAAGGCTGTTTAACTTTGATTCGAGAATCCGCTTTATTGTGTCTGCCGTTTCCGCGCCGACACCGGACTCGGAGCCGACGTACGTAGCTCCAGCAGCTTCCACTGCGGCACGAAGTTCCTCTGTCGTGGCCGACTTCTGGACTTCTATCTTTGTCGCACTAATGGGAATTACCGTACAATCGAGTGTTTTTCCAACACTTTCAGCCACGACATTCACATCGTCGCCCTGACCTAACGTCACGACTTCTGACTGGAACTCAAGCTGGATCCAGGAACCACCGTCAAGGTCGAGACCAAACTGCAGGTTTGTAATACCTTCACGGTCGCCAAACGGCACAAAGATCGCCGCGAGCGACAAGGCAACCAGAACAAGAACGAGAATCACCCGGGGATCACGAATCACGGCATGCCAGCCGGTGTATTCTTTCTTCTCTTTTTTCGGAGCGGGGGATTTCTTGGAACTCATTGTTTTGCACCTCTGCTGTCCTTTTTAGGTTGTTTTGGTGTTGTCTGAGGTTTTTCCGACCCGGATAGATACATGCGGAGAATGCCGGCATTGAAAGCCCAGGTGAAAATAATATCACAGATAAGACCGATTATCAAAACGGCAGCGATGGAATACAATGTTGGGACCTGGCCGATGAAGGCAACAATAAACATTGCGACGATTGCCGCGAGAGTCGTGGTCGTCATAATGATACCAGTCCTAAATGCACCTTCCATTTTTTCCTCAAGCTTCCCCTGACGCTTAAGGACTTTCGTCGTCAGCAGGATGTTACTGTCAACAGAATAACCAATAAGCATCAGAAGAGCCGCTGTCGTTGCTAAGGATAGTTCGATCCCAAGAAGGTTCATTACTGCAGCCGTAATCGTGATATCAGCAATACCGGCAGATACGACGGTAATGGCCGGAATCACTTTTCTGAAGGCAAGGAATACGACGACTGCCATTCCGATGAAAGCAAACATGATCGCCCACAACGCCTGGGTCTGGAGCGTTGAACCGAAGTTTGCACCGATCTGGTCGATGCTTGCCTCAGGATATTTCGAAAGGGCATGATCGTTGAATGTCATCATGTCCTCGTTGGACATCGGACCAAACTTGAGATAATAGCCGGCCGAGCCGATACCTTCATCGATAGACTTCAGATCATAGCCGGCAAAGAAGGCGACGATCTCTTCTTTGGTATCATCCGTATGGATGGTAACGGCCGTCCCTCCGGCAAAATCAATACCAGGGGTGACAGGCATTCCTGTCAATGCAAACGTTATACCGACGATCACCAGAGCGAGGCCAAAAAGGACGGCGGGTATTGCCACCATACGTTTTGGATCGTATTTGTTGATGTCGTATTTGGGGAGTTTCATACTGAACTAATATTTACGTTCAATGAATATATACGCCTTCAGATACATTGAAAAAAGTGAGATTAATTTGTTTCGGTGCTGCCTTTCTGCTCAAGCATATCTTCAACGGTTGCATTTGCGTGACGATACCGCGGACGATTGGCAGTTTTACCGCCGCAGGATAATGCTTCAACAGGACAGAACTGCAGGCATGCAAGACAACCCTCGCATTTATGGAGCCACTCCTTTTTACCGTGAGGAAGATCACGGATGTTGTTTACCGGGCATATCCGCACACATATCAGGCATCCATTGCAGGATGGGCTGACGACAAATTTTTTGTCGAAGTTGTGTATGTTTCTGATAAAGGGGCCATACATAAGCTTCATGACGCTGCCGATTGCCGTAAATCCTGCAAGAGAACCCTGCCGGTTTTTGATATCTTCGACGATGACGGCAACTTTTCGAAGCGCGTTTTCCCGGATGGTCTTCTCAACGGACTTCTCCGGCGGAGCGCTTAAGGGGATATAGTTGTCAGGCATCTGGATCCACCAGGCTGCATTAAGGATATGCCCGCTTTTTTCACACAGGGCGGCTATCTGTTTTGTCGGAGAACCGCTTTTTCCCCCTTCGGTAACAACGGAGAAAACATAGCCTGCATGGGAGAGATCCAGAAGCGCGAAGAAATTTGCAACGATCTTTGGAAGACCCATGGCGTAAAGGGGATACACTATCCCAACATTTGCGTCAGCGGGAACTGTGACCTTCTCGCCGGCTAACATGAGTTTTGGAATAGGGGCGAGTTCGGTGTCCGGGAGCCGTGTAGATATTGCTTTGGCTACGGCGAGCGAGTTTCCTGTGCCGGTAAAGTAATACAGTATTGTTTTCATGGTGAGAGGCACCTCCGTTTGATAAGTATAGAGAGTCTTACTGATTAATCCTTGTGGCCGTGTTAACGATTTTCATCGAAAAACTCCGGATCCGGAAATATATTTTAAGAATTTTTGGGTTCCGGCAATACATGCATTCCTTATATCATGAATGCGGATATGATTACGGGGTGCTGATGCAGACGGAAATCCGGCTGCAGAGGCTGAGATTATACCCATATAACCTGATCCGGGTAATGCCGGCGGAGGGAGTCGCTTTTCCCATACGTGACCGTGCATTATCCGCCTAGATTCAGGGAGGATAAAACAATGGATTTGGAAGTAACCAAAGCAATCACAGAGTCCTGGTTTGTGAGACTGCAGAATAATCTGTCTTTCGACGTGGCAATTGTAGGGACTGGACCTTCGGGACTTATCGCCGCTGTAAAACTCGCAGATGCCGGATACAAAGTTTCCATGTTTGAGAGTAAACTTGCTCCGGGAGGAGGGATGTGGGGAGGAGCCATGCTGTTTTCATCCATTGCGATTCAGAACGAAGCAGTATATCTTTTGGACGAACTGGAGATTTCCTACGAACGATACAACGAGAATCTTGTTGTCTGCGACAGTGTTCTCGCAACCTCGGCACTGATATATCAGGCGTCCAAGAGAGGCGTTGTGATTCACAACGGTATGAGTGTTGAAGATGTGGTGTTTAAGGAGAACAGAGTTTCAGGCGTTGTTGTGAACTGGGGTCCAGTGGTGAGAGAGGGACTTCATGTAGATCCGCTTTCCTTCAGAGCAAAAATCGTGGTTGATGCAACCGGCCACCCCTGTATGATTTCGGAAACGGCTGCACGAAAAAACAACATCACCCTTAACACGCCGACCGGAAAAGTCTGCGGAGAGTGTTCTTTGAATGCAGTCGAAGGTGAAACGATGACCGTCGCAAATACCAAAGAAATTTATCCGGGACTCTACGTCTGCGGTATGGCGGCAAACGGAGTGTTTGGATCGCCCCGTATGGGACCGATATTCGGTGGGATGCTTCTTTCAGGAGATAAAGCGGCAAAACTGATTATCGAGGAGCTGAAGTGACGGCAAACGATTTCGGATTGTATCTGATAATAACCAAACCCTCTTTTTCCTACAGGAAAATCGCCGAAACCGCAGTTCAATATAATGTGCGATATCTTCAGCTGCGGGAGAAATCATTATCTGACAGAGAGATCCTGAAAACAGCTGACGAGATCATGCAGATAACCAACGGAACTGAGACACGATTCATACTTAACGACCGGGCAGATCTGGCAGCTATCTGCGGGGCAGACGGCCTGCATCTTGGTCAGGATGATATCCGTCTTGCAGATGCAAAAAAAATCTGCGGCGAAAAAGTATCCAGGTTCGGGCTTTCAACCCATAATCTTGAACAGGTAAAAGAAGCGGTAAAACTAAATCCGGATTACATTGGATTTGGACCGATATTTCATACCCCGACAAAGGCAAAGCCGGACCCGGTAATTGGGACGGAAATGATTCCAGAAGCGGTTAAACTTGCCGGAGATATACCGGTTGTTGCGATCGGAGGAATTGATGGAGGAAATCTCAGCCGTGTTCTGGATGCCGGCGCAAGAAATGTGTGCATGGTCCGGTATTTTATGGATAATGCGGATTTTGAGAGAAGAGTAAAAGAGACCGTCACAATCCTGAACGATTACGGTATATGAAAAACAAGAAAATAAAAAAAACTAGTGCTGCGAGAGGGATCCGAACCCCCGACCTCGGGATTATGAGTCCCGCGCCCTAACCAGCTAGGCCACCGCAGCAAATATGCATAATAAGAATGTTGTATCCCAATATATAGATTCCGAAACGCAGGACGCGTGTAAATGTCATGGGAAATACGAATTCTTTTATATCCAAGATTGGCCGAACCCAAAGGTGTAATACCTTGCCAATGAAACGTATCTGAGAAGAATGCCACGACCAAAAATACTCTTAACGAACGACGACGGGATCAACTCAGGCGGCCTCTGGGCTGCATACGACGCCCTGTCCCCATTCGCTGACGTTACGGTCGTCGCACCGGCAACCCAGCAAAGTGCGGTCGGCAGATCGATATCGATCTTCGAGCCCTTAAGGATGAACGAGGTTGCCATGCACGGAACGCAGGCATACACGGTCGAAGGGCGTCCGACGGATGCACTTCTTCTCGGCCTCTATGGACTTGGACTGAGACCGGACCTTGTGGTCTCCGGAATAAATTTGGGGGAAAATATTTCCTTTGAATCGATCACTACCTCCGGAACGGTGGGTGCTGCGATGGAAGCAGTCAATCAGGGTGTTCCCGCAATCGCATATTCACTTCAAATGAATGACCAGGGAAATAAATTCGCGGACCCAAGGTCACACACAACGGATTTTATCCAGAGCAGAGACGTTGTCACGAAATTCACCAGACTATTTCTGGAAAAGGGAATGCCCGAGGGAAGCAAACTGATCAATATCAATATCCCGGCGGAAAAAATCGAGGGCTATAAAGTAACCGTACTTGGCGAGAGGCTGTTTGAAACATCCGTCGAAAAAAGAATCGATCCAAGAGGAAAACCCTACTATTGGATCAACGGAACACCGATCTACATCCCGGAAGAACACTCGGATGTGACGGCACTCAGGAAAAATTACGTCTCGGTTACCCCGCTCTCCATGGACAACACCGCATTCAAGGCATGTCCCGAGCTGAAAAAAATGATTATGGATATTGATTAACACATACGGGAAACAACCGTTGCCACATATTTGCCGAAATACTCGGCCTGCAGAAGATCGTTCTCGGTAAGCTGACCGTCGGCAGCAAGTCCGTAATGCCCGCCGTTATGCTCCTCGTTGGTTGATTCGGCCGAAATCGGGTCGCCCACTACAATCATGCCGTGAATCAGCATTGCCTGAACAATTGACAAGATAGCCGTCTCTTTTCCGCCAGTCCGGTCCCCAGCAGTAGTAAATGCAGCACCGACCTTTCCGACGAGTTTTCCGCGCACAAAGGTGGTGTCATCAATAAGCTCTTTTAATTCAGCCGCCACTCCACCGAAATACACCGGAGAGCCAAGAATTATTCCATCATAACGGACAAGATCGCTTGCACTCACGCGATTGAATGCGAGAACATCAACATCAATTCCTTCCACCTCTTTTGCTCCCTTGCCGATAGATTCTGCAAGAATTTTGGTTTTACCGGTTCTGCTGTAACAGGTCACAAGTATTGAGGCCATACTTATTAGATAGGACCCGAGGCGTTTTAAAAATTGGTTTCGGGAAAGTTATTCGTATTCGGGTTCATCCTCGTCGACCCCGTTTTTATAATACCAGAGATTATACGACTCATACATCCCAAGTTCGACGGCGATTTTTACTGCCAGGGTATGCCAGCACTCTTTCCCATAAAGCATGGCGTTACAACTGCAGAACGAGCCCTCGACAAAGTACTCATCGGTATTTCCCACCACAACGAAATAATCCCGGTATTTTTTCACCCGCTGTTCTTTGACCGCATCAACGGCCTCCATTCCACGCTTGCCGTATGCATCGATGAATGCTTTCCGCACAGCATCATTCAGCTCGCCTTCCTGTTTTAAGATCTGGAACGGGTTGATCATTGTATAATTGATGTGAGGGGAGGGGCAGCGATATATTCCCATCCCCGACTTTCTGCAAGTGCACGCATACCTGGAGCTTCCAGAGCGTAATGGGTTGCTTCGATACAGGGAATGGGCGACTCGAGAGCAATATTATACTTTAATTCGGCTGCCATGTAGGCTTCTGCACCAAGAGATACGGCCTCTTCTATCAACTCAAGATCGAAGGCCGAACCGCCGGCGACTGCCAGTCTGGTAACGCCTGAGACATCACCCCATACACGCAGAGCACAGCCGAGAATTTGAGATATCTCGCTGAAACTTTTCGTCATGGTTCCGACAACACCGATCGAGTTTGGTGTTTTTTCCATCCTCACACAGTCTGTGAGTCCGATTTCTTTAGCAAGAACATCGTTGATCCCCCCTTTTGCATGATCGAAGTTGGAATGCATGGCATAGAGATTGATGTTATTTTCAAGCAAAGGACGCAGGATCTCAGCATTTCGCCCGGTCACGCCGTGCATCGGATTCCAGAACGCCGGATGATGAACGATCAAAGCATCGAACCGTTCCTCAGCTGCCCGTCTGCAGACGTACGGCGTGGCATCCAACGCACAGCCTATCTTTTCTATCCGGTCTGTTCCCTCGACGAGCAGCCCGATGCGGCCTTCGTCAAAATCCTCGGCAAGATCAGGCGGAGCAATTTTTTCCAGAAGAGCAATGAACGCGTCTTTATCCATACTCATAATAGGAGGTCAGATATTAATTGAGTTTCTTAATCCGGATCTTTTCCGGATCGGATTGTGCCTCGTCCTGAGTATCCCGCAAGGCTGCGACCGGTTTTATCGTAAGAGCATTGATATAAAGCGATTGAGCATTGGTCGCCTTCCCAAAGACCCGGCCGAGAACCTCAACGTTCGCTCCGACACCGACAAGCGGATCGGGCAGGGCGAATCGTTTTACCACGACCTGACCGGTCGGATCCTGAATGAGGTAGGAGGGTTTGTTCATCATGAGCCCGGTGACTTTGAGGATTTTCCCTTCAACGATCACCACATTTCCCCGCATGGTCGGAGAAAGCTGGCGTGCTCTGACAAGTTTTGCATGCTGGAGATACTGCGGAGCTTCACGAAGGACCTGTTTTTCGTTCGTATAGGAGATCCAGAGAGGAAAACCTATGAGAAGAGCGCACAGCGGGAGACCGATATAGATATAGATAAGATCCTTAGTGGAGCCGTAGGTCATTGCACACATAACGGCAAAAAAGACGGTTGCTGCAAGAAGGAGAGGAGGGAGGCGGACTGTTATGCCTTGTATTTTCATGTGAGTAAGAAATGGGAGGGGGAAGATTATGAAGATAACGCCGAAATCTTCCGGTGATTTGATTACCTTTTCTTACCCACTACTAATCATAGATATGCCCCGCCAGCAGATAAAAATCCCGTCCCTTCTTATGACCACCGTTCTTGTTGGTATTTCTTCTCTGGACGGAACGCTTTTTGCTACAGCAAAACCCTGCCCTCTCTGCGGGGGAAAACCGCAGCCGTACGACACCAAGAAAAAACTCTATGTGACGCTTCGAACCCCGATTGGGGAAAAAAGGATCATGGTCAGCATCAGACGGTTTAAGTGTAAGACGTGCGGACATCTCATTTATGCACAGGAACCGTTTTACCCGGACACCAGACTTGGTTCGGCAATCGTGGATATGGCCATTTCCCTCTCAAGACTGCATTCCTATTCCCGCACAGCAGAGATAATGAAGGCGCTCGGCATAGAAATCGACCGGGGATCGGTCCGGAACTATGCATTGTCGAATCTGCCGATACCTCCGGCAAACTTTTTGTACGGCATGCAGCTGCCGAACTCATTCATCTCGCTTATGACGAAAGAGATCTCGGGACCGAAAGGATCGATCTCTTCCCAGGACATTCTGGCATCAAGCGGGTATCCATCATCCTATAAACCGCCTCTTGACGGAAAAAATACATCGGCCGAGTTCCAGAAACAGAAAAAACAGAAATCAAAGAGCAGATAAAAAAGTGGGTTACAAAGCCTCGGGAAATTTACCCGATAAAGCTGCGATCTCCCGTACGGCGTAGGCGGGTAATGCATCTGCCGGGATGCCAAACGCTGCAGTGAGATCGACACCCCCAATTAACGGAGCAAATACTGAAGATCCGATGCCTCCGGTAAGAAGAATGTCGGCCCCGACATCATTTCGTACTTTTTCCACTGCACTGCAGACAAGATTTCTCTGGGCTTTCCAGAAAGATTCGGCAATTTGTACGGCGCCGTCTTCTCCAATCTCTTCGAGATCTGCACAGACAGTCCTGGCCAGGCGGCGAAGACAGGCTTCACGCGAAACCTCTTTGCCATCCGGCGTCGCCGATGAATATTCATTGACACCGATGTGTCCAAGCACGAAGTGGGCATCTCCCGAACAGGCAAAATACTCGGTTGAAAAGGGTGTTACGACTCCGCCGATCTCTGCCGAATCTGCAAGCGTGGCCACCGGTGTTCTCAGCATGCCGGTATAAACAAGATATCCCTCCTGAAGCCGGATCGTGTCGGTCATGCCGATGAGATGATCGAATCGGGAAAAAGGAACGATGTCTGCCGTAGTGCTCCCGATATCCAGCATCATTCCGTTCGGATAGGTCCTTCGAAGGAGATCCACCGAGGCAAGCCAGTTGGCGGCTGCAAGTTCCGGACAAGCTTTTGTATGGAATTTCGCATCGGTTCCGTAGAAAACGGCATCGGGAAATGTTTGCCTGACTGAATCGACAATGAAGGAGATGCCTTCGGTTTTGTTAAAAAAACCATCGGCAAGTTCTCCGCTCATTACGACAGCAGCATTCTCTTTTTCTGCATAGGTGCTGATGATCTCTGCCAGATCAGATTCTTTCCATAAAGGACAGTAGTGGATATGTACCCCGGACTCGTCAACGATTTTGAGGTTGGCACCTCCGACGTCGATCCCGATCACCCTACAACTACTCCGCCGACATCATCGAATTTTGCGGTTTTGCCGTTATAATGAACGCATTCCGGAGGCAGACCGACCGTTGCTTTGAGCAAAACATCAGCGATCTCTTCTTCAATAACATGCACGATGCCAAGAATACTCATTGTTGGGCGGGGATTTACATCGATGACCCAGATTTTTTCACCTACAATCATGTCAAGACCGACATATCCCTGACAGCCGAGCGTCTCGATCGCTTTTTTGGCAACTTCGATCATCTCAGCCTCGCGGGGCGGGTGGACCGGCGTTTCACCGCCTTTGTAGACAAATTTACCATCCGTCCCAACCTCACAGAACTGACGGTTTATCGTCAGAAAAACCGGAGGAAGTCCGCTGTAAAATCCACATGCTTCCCCGACAACGCGGCTGCCGATGATACTGACGCTGAAATGTTCGCCTTCAAGATACTCGACGGACATCTCGCCGTCTCCAGGTACTTCGCCGTCTTTTGCGATCCGTACACCTACGGACCCTGCACCTTTAATCGGTTTTATCACGCGTTTGCCAGGATAATCGACAGGGACTTCAGCAGGAACATCGATGCCGACCTTCGCAAGAAGTTTGCCGGAAAGCCGTTTGCTTGCACAAACCGCGACCGCCGTGCTGTCCGAACCGATGTTATGGGTGGCAAGTTCCAGAGTGTGGGTATATTTCGCGAGGACTTCGTCCGGGGCAATGACGAGACCATATTCACAATCCGGGGCCAGACGTGCTATCTCGGCATCAAAATCACTTCCGGTCGGGATGACAACCGTGTGTCCGCAGGCTTCGAAACTTTTTTTCAGCGCAGCGACCATGGCTTTGCCCTCCGGGGCAAGAGCCGGGTCACGAACTGCAGTATATTCGGCGATGAGAACAGTCATATTATGCTTCGCGTTTTTCTACCTCGGCGATGAGGTTTTCCATGACGGCGTCAACGGCATCCCAGGTAGGACTCGTCTCACCAGGTTTTCTGACAATGAATGGTTTTCCTTCATCGCCTGCTTTTCTCATTTCGATGTCGATTGGAATGGCTCCAAGGTAAGGAACATTGTACTGCGTAGCAGCTTTTTCTCCTCCGCCTTTCCCGAAGAGATCAACAACTTCTCCGCAGTGGGGACATACCATTCCTGACATATTTTCGATGATTCCGAGAACAGGAAGATCCATCATCTCAACGAACTTGATCGCTTTGGTTGAATCGAGAACGGCGACGTCCTGGGGGGTCGTAACGATAACTGCTCCTTCGACGTTCGGCGCAAACTGCACAATATTTAATGCTTCGTCACCGGTTCCCGGCGGGAGATCGACAACGAGGTAATCAAGATCGCCCCATTCAACATCTCCAAGGAACTGCTGAATTGCAGCAGCTTTCATGGGACCACGCCAGACGATTGGACTGTCGGTCTCATTTAAGAGAAGTGCCATGGAAATTACTTTCAGCGAACCGGTGATTTTGACCGGCATGATCTTGTTTCCTATTGCCTGAAGGCGAAGATCCTCGATACCAAGCATCTTTCCAATACTTGGACCGTGAATATCCAGATCAAGAAGACCGGTCTGATATCCGTGGTTCGAAAGGGCATACGCGAGGTTGACGGAAACCGTACTCTTTCCCACACCACCTTTTCCCGAGAGAACAAGGATTACATGTTTAACACTGATATCGGCTTTTTTGGGTTGCTGGCAGGTATCGGTCTTCTGTGAACAGCTATCACAGTGACCATCACATCCTTCTGGCTGATCGCTCATGATTTTTCTCCTGATTTGTAAGTCTATATAACTTATTGCATTACCTGTTGTGTGGATTACAGTATAGTCTTTTTGGATTGAGTAAGTAATCAGAAAGGACAAAATGAGTTATTTTTGGAAGGTCAGAACATATATTGCTGCTTACCTTTCGCGCGGGGCATTAACTGAAAAATATTTGTTTTCAACAATATAAATATAATAAAATTAACATCCACCATTCCAACCACACCATAAACCCACTGAAAATAATCAAAAAATGACCATTAGGAGACACCATTATATATCCCGAAAATAGACATCAATAATATCCGAGGTTTATCCATGGAAATTAAGTATGTAACAACGA
>LSQX01366117.1_pt1 | contig 13577 bp, 14 predicted proteins | sample 654561 | NCBI WGS metagenome assembly LSQX01 (sample SAMN04489861, study PRJNA283612) | anaerobic digester metagenome | isolation source: 4 biogas reactors fed with cattle manure at either 37C or 55C with and... | place: Denmark: Kongens Lyngby | collected 2014 | reverse complement strand
ATAAATTCATCTAAAGCAAATAGCCTTTCGCGAATTCTCTTATTATATTCATACATAAGCTCCTTAGGTAGCCCATTTCTAAGCTCCTTATTATGTCTTCTAATCTCATTCTTCGTCACATACACCATTCCTTTGTTTCTACAATTGTCAACCAATTTACCTGTTATGGTTTACATTGGTGCCTGTCACCATTACGTAATCATTACATTATCATTACGAAATTGTTAACAGCTTTTGTTATTTTTATCTCCAGCCTTTGTTATTGAGCCATCAGGGTTAACAAATGATACCCTATCTAGTGTTCCCCGCATGTTCTTTCTTATTGCTTCTATATATTTTTCACGAAGCACCCTCTGCTCGGTTTTTTCTTCCTCTGTTAATCCTTCTGCTTGGGACTTATGGTAGAGCTCGTTAATTCTGTCTATGTTTAAATCCATATTAGTAACCATGCCTTTCTAATAATCTGCAAACTAAGAATATTGCTTTGTCTTAATGTAATCCATAAGATTAAAATTCTTTGCCTTGTGAGCTAAGAATAGTGTCCCTATCACCTTACCGTCCATTATACGGTTAATATTACGTACATCATCTCCACTGGTTATAGCCATATCTGCTCCCGATGCGTTAGCTATCTTTGCTGCTGAAAGCTTAGTGGCCATACCACCTGTACCGAGGTTACAGCCTGTAGATGATTTTGCCATCTTTAGAATTTCATCATTTATCTCATCCACACAAGATATAAGTGTTGCCTTCTTATTCTTATGAGGGTCATCGGTATAAAATCCGTCTATGTCGGACAGTAAAATCAGAAGGTCTCCTCCAACAAGAGCAGTTACGATTGCCGATAGAGTATCATTATCACCAAAATCAATCTCATCGGTTGATACTGTATCATTTTCGTTTACGATTGGAATTACTCCCATCTTCAATAATTCATTAAATGTATTTAACGCATTTGCTCTGCTTATATCATTTATCATGGTATGCTTTGTCATGAGTATCTGAGCAGCCACCTGATTATATTCTGCAAATAATTTCTGATATACCATCATTAGTCTTGCTTGACCGACAGCTGCGCATGCCTGTTTTACGGATAATTCCTTTGGTTTTTCAGTAAATCCCAGTGCATTTCTTCCTACAGCAATGGCTCCTGATGATACCAGAATAACATCTTTGTCCTGATTACGTAGATTTGCTAGGATTCTAACCAATCTTTCCATCTTATCCAGATTAAGATGGCCTGTTTCAGGATGCGTTAGCGAGGAAGAACCTATTTTTACAATAATCCTCTTCTTATCTGTCAATACTTTTCTCTTCACCGTATATTCCTCCAAAAGTAATTTAATATTTAGCGGATTAGTAGCTCAAGGACTTCGTCCTTTCCAAAGGTTCAGGAGCTTTTACTGAACCGATTCACGTAAAGGTTCAGCTTGCTGAACCGATGCACTTCATCCGCTTATTCGTGTAGATTTGCCTGCTATATATCCTGTACTCCACGCCCACTGTAGATTATATCCCCCACAGGTACCATCCACATCAATAAGTTCACCTGTTAGATACAGGCCTTTTTTTAATTTAGACTCTAAAGTATTCGAATCTATTTCTGATGTTTTAACACCACCTGATGTAACCTGAGCAAAATCAAAGGTGTTAGTTTCATTAATTCTTACCTTAAGGCTTTTAATTACCTTAGCCAGTTTAATTATATCTGATTTGCTTAAAATATGACATGGACTTTCATGATTAAGCTTAGCTTCCTTAATAATTATATAATTTAACTTTTGATTAAGCATTCCAACAAGCATCTGCTCTGTTGTCTTGTCAGGATTATTGTTGCATCTATTTATTAACAGCCCTATAAGCTCATCAAGTGTATAATTTAGAAGCAAATCCAGGATAAGATAGACTGATTTTCCTTCATCAAGAGCCCTCGAAGCATATCTGCTTATCTGCATTATAGGAATACCAGATATACCATAATCGGTAAATATTATCTCTCCTTCTTCCTCTATTAGAAGCTCTTTGTCTACATAGATTGAAGCCTTAGCCCGTGTTCGCACACCGGATACAGTCTTACAAAATTTATCCGGAGATTTTAGAGATACCAGGGCCGGTAATGGTTTTACTATTTTATGTCCAAAGTCTTTTGCTAGTAAATATCCACTTCCGTCAGAACCGAGCTTGGGAGTCGCGCTACCCCCTGTTGCTAATATTAATTTCTTTCCGTAATAAACTGCCTTGCCCTTATCAGCTTTTACCGTTGTAACAGTAAAATCCGGTTCGGAAGTTTCTATAACCTTCTCCATATATACAATATCTATATTTAACGCCTCACATTTCATTAAAAGAACTGAGACTATAGAGACAGCCTGTTCGGAGTTGGGATATATATATCCATTTCTATTCATGGGTACAATTCCAAGTCTCTCAAAAAACTCTAATGTACGTTTATTATCAAAATTAGACAGCACCTTCATTGCAAATGTACTGTCATCCGATCGGTAGCAATCCGGTGTTTGATGCATATTCGTAAAATTACACTTACCATTACCGGTTGCTAATATTTTTTTTCCAGCCTTTTCTTTCTGCTCTATAATAAGAACTGAGCCACCTTTTTCGGCGGCAGCAATTGCGGCAATAAGTCCGGATGCACCGGCACCGACAACTATTACATCATAATCCATTTTACTGGCCTCACTAGATTTAGTCGTGTGAAGTCTACCGTCCACACTTAACATTTGTTCCATTATATTTTAAAGGAACTATTAATTCAAGACTTTCTTATAATATTTAATATAATGTTCGCCAATTTTTAACTAAATTCTAATATTTGCTCACAAGAAAAAGGGGCTGACAGCCCCCGAGTATTATTATATTTAAAATTTCTTGTCATAAAATTATTCACCAGAATTCTCAATACTAATTGATAAAATGCCATTCATATATGTAAAAGAAGCCCTAATACCTGAAGCATTTACTCCGTTGAAGCTAATAAAATCCTCACCACTCACCTCATAAGCATCCCCAGCAAAATCGGCTTTTACTTCTTCAATATAAGAAGCTGCATGTTCTTCTTTAACAGAATCTAATGTTATAACCACTACTTCGGAGCTTTCCATTACCGAATTAACTTTTCCATTTTTAAATTCGGGAACTATTTTTGCAAGCTCAGATGATGGCCACTTATAGTCACCAAAGGTTATTTCTTCATCGTTTTCTCCCTTAACAGTCACCTTATCACCATCAATTTTAATATTACCGTCAAATGCTTCCTCCAATATCTTTTCTGTAAAATTTGCTTCAAGCTTTTCTTTAGTTTTGCACCCTATAAAAGAAAATACAACCGAAATCATTATAATACATATTATTATTCTTCTCATATACTCTCTCCTCCTTATTTATAAATAGCTGTCATGCAGTAAAGCATATTGCTTTTCAGCTTTATTATATACAAGAAAGAGAGTGTTTTATATCAATTTTAAACTCTAATTCATTCATATATTGTCATTATCTTTTATTGTAGCTGAATTAATAGTATTCCTATATTGAGAGGGCGTCATTCCTACTTTATCTTTGAAAAATCTGGCATAATTGCCAGGATATCTAAAACCGCAGGACAGAAACGCCTGAGCAATACTTAAGTTATAATTTTGAAGTGCTTCCTTAAGCTTAGAAATTTTAATTTCGTGATAATATTCATATGGTGTTATGCCGGTATATTTTTTAAATTGTCTAACAACATGAGAATGACTTATGCCGGAAGCTCTCGCTATACTCTCAATATTATATTCATCACGCCAATTACTATCTATGTATTCCTTGGTTTTTGCAACAACCGAGTTACCTTGATAAATTCTGCTAGTAAAAAAAACACTTACCACGAATGCAATTTGATTATCATTTCCCATCACAGGAAAGTTTAATATGTCTGTGTAGACAGCCTCAATGTCATATACGGTGCTTCTTGTCTTGTACCACTCCCAAAATGTCTCTAATGGGATTTTAACATCAGGAATAAGAACAACCTCACCCCTAAAGACTCTTTTTATACCTTCCTTTAGCTCGGGTTGGCTGTTTGCGAAGGGGTCTTGAATAAGATTGTATTTTCCGATTATCAAGGAGGTGTCCTTGACATTCCACATTTTAAGCACTGCCTCATTGATATAAACTATATCTCCGTTACGTCTGAATATTTGGATTGGTATCGGAAAAAGCTCTGCTATATTAAAAAGCCTCTTTTCTAGTTCATTTTCAGATAAGATATTAGCATCTTGTTTGGATTTTATATGTACTGTATTTTTATCTCTACAATAGACATCAATTTTAAAAGATTTCCTGTATTTCATAGGAGTCATACCTGTGTGTTTTTTAAATGTATCTGCATAGACACCGCTGTAATCCACCCCACAAGACGTAAACACCTCACTGATACTCATATCTGTATTTTCAAGAGCTTCTTTTATCTTTTCGATTTTTACATTTTGATAATATTTGAGCGGTGTCATACCAATAAGGCTCTTAAACAGCCTAACAAGATGATGCCGCCCTAAACCGCTATATTGTGCAATTTTTTCTATATTATATTCATCAAGCCAATTTCTATCAATGTAATCTCTGGCTTTTATAATATCTAATCTTAATTGATAAATACGTTTTATCATTATTACTGAAATAATGTAAGCAACTGTACCGTCTTCATTTAATAATGGAAAGTTAGTTATATCTTGATACATAACTTGTTCCTTGTCATTACTCTCTTGACAATTATAGCGCTTATATATTTCCTCGAATGGCACTCTTACATTATAAATTGAGATAATTTCACCGGAAAACACCCGCTTTATATAATCCGAAAGACCAAGCTTGTTATTTAAAAAGGGGTCTAGCAAGATATTATAATTACCAATAACAGTAGAAGAATTAGTTATATTAAAAAAATCAAATAAAGCGGTGTTAGTATATATGCACACACCATCTGTAGAGAATACCTCCATTGGAATTGGAAAAAGGTCCACTATTTCTTGTAAACCAACATATTCCATTATATACCTCCGTATATTTTATCTTTTAGTTTAGCTAGTATAGCTTTCTAATAATGCATATAAATCATCGATATTATCGATATATATTCCGTTACTGAGGGCTATCCTGTCCTCTTCGGGCAAATCCTTTGCTTCAATATGAGTGTAGTCGTAGACTGATTTTAAGTCACTGTTATAGACAACAACATAGCCATTTTTTACAACAACATAAAATCTATATGGTACCATATCTGCATCATAGCTTTTTCTAAATTTAACTGACTTGTCTGAAAATGATAAAAGCTCATAAGATAGTAAGCCCTTATTATATTCAGATAAGGTCAAATCTCTCATATATTCATCTAAATATTTCTCTACCTCTTCTCTGGTAAGCCCTACAATGTCTCCAGGAGGGTTTTGTTCTGTATCCACAAGCGAACCTTCCTTACGATCATAAATCTCAAGCACATAGCTTGTAGAAGGCAAAATAACAGGTTCCGGTAATACACCTGCAGATACGATTTCATCTGTGCCCATATCATCAGTCTCCGTATTATTATCTACAGAAATAATAGGTGTGGGAGCACTCTCATGAAGAGCCGCAAATTCCTCTGACCGCTCTATTGCTCTTTTATTAAATTGTCTTAAAGCATGCTGATAGCTTAAATAATAGCATCCGCTAAAAAAAACGGACAAAGTTAAAAAGCTTAATAAATAAATATATGCCTTTTTGAGCTTCATAAAACTCACTCCTTTGGCATATATTTTCTCCAATATTTACATTTTTATACATTGCCTATCTTATCTTTTCAAAATATGGGCCCATTTTAAGAAACGAATTATAACTTCACCCTTAGGTAGGTTCTCAAGCTCTTCCTCTGTGGCCCCCTTCATTAATATAAGCAGAGTAAAATATACTATAACAGCAGCTAGCATAGCCACTATAGTTGCAAATGTATTGCTTCCCGTCCATTTATGAAGCCCAAAATGTATAAAGTATACTATAATGCCCATTAGCCCTGCACTAACAGTAGGTATTATAAATGTCTTCGTAATCTCTTGCTTATATTCTAAATATTTCTCAATAGATATCCAGTTAAGTATGGATACTACTAGTGCAAATGTAACATTACCTATAACAAGTGAATATCCACTAAGGGGAGTAAACTTCAGTAAGAAGAATACCAAGGCTACATGAAAGCTTAAGGAAATTGCCGAGTTTATTACCGGTACTTTTAGTTTGTTAATTCCCTGTAGTATTGCTGTTGTTACAGTTGACAGGGAGTAAAATACAATAGCAATTGCGCCAAGACTTAGATAATTGGCATCCAGCTGATTTGCTCCTGGAAATAGCATCTCAAGTATGGGATATGCCAAGACTCCCATTCCTACGGCTGAAGGAATTGCTATTATCATATTGAACTTTATTGCCATATGGGTTTTATTTCGAATTAGGCCGTCCATTCCCCTAACCTTTGCGGCTGTAATGCTAGTAACTATGGCGGCACCGATGGCAGATGCTATGGCGACAGGAACATTTGAGAGATTGCGATATTTATTATTATATATACCAATTAGTTCTCTGATATTTTCAACAGAATATAGGCTGCCGAGAGCGGTATTCTTAAAAACTGTATTATCAAAATATGTAACCTCCTTAGTAGCCATTATATTACTAAACATAGCATTATCTATAACTCCGCTTATATGATAAACTGTCTGACTTAAGATAATCGGAGATATGGTAATAACCAACATTTTAAATATATCTTTATAAGAGTCAAGATATGTATTTCTGTCGGCTTTAATCTGTCTTCGAAATACAGGTCGATAAGCGGCATAGACAAACATAAGAAATAAGAGTCCCGAAAGAGCACCGACTAAAGTACCTAAAGTTCCTCCTGCGGCTCCATATGCTTCCACATTTATAGAGGCACTGTAGCTTTTCATTAAGTAATATGCTGCACCAACACTGACTAAGGCATTAATTATCTGCTCAATAACCTGTGATACAGCAGTAGGAATCATGGTGTTCTTCCCCTGATAAAAGCCTCGCAAAACTCCCATTATGGCAAAAACAAATAATGTAGGCGCTAAAATTCTTATCGGAAGAATAAGGTTCGGATCATTGTTCACAACATTAGCAAAAAAATCTGCGCCAAAAAATAAAATCAAAAAGGATGCTAAGCCAATAATAATAGCAAAGCCCATTGCAGAGATAAATATTCTATAGGTATTCTTGTATTCTCGATTTATTGCCTTTGCAGCCACCAGCTTAGATACCGCAAGCGGCAAGCTATATGATGATAGAATAAGTGCTAATCCGTATAATTCATAAGCTATTGAATATAGTCCCATGCCCTCATCACCAATGATACGAGTCATTGGTATACGATATAAAAGCCCGATAACCCGTACAATCAGAGAAGCAATAGCCAATATACTACCCTGAATTAGGAATTGATTTTCTTTTCTTTCTTTAGCCATGTCCCTCTCCTTTTATCCTATGTCAATCTTTACTCTATAACAACATCCTTGGTTTTGTTGTCAGGAAAAACAGCAATATATGTTTTTCCGGGATTTATGGTTAATTCTTCTCCTACCATATCATAATATCTCATCCATTTATTTTTCTCGTTTTTCTTCCAAGTTATATTAACAGCTTTACCATTGCTTATATAATAACCTTTTCCTTCGGTATTCTCAATATCCATAGTTTGATATCCATTCTTATCAATGTTCCATTCCTTAACGAATTGAACAATTATATTCTTAAATGACAATTGATCTCCTGTATTGGAATCCCTATGAACCTCACCAAATTGGTACCTATTATATAGCTTGTCCGCCTGATCATACATAAAATAAGGCTTATTATAGGGATATTTAATTGATATCTTAATACAAGTCAAATCACTAGTAAGGTTTGTATCCTCCTCATAAAAGCTGTAATGAGGCTCAAAGTCATCACTAAGCTCGCTCTCATAATTCTTCTGTTTTATACCTTCTAGGATTCTATCAAGACTAGTAAAGGCATTATGAGGAGCCTTCATACTCTTATCACGATAAAACACGGTATTTCCTATACCTGTTTCACCGTCTAGATTATCTATACCTAGGTTCTTAAGCTTTGTTACAGCATATTTTGTTTTCCCGAAGTGGACATAAATTGCATTATACTCGTCTGCAAAGCTGACAAAATAATGCCTAGAGCTTCTTACAGAACCAATTCTGTCTCCTGTGAAATTCTCTCCTATGGCAAGAAATCTTGTTATGCCACCTTCAACTAAGGCTTCATATAAAATATCGGCTTGTCCTATTCCCCATTGATTTCTTACAGTCTTAAAATTGGAAAATTGAATAGCATAAGGACGCTTATTACCAGTTTCAATAGGAACCCAGAGACCTGAAAGATTGCTTCTCATTTCTCCTTCATGGGTCTCTTCTATTATTTCCGGCTCCTTAGTGGGCTCAGGTGCAATCGTAGGAGTAGGCTTTTTAGTTATCTCCAGCTCCTGAATTATATCTTCATCTATAGGTGCTTTATCCTTTTTACAGCCTGTCAGAGCATATAATGCCAATACTATAAGAAGAATTATAAATGCAGTTTTTCTCATCTTTCTTACCTTTCATGCCTTATCTAAATATTTCTAATCGGTCTAATACTTGCTTCTGCTTTTCTTCTAAACTTTCCCTTTGCTCATCGGACATATGATCATAGCCCATAAGGTGAAACATACTGTGTGCTGTCAAAAAGGCTATTTCTCTTGTTATCGAATGTCCGTATTCCTCCGACTGTAATATGGCTCTATCAACCGATATGACTATATCGCCTAATATTAATTCTCCGGTTTCTGGATTAAAATTCTCCCCTGAGTCTTCCTCTAAATCAGAAAAGTCGCCTGCACGCTTATATTCAATTGCAGGAAATGATAGTACATCGGTTGGCTTATCAAAGCCTCTAAATTGTCTATTTATTTCTCTTATTTCATTATCATCCGTAAGCAGTATACTGATTTCTGTCTCATAGGGACAGTCCTCATAATCAAGACATCCCTCTACTACTCTATTAATCAATGCATTGTAATCAATATCCAGCTGCTTTGTGGCTTCATAATCCAAATGAATTGTCATAAGTACCCTCCTTGATCTTAGTTTTCTACATCCTGCCTTTTATACTCATTTTGATAGAAATCCTTTAGCAGCTTAAAGTCCTTAACGGATAATCCAGAATCATCAAAGGTTCCTTTTTCCATTCTCATTCTGAAAATATTATCAACAATCTTATCAGATGTAAACTTCTGATCACCAGTTTTTTTAATGTATTCTATGGTAGATGCCACATTATCAGACATCATAACGATAGCAGCTTCGACAAAGGTGGGTTTATCATGCTTAATGCTGTGCTGTCTTAGTATTGACTTTAATTCTTCTGGAAAAGCGTACTCATCGGCCAATTTCAACCCTTCCTCTATATAATTCTTACCCTTTATCTTGCCAAGCTCATGATAATATCCGCCTGCTCTTGCTAATTCTTCATTGGCATCAATAGTCTTAGCCGCACGGCCTGATAAATCACCTATCAAAATGGAATGTTTATAAAGAGCTTCCGAGTGCTCCTTCATCTTTAGAAGTAATTCATTATTATCCGAAAGCAATATATCATAGCTAGTTCTAATACTCCTATCAGTAGTTAGCTCATCACCTGTACTTTCAGGGGTATTATCTACGATATCGATACTACTTATCGCTAATTCATCACTGATATTTAAATCAAGTTTTTTTACAATCCAATCATATAGAAGAGACAATAAAAAGGCGGTAACAAGTACCGCTAAGATACTAAAAAAAGAGGTCAAATAGTTAATATTGTTATTTGTCTCAAAAATAAAATTATTCATTATAAATGACAAAGTAATATTAGTTGATAATAAAATTATTGCTGCATATATTACTGTGGCTTTATTTCTTAAGGAGCCTGATAATAAAGCAAACAAAACACCCATAATAAGCAATTGAATTGTAGCTTCAAGATTAAGATAGGATGTTATGCTTAATACAAATGCAAGGTTAAAATATACCATGAGTCCTAGCTTATTATCAATAAGCATAGTAATAAGTAAGGCGCCTATCATCCAGAAGCTATAGATCTCCGGGCTTTTCTGAAGCATAATCAATACTATGGATAATAGATAAGAAATAAGAATTATGGTTTTTGAAAATTTTATTTCAAAGATATTATCATGCATGCGAACAAAGAAGCACAGTGCTGTAGTTAATAAAAAAGCTAAGACACCAACCTTCATCAAATCTAAAACATCTATATTTTGTATTGACCCTGTAAGTATGATGGTTAGGACTGAAAGAAAAGGTAAAAGACTTAAAAATATAATTATACTAGCTGACCTTTTTTGATTTACTACAGCCGTAGAATCACTTTCATTTACCTCTAATAAATCCTTATCTGTTCTCATAACGATTACTCCTGATTTTTTCTGCTTTTATTCCCTTTTTTATTCTAGAATATCCCCTCTGTCCCTGAGATGTCTTCTCATATCGCTTCTGTCTTTCCTCATATGAATCATAAGCTTTTACTATTTTTTGAACTAAGGGATGCCTAACTACATCCTGACCTGTTAAATAGGAAAATCCCAGGTCATCGATTTTACTTAATACCTTTATAGCCATGTCTAATCCGGATGTAACCCCTCTGGGAAGATCCTTCTGGGTTAAATCGCCGGTAATGACAACCTTAGAGCCATATCCTATTCTAGTTAAGAACATTTTCATCTGTGCAGGCGTAGTGTTCTGGGCTTCATCTAGAATTATAAATGCATTATCTAAGGTTCGTCCGCGCATATAAGCCAAGGGGGCAACTTCTATAAGACCTTTTTCAGAATTCTTTATATAAGCCTCAGGTCCCATGATTTGGTGTAAGGCGTCATAAAGAGGCCTAAGATAAGGGTCTACCTTACTTTGAAGATCACCAGGTAGAAAACCAAGCTTTTCTCCGGCTTCAATGGCTGGACGTGTAAGAATAATCTTATTTACTTCATCATTTTTGAAGGCCGTTATAGCCATTGCCATAGCAAGATAGGTCTTACCTGTTCCGGCAGGACCTATTCCGAATACAATCATTTTATTTCGAATCTGATCAACATAGGATTTTTGTCCGATTGTCTTTGGCTTAATTGGTTTGCCGTTTATGGTGTGGCATATAAGCTCCTTATCAATCTCGACAATCTCCTTCTCTTTCTCTTCAAAAGAGAGTGATAATGCATAATTAACCTGCTGTTCCGTAATATTATTACCTCTTTTAGATAACTCGATAAGCTGTAGTAAGACACTTTTTGCTTTTGATACATCCGCTTCATTACCAACAACCTTTATCTCGCCGTTACGTTCAATTATTGTGACATTCAGAGTCTTTTCAATGATTTTAATATAGGAGTCAAAATTTCCAAATACATTTTTCTCATGCTCTATGGGAATGTCAATTATCGTTTCAGTTATACTCATCCGTCTGATTAACCCTCCACTCACTCTCATCAACTAATTTGTATTCCCAGGCTGGTTCTTCGACAAGGATTGTTCCCTGGGAAATACACGTGCTATTATTAATTTCTATTGTAACATTGTTTCTATAAATATAAACTCCATTTTCACCTAATTTATCAAAATATGCTCTTAATCTGCTTTTTGCGAGACTAATAGCTTCTTCCTCAGTGTATTTATTCTTCTGTTCGATATATTCTCTAGTAGTTACAGTTCCATATTGAAAAGGAAGATAAAATGAGTCTGTAATATGGGTAGTATTTTCGTTTACAATTATATCATACATACTATAGGAATATCTAGGATTATATAAAAATAATTTTCTTCCAAATACCGTTATGTAATAGCCTGTTTTCTGCTTATCCGTGAATATCCTTACAGTATGTGTTAAGGAAAATGCATCATGATAGTTATAATAAGTGCTACACGCAATATCTGCGCTGGCAATAACAGGCTTCTTATTAAGCACACCGCCAAAATCATCCATAACCTCCAAGACACCCGACACCAATATATCCCCTTTTCTTACAACATCTCCGGGCTTTACTAGGGGTGTCCCGGTTCTAGTTACTATTTTTTTTATTACAGCATCCTTAGTTGCCACTATATGGCTGTGGGCTGTGGCCTCCACAATAGGCACAGGCATATTAGTTTCTGTAATTTTAATTATTAGCCTTGTTCCCTTTATTTCTGCCGATACCCATCCTATATCTTCAAAAGCTAGTCTTATTTCCTCTTCAATATGACTGCCGCTAATCCTTTTCTTTTTTATACCGGCATTAATACCGTTTTCGGCTAAGAATTTTAACATTGCTTCTGGTGTATGCCTTGAACCACCCAAAATATTAATATCCCAAATATAAAGTGACATTATATATATGAGTAAAATACATACTATAATGCCTATAAAAAAAACCTTTCTTCTTCGGTTACGATGTAGAAAAAAGGGCAGTCCATGTTTTTTATTTATTTTGGGAACCAATCTGGTCTTTCTGAAGATTGGCTTAAGCTTTTTATAGTTTCTTATTGAAAGACTAAACCTATAATTTTCGTTTTCTCTGACTATATTCCATATATATATTCTTTTATTGCTACACAAATTAATAAATCGTTCGGGTGAAGTACCGCTTATATGTACAGTCAGATATCCAAAAAGCCAGTATTTCAGCTTTCTTAGCATGCTTTACCCTCCAAGCTCTGTTTAATATATTTTAGTAATCACTGGTAAATAATTGATTTTATAAATCCAGTGATTTTCATCTCATCCTCAGTAAAATAAAGAATATTAAGCTCTTTTCCCTCAATACAGATTTTACATGCCTTAGTTTGAACCTTTACTAAACTACTATTGTATTCAATAATTCCTTTATAATTTTCAAGACATATTTCATTCCTACCGGTTGCTGTAATTATTGGTGCACCTGCAAGTATATCTGCAGGAAGATTAATATGTGATGACAGCTCCTCTAGACACGATAATCTGGGCTCTATTTTTTTCTTTTTGGTATCTATTCCTTTATATAAGGTATCCTTGGCATCCTTTTTATATTTTTTATGTGATGATTTAAGAATCTTACTCATATCTTCTCCAATCTGCTAAAATACAAATCTTGGTGCTTTTGCATTACAAGATAGATACTGTTATTATTATATGTTTTTTATGCTTCATCTAGACTATATACACTAGCTCTTAAACGCAAAAAACTTCCAATGATAAACATTGGAAGTCCTTTTATTATTATTAATATTTCCGCTTTCTAGCAGCCTCAGACTTTTTCTTACGCTTTACGCTGGGCTTCTCATAATGCTCCCTCTTACGGATTTCCTGTTGGATACCGGCTTTCGCGCAGTTTCTTTTGAATCTGCGGAGAGCACTATCTAATGTTTCGTTCTCTTTAACAACAACATTTGACATAGTCTCACACCTAACCTCCCTCCAGTTGTAAATTGTGCCTAACAACTGTTTGGGTATTATTTTGTATAGCACTACAATAGATTATA
>LSQX01035008.1_pt1 | contig 13577 bp, 15 predicted proteins | sample 654561 | NCBI WGS metagenome assembly LSQX01 (sample SAMN04489861, study PRJNA283612) | anaerobic digester metagenome | isolation source: 4 biogas reactors fed with cattle manure at either 37C or 55C with and... | place: Denmark: Kongens Lyngby | collected 2014 | reverse complement strand
GCAGTCCGTCGACGTTCTGGGTGATGACGCCCTGGATGAGCCCCTGGTGTTCCATCTCCGCCAGGGCGCGGTGGGCGGAGTTGGGGCTGCGGCCGAGCAGGGTTCGGCCCAGGGCCCGGTAGAGTTCCCAGGCCTTGGCCGGATTGCGCTGGAACACCTCGAGGGTGGCGTACTCGTCCGGAGAAAAAACCGTCCACAGGCCGCCGACGCTGCGGAAGTCGGGGATGCCGCTGGCCACCGAGACGCCCGCCCCGGTCAGCGCCACCGCCTTGCGCGCCGAGCGCAGCCGGGCTGCCGCGGCGGTGAGGGCATCGGGCGGCATACCGGTGGGACGGATAACCTGCATGACGGCTGCTCCGGACCAGAGGGGAGAGGAAAGGAAACGGCGTGGGGCAGACCGTCCACCGGCCGCGATGTCGCGACCGGTGAGCGGTCAGGGGACGGGCTCAGTGCACCGGCGGTCGGCTGACCTGGTGGTCGGTGTCGCCTTGTTCGTCGATAAAGGCGCCGCCAAGCCCCAAGTCCAGGTCGTAATGGCGGACACTGATGATCCGTTCGACCAGGTGGGGCGCCTGTGCGTCGAGGGGATAGCTGACGATGAGCCGGTCGTCCCTTTTCACCGGCACCTCCCCGTCCAGGCGGAGCAGCAGACCGCCGCTGGACTGGTCGGCGATGGTGCAGGGGCGGGCCCGTTCCCGCGGGGTGGTCAGGGCCCGCACGGTGCCGGTGATCTCGGTCTTCCGGCGGTAATCCTGGCGGAACTCGATCTCCACGGTAAAGTCCTCGCCGCAGGGGCAGCCGACCCGGGCCGCATGTTGCTGACCGCGCAACCGCTCGGCCGGAAAGACGCCCGTCCGGCCGCAGGCTGGACATTTGACGGTGATGGAATCCTGCCGGTTGACAAAGTATTTCTGCCGTTTTTCGCCGCCCATGACCTGCCCCCTCGGGTGCAGAGGAGATTGCCGGGGAACGACGGCCTGCTCTGCCACAGCCGCGTTCCTCGCCGTGCGGCCCGACCGGGCCGNNCGTTGATCTTTTCGATAATCCGCCGGCCCCACTCGTTCTTCGAGCAGCCCACCGAACTCAGCCAGCCAGCGTAGCCCTGCTGGTTCTCCTCGATGATCAGGGTCATGAGCTGGTCGCGGATGCCGAGCTGTTCCGCCTGGTAGAGGTTCTCCTCGGGCAGACCGATGAGGCCATCCAGCCGGTCGAGCATGAGCATGCGGAACAGGTTGCGGGAAAGTTCCTGGCCGTTGGTGGTGACCAGGTGCAGGCTGCCGCCGTGTTTACGGAGGATCGCGTCGGTGGCCGGACCGTAGGAGCGGTCCCGGGCCAGGCCGATGGTCAGATCCTGGCGGCTGAGCACCGTGTCCAACCGGATCGAGGGACGGCCGCCAAAGGCGGCGTAGCGGTCCTTGAGGACAATGAGCACGGCTGGCAGGGTGAGGAAACTGGGGATGGAGAAATGCATGAACGCCTCCCGCTCCGGCGTCCGGTACAGGCCGACGCTGCAGACGTTTTCCCCCTGCTTGAATTTGTAGAAGTGGCGGGTGATGTTGGTGGTGATCGTCTGGTGCTCGTACCCGGTGAGTTGCTCGCGCAGAATGGCGCTGACCACGTCGCCGTAGCCCTGGCCGGCGCTGACGCCGTGCTGGATGAAAAACGGCGGAAAGACCGCCTCCATCCAGGTGACCGTCTCCCGCTCCGCGGCCCGGGCGGGCAGGACGAGCAGGATGAGGGCAAAGAGAACCCGGACAGGCAGGCGGAAGCGGTCGAGCATGGTTTCCCCGGGGGTGGCTGCGGGCTGGAGATCGGACGGAAAACCCTTGTCTGCCAACCTCTACCGACTGGCCGGGACCCTGTCAAGAGCGGCGCCGGGGGCTCAGGTGCTCTCGCCGGACGCTTTGCCGGCCAGGTGCTCGTCCTGCACCGCGGTCAGCCGCTCGTCCACGGCCCCGCGGTTGAAGAACAGCCGGGCCAGCAGCCAGGTGTAGGCGAGTACGGCGAGCACGGCGAACACCGGCTGGAAGTAGCCGAGCGGGCAGAGGACGAGCACGGTCAGCCAGTGGAGCAGGATCACCTGGCGGCTGTGCAGTTGCAGGGGGAAGTCGCCATGCCGACTGAGCTCCGCCAGTCCGTTCAGCTTCCAGCCGTAGAGGGCGGTGAAGTCGTGCAGCTGCAGCAGCGGTTGGCTGATCTCGGGCGTGTAGTAGCGGGAGAAGGTGAGCAGGATGTAGGCAATGCCGGTGATCGAGGTGATGAGCAGGAAGAGGATGCCCGAGGTGAGAAAGGCCTTCTGCTGCAACTGGATGCCCTCGTGCCAGTAGAGATGGAGGATGAGCGCCACCGCCAGGAAGAGCAGGGTGGCGATGGCCACCTGGGAGTAGAACATCTCCGCCAGGATGAACAGAAAGAAGATGATCACCCCCAGGTTCACGGTCCAGAAGGCGGCCTCCTTGAGCACGGCGGTCAGGCGGATGCGGGCGTGCTGCATGAGCGAGAAGATGACCGACATGGAAATGAGCGAGATGGGGAAGGAAAAGCCGAGGAAGAAGGTGTCGAGCTTGAGTTTCTCGATGGTCCACCACTTGAGGTAAACCGAATTGAGGATCACCGGGCTGGAGAAGAGCAGCCCCAGCGACAGGCAGAGCAGGGCCGCCTGATGGAACTTGCGCGCCACCCGCTCCCGCGCTGAGAACAGGCCGCGGGGCCAGCGGCTGCCGAAATGCTCGATGCGTACGTCTTCGACCAGTTTGGCCAGCGCCAGCGGGATGAGCATGGCTGCCGGGTACCACTGGAGGAAGGCGGCGAAGGCAAAGGCCACGGCCAGGGCGAGGAAGGTCACGCCGCGCCTGGACAGCGCGGGTTGCCCCTCGGTGAAGTAGACGAGCAGGGTGCCGCCGCTGCACAGGTTGAAGAGAAAGATGTGCAGCCGCTCGAAGTTGATCTCGGTCGGCGGCACCAGGTGGTGGAGAAAGCCGCAGATCAGCGCTGTGGTCATCATGACCAGCAGCAGGGTTTTCAGTTTCCAGCTCACGGACGGGTTCCTTCGGGGGTCGGGTCAACGGGTGTTTTGCCCAGAAGGGCGCAGAGGGCCCCTTCCAGGCGGGGATGGCGGAAGGTGAAGCCGGATCGCTGCAGCTTGTCCGTGGCCACCCGGCAACCGCCGAGCAGCACCTCGACGGCCATCTGGCCGTACACGGCCTGCAGCAGGCGGGCCGGCACGGACGGCAGCAGCGGCCGGCGCATCACCCGGGCCAGGGTCTGCAGCAGTTCGCTGTTGGTCACCGGCTGCGGCGCGGCGATGTTCACCGGACCCGCCAGGTCCGGATTGGTGAGGGTGTGGAGGAGGGCCGCGACCATGTCGTCGATGGCGATCCAGCTGATGTACTGGTCGCCCTGGCCGAAGCGGCGCGGAAAGCCGGCCGCCCGCGTGGCGAGCAGCCGCTGCAGGGCGCCGCCCCGGGGGCTGAGCACCACGCCGATGCGCAGGAACACGGTGCGGATGCCCGCCTCCGCGGCCGGGGTGGCGGCGTGTTCCCAGAGCGAGCAGACATCCGAGATGAAGTCGCCGCCGGCCGGGTCCTCTTCGCGCATGCAGCAGTCGAGGCAGTTGCCGTAGAAGCCGACCGCCGAGGCGCTGAGCAGCACCGCCGGCCGCACCGCCTGGGCGGCCAGGGTGCGGGCGATCAGGCCGGTGCCGAGCACGCGGCTGTCGATCACCCGTCGTTTCTTGGCATCGGTCCAGCGGCCCTCGCCGATGTTGTCCCCGGCCAGGTGGATGACCCCGTCAAAGGGCGGCAGCCCGGCCAGGTTGAGTTCGCCCCGCTCCGGGTTCCAGTGGATCTCGCCCCGGCTGCGGTCCGGNNGCAGCGGGCGTGCAGATGCAGGTCGTCTGCCAGGGTGGTGTGGCGGTAGGCAAACATCCGCGCCAGTTCGGCCTTGACCCGCCGGTGCACCCACCCGGGCAGGAAGCGGTGGCCGGGCAGGGCGTAGTCGATCTCGTCCTCGAGCCGGGCGCCGTCCGCGGTGTCGGTGAAGCGGTGGGTGTGAGTCCAGCGGGCAAAGGGGCCGCGCAGCTGCACGTCCCGGAAAAAGACACCGGGCTCGGCGGCCAGGTGACGCGCGTGCCAGCGGTAGGGCACCGGGCCGGCGTGCAGCTGCAGAACCACCTCGCTGCCGGGTTCGATGGTGCCGGTGCGGGAGAGGACCGCCGCCCGCTCCCAGGGCGGCATCAGCCGCTCCAGCGCCCCCGGCCGGCTGTGCCAGTCGTAGAGGGTGCGGGCCGTGCCGGGGAAGGTCGAGGCAGCGACGAAGCGGGCGTCAGTCATGCATGAGGTCCCGCAGGGCCGGCTCCAGTTCCGGATGGAGGAACTGGAAACCGTGCTCGGTCAGGGCTCGCGGCGGGACCTTCTGGCCCTGGAGCAGGGAGCGGCCGAACTCGCCCAGGCCGAGCTTCATGACAAAGCCCGGCACCGGCAGAAAGGCGGGCCGGTGGAGTACGCGGCCGAGTTGTTGGGCGAATTCCTTCTGGCGGACCAGCTGCGGTCCGGAAAAATTGAACGGGCCGCGGCACGCCTCGCCGTCGAGCAGGAAGAGGATCGCCCCCACCAGGTCGTCCAGGTGAATCCAGGGGAACCACTGGCGGCCGCTGCCGATGGGTCCGCCCAACCCCAGCCGGAAGGGCAGCTTCATGGTGGCCAGGGCGCCGCCGCCGCGACCGAGCACCACCGCAAAGCGCATCACCGCCACCCGGGCGCCCTTGTCCGCGGCCCGGTTGGCCTCGGCCTCCCAGTCGCGGCAGACGTGGGCGAGGAAATCGTCGCCGCCGGGACTGGACTCGGTCTTTTCGTCTTCGCCGCCGTCACCGTAGAAGCCGGCCGCCGAGGTGCTCAAGAGCACCGCCTCGCTCCCCGCCGGCAGGGCGTCCACCAGGTTGCGGGTGGTGAGGATGCGGCTGTCATAGATGCTTTTCTTGTAGGTCTCGGTCCACAGGTTGAAGACCGAGCGGCCCGCCAGGTTGACGAGCGCGTCCTGAGCGGCGACATGCTGCTGCCAGGCGCCGGGTTTGGTGGTGTTGGCGGAAACGTAGGTGAGCTGCGGGTGGGCGGGCAGGCGGCACTGCCGGCTGCTGCCGATGGCGGTCACATCGTGGCCGGCGGCAAGCAGGCGGGCGGTCAGGGCCGAGCCGACAAAACCGGTGCCTCCGGTGATCAGGATCTTCATATCAGGCTCCTCCGTGCGGGTGGGGCTGTGTGGGCGGTCTTCGCTCAATGTTTCCTTTTACCATAAACATCCCGGTCGCGGGGGGCAAAAGGAAAGGGTCCGCCGTCCCGGCGGGCGCGCCTACTTGACGAAGAACAGAACAATCTCGATGGCAATGAGGACGATGATGATCCACTCGAGCAGGCTCGAGTGGCGGTGCTTCTGCTCGTCCGCCATCATCTCGAGCAGTTCCTGGATGACCTCCAGCCGGTTTTCCAGCACCGCGGCCCGCGGCCGGATCTCCAGGTAGCGGGCCAGGGCGAGGTAGTAGCGCTCCAGTTCCGGATACTCCCAGAGGAACTCGGGCGTGTCGAGCAGGTTGAACTGGAGGACGATGTGCGCCTTCTCCAGGTAGACACGACCGCGTTCCCGGGCCAGGCTCCGTCGGCTCATGGCAATGGAGCCCTTGCGGGCGAGGGTTTCCGGGATGAAACGGGTGCGGTTGATGGTCTCCTCGATGGCGGTCTCGAACGAGGCCAGCCGGGTGGACTGGGCCAGGGCGTGGGCGAGCGCCTGGCAGACGAGTTCGGAGGCGTCGTCGAGTTCGATCAGGTCGTGGCGGATGCGGATACCGTCGTCCAGGCTCCGCCGGTAGGTGAGTTCCTCCTCGACCACCGGCTCCAGGGGCTGGACCGCGTACTTGAGCAGCAGGTCGACCAGCCGCCGTTCCGCCTCGTAGTCATAGCCGCAGAGGACGCAGACGCCGTATTCGAAGAGAAAGGCGAACACGCCCGGGTCCGGGGTGAGGATGAGCACATCACGCATGCGGGCGGCATGCTGCTGGCGGGCGAGGAATTCGTAGAGCGGGTCGAACTGGAATCGTTCGGCGACACAGAGGGCGCGCAGGGTACGTGCGGGTGTGGGGTCAATGGCCATGGGCAGCCGGGCGGGGTGAGCGGTCGCGACAGGGAAGGCAGCGCTGCGGGGCCGCCTACTCGCCGCCGGCGCTGCCGTTCTCCCGCCGCTCCAGTTCCGGGTAGTACCTGTGCAGACAGTCCGGGCAGACGCTGTGGCCGACACCGTTGTTTGCCCTGTCCGCGACGAACTGCTCCACCCCCTGCCAGAATTCGGGATCGACCCGCAGGGCGCCGCAGGAGGCGCAGACCGGCAGGGCGCTCTCCAACTGGCCGACCCGCATGAGCAGCCGGTAGGTGTGACGGATAATCACCGCGCCGATGAAGAGGATGATGACGCTCTCGAACAGGGATTCGCGCCAGTTGATCGGCGTGGCCGGGCCACCGAGGAGCACGTAGGGGATGTCGAGGATCTCGTCGATCCAGATGATGCAGATGATGAACAGGATGGCGGTCGCCTCGTACAGGCTGACCCGTCGGGCAATGAGATTCGTTGCGGGCTGTACCATGGGAGGATCCTTGCAGGGGTGGGGCGCCGTCCCGGATTCGTCTGCCGGCGCGTCGGGAAGGACCGGTGGCGCGTGGCCGGCTGCCCGGACCCGCGCGACGACTGAGGGCACCTTACCGCCTTTTCCCCACCGTGCACAGCAGAAAAACCCGCGCCGGCGCCGGGCCGGCGGGGGCTAGCGGCCGTCGACGTGACTGTGGACGATGCGTTCCCTGTCCAGGGGGATGACCTCGGGCTCGATGCGGCGCAGGTCCTCGATGTTCCAGTGGCCACTCCGGTCGAGCAGCTCAAGGGCCGCCTCCTGCGAGGCGGCCAGCACGGTGACGTCGGCCTGCAGGTAGTTCTCCCTGTAGATGTGCGGTTCGTCGAGCATGGACCAACTGGAAAAATGCTTGCTGTGCCGCCAGATGTAGAGCTGCATGGGGTACTCCCGGGGTGAGGGGCGGGGCGGAGGGCACCGTCCGCGGTGCGGCGGCGCAACCCCCGTTCGTCGTTGACCTTTTGTCGCGATGGTTTATAACTGACCGCACCGGCGGCCCGCCGGGGAGGAGGAGCCATGGAACTGTTGATCATCGGCGCCGGCGCCATGGGCGGCCTGTTCGCCAGCCTGCTTGCGCCGCACGCCGCGGTGACCCTGCTGACCACCAACCAGGAGCATGCGGCGGTCATCGGGGCGCAGGGCCTGACCCTCGTCGACCTGGACGGCACGACCCGCCAGCTACCGGTGCGGGTGCTCACCGACCCCAAGGACTACGGCCGCCGGGCGGACCTGATCCTCGTCTGTACCAAGACCCGCGCCACCGCTGCTGCTGCGGCCACGGCCCGCGGGTTGCTGGCCGAGGACGGGCTGGTGCTCACCCTGCAGAACGGCCTTGGCAACCTCGAGCAGCTCGTCGTCGCGGTCGGGGCCAATCGGGCCGCGGCCGGGGTCACCTCCCAGGCCGCCACCCTGCTCGCCCCCGGCCGGGTGCGTCATGCCGGCAGCGGCCCCACCGTGCTCGGCAGACCGGCCGGTCGGGCTGGGGCGGTCGAGGCCGTGGCCGCCCTGTTCAATCGCGCCGGCCTGGACACCCGCATCAGCGACGATGTGGACAGCCTGCTCTGGTCCAAACTGATCGTCAATGTCGGCATCAACGCCCTGACCGCGCTCCTGCGCGTGCCCAACGGCGTACTCGCGCAAACCCCCGCCTGCGACCTGCTCATGACCCGGGCCGTGGACGAGGCGGTGGCCGTGGCCCGGGCGCTGCACATCGACCTGGACTACGAGCGGCAACTGGAGCGGGTGCGCGAGGTCTGCGTGCGCACCGCCGACAACCGCGCCTCCATGCTCCAGGACATCCTCCGCGGACGCGCCACCGAGATCGACGCGATCAACGGCGCAGTCGTCGCATGCGGGCGACAGGCCGGGGTGGCCACGCCGGTCAACCTGCTGCTCACCCAGCTGGTCCAGGCCCTGGAGGCCACCGCTGCCGACCGGCTGTGAACCGCCCGGTTCACCGCCGTCATCTTAGCCAAGGAGAGGATAATGCACGAGAAGAAGCTGACCATCCCGGACATCAAAAACCGCAAGAACGCCACGCCGATCGCCGAGGTGACCGCCTACGACTACCCCTGGGCGCGCCTGGCGGACCAGGCCGGCATGGACATCGTCCTGGTGGGTGACAGCCTGGGTATGGTGGTGCTGGGCTATACCGACACCGTGTCCGTGACCATGGAGGAGATGATCCACCACACCAGGGCGGTGGTGCGCGGCGTGGAACACGCCCTGGTGGTCACGGACATGCCGTTTGGCTCGTGTTCGAGTTCCATCCCGGCGGCCATCGACAACGCGGTGCGGATTCTCAAGGAGGGGCGGGCGGACGCGGTCAAGGTCGAGGGGGGTGTGGCCATGGCCAAGACCGTTGCGGCCATGGTCGCCGCCGGCATCCCGGTGCAGGGGCACATCGGCCTGACCCCGCAGACCGCCACCAGCCTGGGCGGCTTCAAGGTCCAGGGCAAGAGCGCCCAGGCCGCGCACCAGCTGATCGACGACGCCCTCGCCCTGGAGGCGGCCGGCTGTTTCTCCGTCGTGCTCGAGGCCATCCCGGCGCCGCTGGCCGAGCACATCACCGGCCGGCTGGCCATCCCCACCATCGGCATCGGCGCCGGTCCGGACTGCGACGGCCAGGTGCTGGTCATCCACGACCTGGTCGGCCTCTACGACCGGTTCACGCCCAAGTTCGTCAAGCAGTACGCCCGCATCAACGAGCCGGTGGGCGAGGCCCTGCGCCAGTACCGGGAGGAGGTGCAGAACCGCACCTTCCCCACCGCGGCCCACAGCTTCACCATGAAGGCCGAGGAGATGGACCGGCTGCTCAAGCTCTACTGAACCGGTTGCGTCCCGGCGTCAGAGCGGCTCTCCGCCGGGCGGGGGGCCGTCGCCGGCGACCAGCGGCGGCAAGAGCGCCTGCACCTCGGCCACACTCCACTCGGGCTGACCGGACAGGGTGGCCGCACCCAACCGGTTCAGGCCGCGGGCGATTTCCTCGTAGCTCTTGCCCCGGCGGCGCAGTTCGAGCACCGAGGCGGTCAGCTGCTCGCGGCTGAAACGCTTGCGCGGCGGCCCGGACGGGGCTGCTGGTGTTGACGGCAGTTCGATGACGATGGGCGCCTCGTACACCCCCGTGAGCGGACCGGTGTGGGGTTGCGCCGCGGCAGACGCGGTTCCTTGCTCCCCGTGGCCCGTTGCCTCGCCCGGATCAGCGGGCAGCGGCTTGTATTCCAGCTGCAGGCCGACCATCAGCCGCATCAGGTCGTCAATCTGCCGGTCGCGCCGCGCCAACTGCTCGCGCATGTCCTCCACCTGGTCGCGGAGGATCTCGATCTCTTCCCGATAGACGGCGAGCAGTTCATTGAGAAACCCCTGGTCGTCAGCCCGGGGAACGGTCGACGCCCCGGCGCCGGCCCGGCCGCCGGGCTGCGGGCCCGGCCGGGCTGCCTCCTCACCGTCGCGGCCGTAGGTGGCCAGCAGCTGGCGGCCGTCGTGCCAGCGCTCCAGGTCGGCGCGGCGGAAGCGGACCTCCTGCTTGCCGGTCACCGGGTTGAGAATGAGCTGGTGCGGCAGGCCGCGCTTGCGGTAGCGGCTGATCGACTTGGTGGACACCTGCAGGAAATCCGCCGCCTCCTTCTGGGTGATGAGAAATTCGCCCTCGCTCATGGCCCGCCCTCCGCGGCCAGGGCGCCCCAGGCGCCCCGCTCGGCCAGCAGTTCCCGGCCGGTGGCGACCACCGTGGCCAGAAAGCGGTCGATGGCCGGCCGGTCCACGTGGACGTTGGTGATCAACAGGCGCAGGACCAGCTCGTTGTTCACCGGGCCGGTGCCGACCAGGTACTGGCCGCGGTGGTGCATGCGGTTGCGCAGTTCCTCGTTGAACCGGGCCGGGTCGACGCCGGCCGGGGTGCGGAAGCGGAAGCAGATGTTGAACGATTCCCGCGGCACCACCATCTCGAGCGCGTCGTTTCGGACGATCTGCTCCTCGGCGTAGCAACAGAGGTCGAGATACCCCTCGACCCGCGCCGCCAGGCCCTCCCGACCGTAGAACTTCCAGTCGAGAAACCATTTCAGGCTGTCGACCCGCCGGCCGCACTGCAGGCTCAGGGTGCCCAGGTCGCGGACATCGCCGTCCGGCCCGTCGCGGAAGATGTAGGACTCGTCACCGGCGCTGCACACCTCGCGCAACAGCATCGGCCGGTTGTTGAACAGGAGCACGTTGCACATGAGCGCCGTGCCCGGCATCTTGTGGAAATCCAGGGTGAACGAGTCGGCCTGCTCGAGTCCTTCGAGGTACTGCCGGCGCAGCCGGTCGCTGAAGATCGCGGCCCCGCCCCAGGCGCCGTCCACGTGCAGCCAGAAACCGTGGCGGGCGCGCAGGGCGATGAGCGGTTCCAGCGGGTCGTAGGCGCCGCGCACCGTGGTGCCGGCGGTGGCGGCGACGAAAAACACCTCGCCGCCCGCGGCCCGCACCGCCTCGATGGCCGCCTCCAGGGCCGCCCCGGTCATGCGGCCGTGGTCGTCCACCTCCACCTTGATCAGGTGTTCGGTGCCGATGCCGAGGATGTTGGCCGCCCGGTCCATGGAATAGTGGGCGTCGGCGTTGACAAAGCCGTAGAGCTGCGGCCGGCCGGCCAGTCCGGCCCGCTTGATGGCGGCATCGCGGGTGTTGCGGGCCGCCATCATGGCGATCATGTTGGCGTTGCTCGAACCGGTGGTCATCTGCGCGCTGCCGTTCTCGAAGCCGGCCAGTTCGAGCATGGTGCGCAGCAGGTACTTTTCCATCAGGGTCGACACCGGCGCGGTCTCGTAGGTGCAGGCCGAGGTGTTGGTGATGGCGGTGATCATCTCGCCGATCACCGAGGGCAGGTTGGCGTCGGCCCACATGCGGTTGACGTAGCCCGGGTGACCGGTTTTGACGGCATGGCGCAGGTACTGCTCCACCCAGGCGAAGAGTTCGTCCCAGTCCTGGCGGCCGCCGCCGTTGTCGAGCTGCAGCCGCTCGTCCAGTTCATCCGGATCGAAATATTCGACAAAAGGGCCCGAACCCTGCTCCCGGTAGTAGCGGGTGATGATCGGCAGCAGCCGTGCGAAGATTTTTTCCTGCTCCATGTGCCCTGTCCGTTGGGGTTGACCACAGCAGCCCGACAGCGTGGTGGTGCCGGCCGGAAAGGTATCAGCTGTCGAGCATTTTGCAAGGGGATTGCCGTCCGGATGACGCGCGGGCAGCGAAAAAATCCCTGCCCGGAACAATGGCGGGCAGGGAGTGGCGGAAAAACCGATGGCAGGGCGGGGCGGCTTGGGTCGGCCGGCGGTTCAGTCGGCTCTCTCGTCGAGGTGCATCATGCCCTCGAGGAGCAGACTGTCGATGCGCGCCCGGGTCTGCATCTCCTCCGGGGCCGGCACCAGTTTCGGGTAGAAGGAGAAGCTGCCCTCGTGCCAGGAAAGAGTCTCGAAAAAGGCCTCCTTCATCTGCTGGAGCAGCGAGTTGTCCAGTTTTGCCGGCGGGATGTAGTCCCGATCGAGGAGGATCTGGCCGAACCGCTTGTGCGGCCGCGCCTGCTCGTGCAGACGCAGGCACTCCTGCAGCTGGTCAGCGGTGATCAGGTTCGATTCGAGCAGGATCTCGCCGATGCGCCGCTGGCTGACGTGCAGCACCCCGTGGGTGAGCACGCCGTTGCGGAAATAGAAGCAGCCGCCGTTGGCGGGCGAGCGAACGTCCAGCCGGCCGGTGAGGGCGGCGAGGTCGAGGAACTGGAAGATGTTCTCCAAGGCGATCTCGGCGATGTCGCCCTGGAGGGCCGCGGCGGCTCCCGCCGGCACTGCGGCCAGGGGTTCTTCCCGCAACAGCGGCGACGCACTCGTCCGCTCCTGGGGCTGGTGGCCGAAAATGGTCTGCAGTATCGACTTCATGGGCAGGCGCGGGGAAATATTTATGCGAAATCAGCTCATTGGTGCCATCATCGCACACCCGGGAGGGAAGTCAAGGATTTTGTCGTCCCCTGCCGGCGGCTGCGTGCGGCCGGCAGGGGGCCGCGTCCGGCAGCGACCTAGACGCGGGTGATCTCCTCCGGGGCGCGGGTCAATACGCGCACTCCGTCCCCGGTGAGCAGGAAGGTGTTCTCCGTGCCGATGGCGCCCTCCGGGAAGACGAACTTGGGTTCCAAAGCAAAGGTCATGCCCGGTTCCAGGGCGGTGCGCACCCCCTTGGCGAAGATCGGGTATTCGTCCAGCTCCAGGCCGACGCCGTGGCCGATGAAGCGTACCCGGTCAGGTCCCAGGCCCATGAAGTGCTCGGCCAGGCCCAGGTCCCGGGCCAGCGCCTCGGCGCGCAGGTAAACAGCCTCACAGACCGTACCCGGGCGGAGCATGCCCACCAGTTCCCGCTGGATGGCGAGGGCGGCCTCGTGGGCGGCGCGCAGCTCGGCGGAGACGTCGCCGATGACGAACATGCGGGCCCCGTCCGCGGTGTAGCCGTTGATCACGCAGGTGTAGTCGATGTAGACCACCTCGTTGCGGCCGATGCGCTTCCAGCCGGCGCCGTGCGGGTTGTTGGCCGGGGTCAGGCCGCTGCCGCCCACCGGGCCGTCGAAGTAGGAGGGCTCGGCGCCACTGCCGCCGCTGGTGACGTTACCGAAGAAGAAGTCCTGGTTGAAGGCGCGCATCTTGCTGCAGCCGCCGTAGCCGCGCCGCCGCATGGCCGCCTCGAACAGGCTGGCCAGTTCGATTTCCGTCATGGACTCAACAAGCATGGACGGCACCTCGGCGAACACCTGGTCGAGCACCGCGCAGGACTCCTGGAGCAGGTCGGCCTCGTAGGGGGACTTGATCCGGCGCTGGCTGCGGATCGGCTCGCCGATATCCTGCATCGTGCTGGCGGCGAACACCTTCTGGTAGAACTGCCAGGTCTTGTAGGGCATCACGTCCAGTTCGACGCCGAGGGCGTCGAAGCGAAAGCCCCGCTCACCGAGCAGCTCCGGAATCATCTTCAGGCTGCGCACTTCCAGGATCTCGCCGATGGGCGATTCCCGGCGGGCGCGGGCAAAGCTCTTGCGGACCATGAGCAGCGGCGCGCCGGTGCGCGGCACGAACAGATGGGCCGCCTGGGAGGTGCCGCTCAGGTAGAACAGGTTGGTGTGGTGGACGACCAGGGCGCCGTCCAGGTCCAACTGGTCGAGGGTCTGTTGCAGGGTGCGCACGCGGGCGTCGATTTCGTCCTTGGGCGTGTAACGCATGGCGGTCATGGGGCTTCCTCAGCAGCTGTGGTTGCGGGGGTGGGGCGGCCCGGGACGGCCGCGATGGCGAGACCGTACCGGCAAAGCGGGCCGGTGTCAACGGCCCGCCGCCGGCGGGTTCAGGAGGCGGCGCGCACGTCGGCGTACTCGGGGTTGCGCTTCAGGTAGGCGGCCGCATACGAGCAC
>LSQX01272880.1_pt1 | contig 13578 bp, 16 predicted proteins | sample 654561 | NCBI WGS metagenome assembly LSQX01 (sample SAMN04489861, study PRJNA283612) | anaerobic digester metagenome | isolation source: 4 biogas reactors fed with cattle manure at either 37C or 55C with and... | place: Denmark: Kongens Lyngby | collected 2014 | reverse complement strand
GCGCATTAACGGTAGCATATGAGCCACCGGAAAAAGCCACAAGGTCAGAAACGCTTATTGTATCGATTTGATTAAGAATCTCAAGCATTTTTGCCTGTCGCGTCGCTTGTTTCGGCAAATCAGGCATATCAAAATCAGGCGTGAGTCTCACCATTCGAATAGCCTTTTGACTTACCTGTTGAGAGATATCTTGTTCGACTTTAACAATTCCTTTCGCCGCAAGTGCCCCAATAGCTTGTCTTGCCTGCGGGATATCTGACAATAATCCGAAATCGGCAGTACCGCCGGTGTTATTAAGCATCTCAATAACTGCCTTTTGCGAAGCAGCTTTGACTTGCTGTTGATTTATAAGAGTTACCCACTCAGTTTTTCTAACAGCCGTACCGGGGGGCATCACTGTTTTTAGCGCGGTATAAAAAGTGCATAAATACTTTTTTTTCATCCATTTAGCAAGCTTAATCAGCGGTTGGCTCAATACCGGTCTTTCCGATATCTGTCGAATAACTTCTTTTAGCTTATCTATTTCGCTTGTATCAGTAAAACCAACAATAATACCGGTTGCCACCTTGTTGCCCCTGCCAAAAGGAACAAGAACCCTTTGCCCGACCAACAATTTCAAATCGTCCGGTATCAAATAATGAAAAACCTTATCAATTGCAGGGGAACGGCTTTCTATAACAACGTTGGCAATATTCATTTCAACAGTATTTTTGCCCTGTTAAGTATTTCTTTTGCCAAATCATCCTTTGACATAATTGGCAAATCCTCAATTTCACCGCTTTGATGTAAAATCTTCACAATGTTAGTATCGGTGGCAAAACCGGCGCCATCCATTGTAAGGTCATTTGCAATAATAAAGTCGGGGTTTTTCTCTTTCAGCTTTTGAGAGGCATATAACTCTAAGTCTTCCGTTTCCATACAAAAACCTATCAACACATAATTCTTATTTTTCCCCAATTCAAATAAAATGTCAGGGTTTTTTTCTAACTCTAAATTTTTTATTTTATCCTTTTTTGCTTTGCCGGAAAATACGTTTTTAACTTTAAAATCGCCTACCGCCGCCGCCTTTACAATAATATCGCTGTTGCTCGCATGATTCATCACTTGTTGGTACATTTGCTCCGCTGAGTCCACATATATTGTTTCAATGCCTTTTATCTGTGCAAGCGAGACTTTCCCGCTTACAAGGACAACTTCAGCCCCCCTCCGTTTCGCCTCACGCGCAAGGGAATAACCCATTTTACCGGAAGAATGGTTGGTAATAAACCGCACAGCGTCAATTTTTTCTCTAGTAGGCCCGGCCGTTATCAATACCCTTTTGCCTGCAAGGTCTTTTTCATACAGCAGGTTTTCATAGACAGCCTCGATAATATCATCCAAATCGGCAAGTCTGCCCTTACCGTACGTGCCGCATGCAAGCCTTCCAATTGCCGGCTCAACAATAATATAGCCCATGTTTTTGAGCTTTTCAATATTTTGTGTAACCGCCTTATTTTCATACATATTAATGTTCATTGCCGGTGCAATTAATACTTTTGCTTTTGTTGCAATAACGGTTGCGGTAACAATGTCATCCGCTATTCCGTTAGCTAATTTCCCAATGATATTGGCGCGTGCCGGTGCAATAACCATTATATCCGCCGCCTTTGCCAAGGAAATATGCTCTATTTCCCACTTGGAGGGGGTGGCATACATATCAGATGCCACAGGAGCTTGTGAAAGGCTTTGAAGCGTTAGCGGCGAAATAAACTCACACGATGCTTTTGTCATGCATACACGCACTTTTGCGTGCAGCTTTTTAAAACGGCTTACCAGTTCAGCCGCTTTATACGCCGCTATACCTCCGCTTATACCTACAACGATTGTTTTATCAATAAACATCTTACTCTTCCCCCTCTGTTTGCTTTTTAGCTTGTGGGCAGACAATTGTTATTTTGTCGTCGTATATCTCTTTTATCGCAGTGGATACTTGCTTATCAATGTCGCTTGTAGCAAGGGCATCAGCATTCTCCACAAGTTCACGCGCGCGTTTGGCAGTTGCAATTACAAGAGAATATCGACTGTCCGCTTTTTTCATAAGTTCCGCAATAGGTGGATATATCATTTTCTTCCGGCCTCCTTTATAATAGTATTATTTTAATACTCTTGACGCGCGAAGTTTTTCCGCCTGGATTATCGCAAGCAGCTTTGCAGCCGCCGTCTCGGGTACATCGTTAACAATTATATAATCATATTCCTTTGCATATTCAAGTTCCTTTTTGGCATGCAACAGTCGGGATACTATATCTTGCTCTGTTTCGGAGCCACGACCACGCAACCGTTTTTCCAACTCACAATAAGAGGGCGGAACAACAAAAACCATAACGGTATCAGGGTATTTTGCCTTTACCTGCATACCCCCCTCAATGTCAATTTCCAAAATCACGCTTTCACCTTTCGCCAAATGCCGCATGCATTCCTTGATGGGTGTACCGTAATAGCTGCCGTTAACAAATTCGTTGTATTCAAGTAATTCGTCATTTGCAATCATTTTTTCAAATTGGCTTTTCGTTTTGAAAAAATAGTGTACCCCTTCAACCTCATTCTTACGCGGAGCCCTTGACGTTGCCGATATCGAGAGGTGAATATCGGGGCCGCTTTTTGCTGCTATATCACAAACAGTACCTTTGCCTACCCCTGCCGGCCCGGAAACGACCAGCAAAACACCTTTTATTTTACTCACCACTATCCGCTGACCCTCCCTTTACCGAAAGGCGATTTGAAATTGTTTCAGGTTGGAGTGCGCTTAAGATAATGTGGTCGCTATCTGCTACTATAACAGCCCTTGTACGCCTACCGCACGAAGCATCAATTAGCATTCCGGTATCCTTCGCCTTTTGAATAATTCTTCTGATCGGTGATGAGTCAGGGCTTACTATTGCAATTATTCTGTTTGCCGAGACTGTGTTGCCAAAACCAACATTTATTAGGTTCAATAGGTATTCCTCCTTTGCGATTGGGGGGTGTAGGATAATTGGATTACACCCCTTATTCTATATTTTGAAGCTGCTCCCTAATTTTTTCAAGCTCTGCTTTAATATTTACTACAATCTTAGAGATACTTATATTATTTGATTTAGAACCGATTGTATTAATCTCTCTATTCATTTCTTGCAACAGAAAATCAAGTTTCCGCCCGATTGGCATACCCAGACCCATTATTTTTTCAAATTCATTCAAATGGCTATGCATACGGGTGATCTCTTCGGTAACAGATATTTTATCGGCAAAAATTGCGGTTTCTGTTAAAATTCTGTTTTCATCTATCCCATTGTTACCGACAAGCTCCGTTATTCTTTGTTGCAATTTCTGCCGGTATTGCTCTACTGTTTCCGGCTCGATTGCTTCTATTTTTTCAAGTTCACTGCGTACACTGTTATTTCGCAAAAGCATATCGGCGCCAAGTATTTCGCCCTCCCGGCGGCGCATTCGCATTAAATCGGTTAACGCCTCATCGACCACCGATAATACAACTTTAGTAAGTTGCTCTTGGTCTTCGGGCTGTTGTACAATGTCAAAAATATCATTAAAATGTATCAGCGACGAAAGCTTAATATCGTTTTCAATGCCAAACTCCATAGACAGCCCATCTAATGCATCAATATAACTTTTTGCAAGTGCAGTATTTATAACAATGTTCTTGTTGGTGTCAACTTGTTTATGTATTGAAATAAATACATCTACTTTACCCCTTGAAATAAAGGATGTCAGGTGTTTTTTTATTGCCTCTTCCAAAAATAAATAGAACCTTTGGCTTTTATAGTTCAAGTCTAAATACCTATGGTTAACAGTTTTAATCTCTGCCGTAATATCATAATTATCTATTGTCCGTTGCGCCCTGCCATACCCCGTCATGCTTTTAATCATGTTTTCCTCCATCTGATGTTAGGATGTGTCGAATAATTTGAAATGCTAATTATTAAACATCCCCTTCTTTATTAACCGCATCTGTAATAATATTTACCGCATCTGTTTCAAAAAAAGATTTTGCCTGCCTGATTGCGTTGCAAAACGCAACCTCTCCGGAAGAACCGTGGGCTTTAATAACAGCCCCGTTTGCCCCTAATAAAGGTGCCCCGCCATGTTCATTGTAATCAAACTTCTTTTTAAAGTCGGATATTCCATTTTTTAATATTAATGCACTGATTTTCGTCAAAAAACTTTTTGTTAACATGTCTTTTAAGTTTTTAGAGAAATATAGTGCAGTACCCTCAATTGCCTTCAACAATATATTACCTGTAAAGCCATCAGCAACCAAAACGTTCGCCTTCCCGCTAAAAATATCCCGCGCCTCAATATTTCCCATAAAGTTTACCGGCAGTAATTCGCGTAGCATTTCATATGCCTCTACCGCCGCCTTGTTGCCTTTATGCGCTTCTGTACCATTATTCAATAACCCAACCGTTGGGTTATTGACATTTAACACCGCTTCCGCATAAATGCTACCCATCATGGCGAATTGGCACAGCATTTGCGCCGTGCAATCCACATTAGCACCGCCATCGACAAGGATTGCTGCGCCACCTTTAACAGGTATAATTGGTGCAATCGCAATTCTGCGAATACCCTTTATTCTTTTTACAATTAAGGTTGTCCCTGTTACAAGTGCGCCGGTATTGCCGGCAGAAACAAAGGCATCCCCCTCACCGGCAGCAAGCATACTAAGTCCGACCAGCATAGACGATTTCGGCTTTGTGCGCATTACCTTTGTAGGCTCGTCATCGTATGACACCACTTGGGTTGAATGGACAATTTTTATATTGCGCTCATTGGTTAAATGTTGCTTTATTTGCTCAGAATTGCCTACAAGCGTTATTTCCAAATTGTATTTTTCCACAGCAAGCATACAGCCCCGTACTGTCATTTGGGGTGCGTTATCACCACCCATAGCATCCACTATGATTCTCATTTTTGTTGTTTTAGGCTTTTCGTTTATTAGCATCATATTTTTTATCCTTTTAACCAGTCTTTATTTATTATAACGTATTCGATTCCCGAATAAACAGTCATGATAACAGCCGCTGTCATAAATAAGTCGGAAAGTGAAATGCCGTACAACTCAAAATTATAAAGGCTGTCGCAAAGTGTTACAATTATCGCAATTATCTGCAATACAGTTTTGATTTTCCCCGATGGTGCGGCAGGTATTACCTTACCGCTGGATATTGCCACAATGCGTAGGCTTGTAACAATAAATTCACGTGATATTATAATAAGGGCGAACCACGGGGTAAGCTTTTGCATTGCAACAAGCCCTATCAGTCCTGCCGCAACAAGTAATTTATCTGCAAGGGGGTCAATAATTTTACCAAGTGTTGTGATTTGGTTATATTTGCGGGCAATATACCCGTCAACCCCGTCCGTAACTGCCGCTGCAATAAAAATCGCGGCGCTGATATACCATGCACCGTATAAAAGGAAAGCCATAAATATCGGTACTAATATTATTCTCATTATTGTTATTTTATTTGCCATAGTCATAACACTAACCCCGTTTCCTTTCAGACTTATTCCCGTTCCCTTAATACCACGTTTATTTCGTCATACCTAAAGCCTTTACGAACAAGAAAACCAAAGAGACGGTTTCTGTCCTTGATATTTGACAAATCCAAAGACCGACAGTTTGCCGCAACAAGCTGTCTAAGCGTCTCTAAATTGTCAATTTCCAAAGATTCAATTGCTTTGGAAATGACATCCTTTTCGATGCCCCTGAAAGCCAAGTCCCTTTCAATCCGCATTGTCCCATGTTGCTTTAGCGAAACCGCATCCATAATAAACCGTTCGGCATAATCAAAATCGTTAATATACCCCATGTCGGTAAAATATGCAACTGTTTCTTCACACAGTCGTTGCGAATAGCCTTTTTTCTTAAGTTTTTCTTTTAACTCAAACCCGGTTAATCTTCTTTTTGCGATGTAAATCAATGCGGTGCTTCTCACCTGATCGATAGTGTCTGAATTATTCATCCATATCCCCGTCATATTTATCCGAGTCAACATCAATATCTAGCATACCTTCCACTGCCACCTTATCGAGTACAAGTTTTTCTATCTCATCGCATATCTCTTGGTTTTCTTTCAAAAAGATTTTTGAATTATCCCTGCCTTGTCCCAAGCGTGTTTCATTATAACTAAACCATGCACCGCTTTTTTGCACAATTTTCATATTAACCGCAAGGTCTAAAATATCCCCCTCCTTAGAAATACCGGTGCCGTACATTATATCAAATTCCGCAAATTTAAAAGGTGGCGCAACTTTATTTTTAACAACCTTAACCCTTGTTCTGTTGCCGATCATATCCGTTCCGCTTTTAAGTGTTTCTATTCTGCGCACATCAAGTCTTACGGAAGCATAAAACTTGAGCGCCCTCCCGCCTGTTGTTGTTTCATTGTTACCATATGCCATCGGACCTATCTTTTGGCGCAATTGGTTAATAAAAATTGCGACTGTTTTTGTTTTATTGATAATTCCGCTAAGCTTCCTAAGCGCCTGGGACATAAGACGCGCCTGCAAGCCCATATGAGGGTCTCCCATAAGCCCTTCAATTTCCGCCTTGGGGGCAAGAGCCGCAACAGAGTCCACGACGATTACATCAATAGCACCGCTGCGTACCAAATGCTCCGTTATTTCAAGAGCCTGTTCGCCGGTATCCGGCTGTGATACAATTAAATCATCGGTATTTACCCCAAGTGCACGTGCATATTTAGGGTCAAGTGCGTGTTCGGCGTCTATAAATGCCGCAATACCACCCTCTTTTTGAACTTGCGCCACAATATGTAATGCGACAGTGGTTTTACCGGAAGATTCCGGCCCGAATATTTCGACAATTCTCCCCTTTGGCACTCCACCTATGCCAAGCGCCAAATCAAGCGACAATGAACCGGTGGAAATTGATTCGACATTTAACTGAGGTTGTTCACCAAGCAGCATTACAGAGCCTTTACCAAACTGTTTTTCTATCTGCGCAAATGCGACATCAAGCGCTTTCTTCCTTTGTTCTTCCATTTTTACCTCCAATAATACTATAGTTTAGGTTTAATACTAATGGTCATTATTATAGTGTAGTTCAATGTAGTTGCTTGCCATCAATAACGCCTCAAGTGCAGCAGCTTGTCTTATTTCATCACGTGTTCCCCGAAACATAAAGCGTTCGGCTTTAGTACCGTATAAGCCGCTTACCCCGATAAATACGAGCCCAACCGGTTTTTGCAGGCTCCCGCCGGACGGGCCCGCAATTCCGGTTACGGATATTGCCACATCTGCGCCGGAAACGTCCAACGCACCTATTGCCATTTGTTTTGCAACCTCAAGGCTAACCGCACCATATGTATTGAGTGTTTGCTGGTCAACGCCCAGAAGCTTTACTTTTGCTTCATTTGAATATACAACAAACCCCATATCAAAATAAGCAGATGCACCGCATGTATCAGTCAGTATCTTTGCTATTAGACCGCCGGTACAGCTTTCGGCAGTTGTTATTTTTAACCGGTTATCCGTTAATAGCTTTGATATATTCATTCTAAAATTATCACCTTTTTAATACGATTTCTTCAACGCCGTCCAAAGCATTGCTGATAATTGTATCCACATCAAGCTTCTGTTCGCTCTGTATTATTTTATCCAACTGCGGCTTAGTACTAGGATGCTTGGGTGTAAACACGGTACAGCAGTCTTCATAAGGCAATATAGAAGTCTCAAACGTGCCTATCTTCCGCGCGATTTGCACTATTTCTTCCTTGTCCAACCCGATTAGGGGACGAAAAACCGGATACTCCGCCGCATCGTCCGTTACGGTAAGTGCTTCAAGTGTCTGGGAGGCTACCTGTCCGATACTCTCGCCGGTTATGAGTGCTGTAGCTTTTACCTTTTCCGCAATTTTATTTGCTACATACATCATTAAACGCCGCATAATTATCGTCAAATGTTGATCAGGACATTTTTGGCGTATTTCAAGTAAAGCATCGGTAAAAGGAACTATATAAACGGTAATACTGCCGCAATAGCCGGTCAGCTTTTGTGCCAAATCGAGCACTTTTTCTCTGGCACGCTCACTGGTATATGGATAACTGAAAAAATGAACAGCACAAAGCTGTACACCACGTTTAGCTATCATATATCCTGCTACCGGGCTATCTATTCCGCCGGAAAGCAAAAGCAACGCCTTCCCGTTTGTCCCGATTGGCATTCCTCCGACACCGGTGATTTTTGCGGTATAAATATAAGCGGCACTATCGCGGATTTCTATCGTTACTACAATTTCGGGGTTGATAACATCAACAGTTAAATGCGGACAAGCATTTAATATATTTTCGCCTGCCACAGCACATATTTCCGGTGATTTAAGCGCAAAACGCTTATCCGACCTTTTTGCCTCAACCTTAAAAGTTTTTGCGGTTGTTGCAGACATAAGTTTTGCAGCGATTTGAACAATCTGCCCCATTTCCTTTGCCACAACATGCGCAACGGCAACGGATACAACACCGAATACTTTAGAAAGAAGAAGTGCAAGCTCATCCTCATCAACACCCGGCTTTGGCTGGACATAAATTATAGCTTGCGCCTTCCATATCTTTAATACCCTATCACCGGCTGTAATGCGCAAATTGTTAATAAGCTTTTCTTCAAATATTGGTCGGTTTAATCCCTTTAATATTATTTCCCCGTATTTTATAAGCAGTATTTTATCCATTTATCTCTTCCTAAGCTGTTGTTTTAATTTTGGAATCACTTCATTTATTATGTCGGTGGCTTCAATGATCTCTTTCTCGGTATTAAGCATTGATAAACTAATCCTTATGCTGCTTTCGATAATATCCCTCTGCAAACCCATTGCAGTTAAAACATGGCTTGCCCCGGGACGGTTGGAAGAGCATGCCGAACCGGAAGATACAATAACTCCCCTTTGTTCGAGCGAATGCAAAAGAATTTCAGAGCGAATACCCGGTGCAGATATATTTAAAATATATGGTGACCCCTCAACGGAGTTTACAATAACACCCCTAAGCCTATTGCGCAATAAAGCGTTTAGCGATTTTATATGCTCCAATTCGAATTTCAAAGCGGAGGCAACACCTAACCCGGCAATGGCAGCGGTATTTTCCGTCCCGCTTCGTATGCCTTTTTCCTGTCCCCCGCCATATATTAAAGGTTTAAGCCGTATACCGGTTTTAACATATAACGCGCCTATCCCCTTCGGCCCATGAATTTTATGCCCCGAAACCGAAACAAGGTCTGCTGAATTCTTTGGGAAATCTAATTTGCAATAACTCTGTACAGCATCGACATGAAACAGGCATTTTGCATTCTTTCTTTTTATTATATCGCTGATCTGCTCAATAGGAGCGATTGCGCCCGTTTCATTATTAACATGCGAAATGCTGACTAAAGAGGTGTTTTCCGTTACCAGCGATTGCAAAGCCTCTGTATCAATCACACCCGATTTATCAACATCCAAATAAATAACATTACCTAAGTTTTTAACCGTTTCTAACACCGATTTATGCTCGGTCTTTACTGTAATGATATCCCCTTTTATGCGTAATGCATTATACGCACCGCTAAGCGCAAGGTTGTTGCTCTCGGTACCTCCCGAAGTAAAATAAACCTCTGCCGCAGTTGCCTTTAATGGTTTTGCAACACTTTGTCGTGCTTTTTTAACAATGCGTTCGGCTTGTACCCCTAAAGTATGAAGCGAAGATGGATTTCCGTAATTATGCTCAATAACCTCAAGCATTTCCGAAATAACAGCAGGGTGTTGTTTTGTGGTTGCGCCGTTGTCAAGATAAATTATTTTCAAAAGGCTCTTCCTTTATACTAATATCCATTATATTGTACTATAATTGGAGGTATAATGCAATAACAAAAAAGTTTTTATTGATTTATAACGCAAAGTCGGCTATAATTAATATTGTTGTCTAATCACTTATATAGCATTATACTATTTATTGAAAGGATTTTTCGCTGCAATATGAAAATTCGCATATGGAATGAAACGGACGATGCCGAAAAAAGTTTTGTTATGCGTCGTGCTGAACTTGATATAACAGAATACACCGACGTTGCCAAAAGAGTATCAGAAGATGTACGCCTTAACGGGGATGCTGCCTTAGTTTTATATACCGAAAAGTTTGACGGTGTAAAGCTAAGCCCAAACCGCTTAAAGGTAACTCAGCAGGAAATTGACGAGGGCTATGCACGGCTTGAAAAAAGCACTAAAAGTGCTATAGAATATGCTGCAAAAAACATCAAGTTCTTTCATCAAAAACAATTGCCTCAACAAATGTGGTTAACGGAAGTTGACAAGGGGTTAATGGCGGGGGAAAAGGTTACACCTATTTCCGATGTATGCTTGTACGTGCCGCGAGGCAAGGGCAGCTTTCCCTCTGTGCTGTTAATGCTTGGCATACCATCAATTGTGGCAGGGGTTAAAAAAATATATGTAACAACGCCTCCCAACGAGCAAGGCAATATAGACGACACCCTTTTGGCGGCGGCAAAAATAATAGGCATTACCGAAATATATAAAGTAGGTGGTATTCAGGCAGTTGCGGCGGCGGCTTTTGGTACAGAAACAATACCGAAATCACATAAAATAATCGGCCCGGGCAACGCATATGTAACAGCCGCAAAACGTGTGTTAGCAAATTATATCGATACGTCCCTGCCGGCAGGGCCATCTGAATCCATCATTTTATGCGACGAAAATACCGACCCGCACACAGCGGCGCTGGATTGGATGATAGAGGCCGAACACGGGCCGGACAGCGCGGCATTGCTTGTAACGCACTCACACAGCCTTGTAGACAAGGTAATCCCCATAGCAAAGGCACAACTTAATAAATTATCGCAAAAAAGAAGAGACTTTATCGAAACAAACTTTAATAAATACGGCGGTGTTATTATTACCGAAAGTCTTAAGCACTCGATAGACTTTGTAAATGAATATGCGCCCGAACATATGGAGATTCTGACGGAAAACCCGTTTGATATACTTGCCGAGATTGAAAATGCCGGGGAAATTTTGCTTGGTAAGCATACCCCCATTACATTATGCAATTTCCTACTCGGGCCAAATGCAATTCTGCCAACCGGTGGTTTTGCCAAAACATATTCCGCCGTTTCGGTGTTTGATTTTCTAAAGCGCACGTCAATAGGCTATGCGACAAAAGAGGGTTTTGAATCGGTTCGCGAAAACGCATACATATTTGCCCAAGCAGAGGGATTTGAGGCGCATGCGTTTGCGGTTAAGGAACGATTGGTATAAGGAGGTAAAGGTTTGATTACCGTTAAAAGAGAAACTACAGAATCACAAATAACAATAACGCTTGACAACCCGCCCGTGAAAGCAGGCTATCGGGATGCCATTAACACCCCTATTGTTTTTTTAAACCATATGATAGAACATATAGTATGGAGAAGCAATATTAACATCGGGGTGCAAGTTCAAACGGATAAATTTGATTTAGCCCACGTTATTTGTGAAGATATCGGCATTTCAATAGGTAAAGCGGTATCACAATACATTGAAAAAACCAAAACACAAGGTATTAGCGGTTTCGGCGATGGCTTCGGCATAATAGACGAAGCGCGTGCCTTTGCAGCCGTAAGCTTTGAGGGAAGGTCTTTATTCGTATTTGACAGCGATGTTGTAATCCCCGACCAAACAGAGGATATGTTCGGTGAAGATTTACATACCTTTTTGGACGGCTTTGCACAGGGTGCCAATTGCACAATTCACCTCCATATAGAGCGCGGTATTAACGGACATCATATTTGGGAAGCGGCATATCGTGCAGTCGGTTTGGCATTGGGCAGAGCAGTTTCAATAAATGCCGGGCGCAAAGGCATGACGGCGGGTGTTGCGGGCGAAATAAAATATACCTTGGAGTAATTTGATGCTAAAACCTACAAACATAATAGATAAATATAATACCGTTTTATTTGATATGGACGGTGTTATAACGAGTGAACAACGCTATTGGGATTGTTCGGCGCTTACGATATATCAGTATTTGAACGACGGTATAAACCCAAGCAAAGCAATGGAACAAAGGCAAGAAATCAGACAGACTGTTTTTGCGGACGACAAAATTTTGATGTACTTAAAAGACAAAGGTATAAATTCTAATTGGGATGTAACTTACTTGGTATTATCGATTGCCCTAATGCTTGATGTCAAAGACGATTTTCAGCCGGTATATACATATTTACAACAGCTAAACAAAGAGGCATTCGAATTATACAGTTATTTCGGTGAAAAAGGTCCGCTCGGCAAAAGGGGCTCAACAGTATATCATCGCTTGGTACTCACTTTTCAAGAATGGTATTTGGGCGATAAACTATTTGAACAATACTGGCATGAAAAACCCCGTCTTAAAGGGAAAAAAGGTCTAATATGGTTTGAAGAACCAGTTGTTCCCATAAGTAATATTAAAAAGGTATTGAATTATTTAAAAGATTCAGGCTTATCAATCGGGATAGGTACAGGAAGGGTTGATTTTGAAGCAGCCAATCCGCTGAAAATATTCAAAATCGAAAAATATTTTGATAATAACAGAATAATCACCTATACTGATATTATAAATGCTGAAAAAAATACCGGCGTTAAGCCCCTTGCAAAACCTCATCCGTATACCTTTTTAAAAGGTATGCTTGGGCGGCAATACAGCGACACCGATATAATAAATGCAAATTACGATAAGAGCAACACATCAAAAACCCTTGTTGTAGGCGATGCCGGTGCCGACTTAATGTCTGCACAAGCGGCAGGTATGGACTTTGCTGCTGTGCTTACAGGCATTTCCGGCGACAAATCAAAGGATTATTTTATCAATAACGGCGCAACATATATATTTAATGATATCTACGGTTTCTTGGAAGGGATTGATTTACAGAATAATGGAAAGAATAACAGTTACTGCGCCGTTGACAAAAGAATGCGCACGCAAGCTCAAAGCAGGCGATAACGTGCTGCTTTCCGGGACGATTTTTACCGCAAGGGATGCTGCCCATAAAAGAATGATTGAACAAAATGAAATTCCATTTGATATAAAAAATGCAGTTATATATTATACCGGCCCAACCCCCGCCAAACGGGGTCAGATTATCGGCTCTTGCGGTCCCACAACAGCCGGCAGGATGGATGCCTATACCCCCGTTCTAATTGAAAAAGGCATGACAGGGATGATTGGTAAGGGCGAAAGAAGTATCGAAGTAATCCAAGCGATGAAACAGCATACGGCGGTATATTTTGGCGCAATCGGGGGTGCGGGAGCTCTTATTTCACAATATGTTAAATCATGTGAGGTTATTGCTTATGACGATTTGGGCGCAGAGGCAATCAGAAAATTGGTTGTTGAAAACTTCCCCGTCAAAGTATTAATAGATTCATACGCAAACAGGTTAACACACGACGAACAGTCACAAAGCCATTAGGCACAGTAATACAACACCATTGTTTACTGATAACCGATACCCTGCAACTACTTAAAACACCTTATCAGGCTCACGATAAGCGTGTTAAGTATCAACGGGTTTTGC
>LSQX01067944.1_pt1 | contig 13578 bp, 7 predicted proteins | sample 654561 | NCBI WGS metagenome assembly LSQX01 (sample SAMN04489861, study PRJNA283612) | anaerobic digester metagenome | isolation source: 4 biogas reactors fed with cattle manure at either 37C or 55C with and... | place: Denmark: Kongens Lyngby | collected 2014 | reverse complement strand
AGATGTGTATAAGAGACAGCTTATTTTTTTGTATGCTTATAGGTGGTTTATGAAAGTGATAAAGAAAATAGCTCAAAAAAAACGATCTGTAATTGTATTGGTATTGTTAATAAGCGTCATTTTTATTCTTGGCGGATTAACATACTATAAGTATGAGAAAGACAATCATATAAAGGAAAAGCTGAATTATCTTGAGTCAGTTTCTAAATTAAAGGTTGCTCAAATTGGCTACTGGTTGAATTCTCATTACTCAGGTGCCTATACTTTAGTAAAATCAGAAGCATTTATTAGAAGAATTAAGGTTTGGTATCGAAATCTTGACGATTTGCGTGTTAAAGACGAAATAAAAAGACGCCTTGAAATAGTAAAATCTTATAATGGCTATGAAAGTATAATCCTTGCTTCTAAATCTGGCGATGTTTTAGTTTCCACTGACCCTGATACTATTAGCATTGATCCAGTTGTAAAGCAAAAAATTAAAAGTTCAAACGGCACCGAGTCAGTGATAACTGATTTTTACTACTGCCTATTTCACAATGCAGTTCATTACGATTTAGCCGCTCCAGTGATCGACTCTTCTGGCAAATCTATTGCTATTGTGTTATTTAGAATTAATCCATTTGATGCCTTCTTTCCCTTAATACAAAACTTGCCCACGATAAGCGAAACAGTTGAGAGCGTTTTAATTAGGAAAGAGGCAGATAGCATTCTATATTTAAGCGAGCTACGTTTTAAAAAGCAAAGCGCATTTAAACTTAAAATGTCCTTAACTGACGACAATCTTCCAGCAGTTAAAGCAATAAAAGGCTTTAGTGGCTTTTTTGAGGGAATAGATTACCGTGGCGAAAAAGTCTTTTCTTTCATTGCAGCTGTGCCTAATACTGATTGGTATATGATTACCAAACTCGACCAAGACGAGCTTTATTCTGGTCTTTTCGCCCGCTCTCTTATCATAGCTGTTTTTGTCCTTTTCTTAATCGCTTTGACGAGCTTTGGCTTTTTTTGGTTTTACAACACCCAACAAAAAAAGATTTTCTTTGAGCTATATAGAAATGAGCAAGAATTATCAAAGATTAAAAAAGAGTTTGAAACTACTCTTTATAGCATTGGCGATGCGGTAATCGCAACCAACCCGGCCGGTCGGATAAAAATGATGAACAAAGTTGCGGAGACCCTAACGGGCTGGACCGAAAAGGAAGCGATGTCAAGAAAAATTGAAGAAGTATTTAACATTGTAAATGAAGAAACAAGGCAGAAAGTAGAAAATCCTGTTAAGTTAGTGCTTGAAAAGGAAATGGTTGTTGGGCTTGCAAATCATACTATACTTATTTCAAGAAATGGAAAAGAATACCCAATAACAGATAGCGGCGCACCAATTAAAAATGAAAATAATAAAGTTATTGGGGTGGTCCTTGTTTTTCGCGATCAGACTGAAGAAGCAACATTACACAGAGAATTGAAAAACGCAGCCGACCGTCATCAAGCAATACTCGAAGCGGTGCCAGATATTATTATGGAAATAGATATAAATAAAGTCTATACTTGGGCAAATAACGCGGGTATGCAATTCTTTGGTGATGATGTGCTTGGACGAAAAGCTGATTATTACTTTGTAAGGGAAGAAAACATCATAGAGCTGATCAGTCCTTTGTTTAATGGAAAAAATGAGAGCATTCTATATGTAGAAAGTTGGCAGCGCCGCTTTGATGGCGAAGAGCGACTTTTAGCTTGGTATTGCAGAGCATTGAAGGACGAACACGGGAAAGTGATTGGCGCAATTTCTGCTGCTCAAGACATTACAGAAAAAAACAAAGTTGAGCAAGAGCTTAAAGAAAGCGAGGCATTTACAAGGTTGGTTATGAATAATTTGCCAGTTGGCATAGCTGTTAATTCAGTTACTCCAACTATTAAAGCAAGCTATATAAACGATAGCTTTATAAAGATTTACAGAACAACAAGGGAAGCATTGCAAAAGGAAGATAATTTTTGGGAAGCCGTTTATCACGATGAAGAGCTTCGCGAAAGAATAAAAGAGCAACTCCTTTCCGATATTGCTTCCGGAGATGTGAAAAGGATGCATTGGTTAGATATTCCCATAGCTCGTAAAGGCGAAGAAACAACTTATATTAGCGCAAGAAACATCCCGCTGCCCGATAGCAATTTAATGATTTCAACCGTTTGGGATGTTACCGAAAGAGTAAAAGCAGAAAGTATGCTGATAGAACAGAACAAAGATCTTGAAAGACAATATGAAGAGCATTCCATATTAAACGAAGCTTTACGCCAAACTAATTACGATTTAGAAATTGCAAAATCTAAAGCAGAGGAGAACGACAAATTGAAAACTGCATTTCTTCAAAATATGTCCCATGAGATTCGCACTCCATTAAATGGTATTCTTGGCTTTTCGCAGCTGCTTACAGAGCCAGACTTGTCAAAGGATGAAATTGCAAACTTTACTTCATTTATAACTAAAAGCGGCAATAGATTGCTTGAGATTGTAAATAATATTCTCGATATTGCAAGGATAGAGGCGGGCCAAATTACTGTGCAAAATATGAGTTTTCCAATTATTTCAACAATTAAGGATTTGCATGCATTATATTTACCCATAGCACAAGAAAAAGAATTGAAGCTTTGCTATTCCGTCCCAGATAATTTTGAGAGCATATACATTTTTTCTGACCAATCAAAGATTGTGCAAATACTTTCTAATCTAATAAATAATGCAATAAAGTTTACAAAAGAAGGAGAAGTTGAGTTCGGTTTCGAGATTAAAGCTGATCGCATTCAATTTTTTGTAAAAGATAGCGGCATCGGTATAGAAAAAGGACTTCAAGAAATGATATTCGAAAGATTTTCTCAAGCTGATGTTTCTGTTACACGAGGTTACGAGGGTGCTGGCTTGGGCTTAGCTATTTGCAAGGGTCTTGTCGAAATTATAGGCGGGAAAATTTGGCTTGAATCTGAGTTAAGCAAGGGGTCTATCTTTTATTTTTCTTTACCCTTTGCTCTGCACCAAAGCAAAAAAGCATATACCTCAGAAGAAAAGACAGCTTCTCAAGTTAATCAAAATCTAATAATACTAATAGCTGAAGATGATTTTTTAAATTATAAATACTTAAAAAGCATATTGGAAAAGGAGCGTCACGCTGTTCTTTATGCAGAAAATGGACAGATAGCGGTGGATATGGTGAAAAATAATCCGGAAATCGACATTGTGCTTATGGATATTAAAATGCCAGTGCTTGATGGAGTTGAAGCAGCAAACAGGATTAAAGCCTTTAAGCCAGAGCTTCCAATTATTGCGCAAACTGCTTATGCCTTCGATTCAGAAAAAGAAAAAATTCTACAAACAGGAGCGTTCAATTGTTATGTTACAAAACCAATCAACTATAAAGAGCTATTAGAAATAATAGTATTGCAGGCAAAATAAGATATTATATTGTATTTAAGGGGGAGAAAGAGTTGTCCCCCGCTGGCGGGGGAAGGGGGTGGATCTTTCGCGCTGTCATTCCGAGCGTAGCGAGGAATCCAGAGTAATTGCGGTATTGAAAGGCTTTCTGGATTCTTAACTTTGTTCAGAATGACGCTGCCACTCTATCTCCCCCGCTGGCGGGAGATACAGGACTGTTCTAAAGGAACAGGCCAGCCTGTTCCCTACGCTTTAATGGCGGAAATGCCTTATTCCAGTAAATAGCATAGCAATATTGTGCTTATTTGCTTCTTCTATAACTTGCTCATCACGCATCGCTCCTCCTGGCTGAACTATTGCAGTAACTCCCGCTTTTGCAGCTTGCTCCACCGCATCTGGATACGGAAAAAATGCGTCTGATGCTAATATTGAGCCGTTTAAATCAATTCCTTCTCTTTTAGCTTTGTCAATAGCAATTAAAGCGGAATCCACGCGGGACATCTGTCCCGCACCGATTGCAAGAGTTCTGTCTTTTTTAGAAAAAATAATGGAGTTCGACTTAACGTGTTTTGCAATTTTCCAGGCGAAGATAATAGAAAGCCATTCATTTGAATTTGGCTCGCGCTTTGTGGGCACATTTAATTTTTTTCTGTCGAAAAGCACCCTGTCTCGAGCTTGCAATAAAAATAAATTAGTAACAGATTTTACTTGCATATTTTGAGATTTGCGATATTCAGAAAGATTAGCTTGAATAAGACGTCTATCGCGTTTTTTTGTCAGAATTGCAAGTGCTTCTTCTGAAAATTCTGGAGCTATAATTATTTCAGTAAATAAACTGTGCATCGCTTGGGCAGCGTCTTCATCAATCATTTGATTTACTATAATAATCCCGCCATAAGGAGAGACCGTGTCTGTCGCATAAGCCTTGTCATACGCCTCAATTAAATCTGAACCAGAGCCAACTCCACAAGGGTTTGTGTGCTTAATTATAGCGACTGTTGGGTTCTCGAATTCTATAATCAAGTTCATTGCTGCGTCAATATCCAAAATATTATTATAAGACAGCTCTTTCCCGTGCAGATGCGAAAAATATTTTGATAAATTACCATAGATGGCAGCTTTTTGATGAGGATTTTCACCATAACGCAGGCTCTGACTCAATTTCATTGGAATAGAAAATCGCTCGGGAAATTCAACTTGATTGTATTTTTGAAAATATTCAGCAATCAATGAATCGTAATAGCTGGTATGGAAAAACACTTCCCCAGCTAAAATTTCTCGATATTCTTTTGGTAAACTTTCATCATTTTTCTTTAAAAGGTTAATGATTTCCTTGTATCTATTGGGATTGACAATCGGGGCAGTCCAAAGATAATTTTTTGCAGCAGCCCGCAGCATTGCAGGTCCCCCAATATCAATATTTTCAATTAAGACGTCATGAGGAGAATTCGCATCTAATTGCTTTTCAAAAGGATACAAATTGACAACAAGCATATCCAATGAAAAAAGATTATGTAGCTTCAGCTCGTTAAGATGTTTTTCATTGTCAAGTCGGGCAAGCAAGCCAGAATGAATGGCTGGATGGAGGGTTTTCACCCTGCCATCTAATATTTCAGGGAAGTCAGTAATTTCTCTAATGCTATGGCAGTTAACTCCATTTTCAATAAGGTGTTCAAGCGTTCCACCTGTTGAATAAATTGTTATAGCGAGTTTATTTAATTCTTTAGCAAATTCAGCAACTCCAGTTTTGTCGAAAACAGAAATGAGGCAATTGCGTATTTTGTGGCTATCAGCTGTTTTCATTTTTTCTATTTATTTTATGGGACAATTTTACTTCTTCTTACATTTTCTAAAGTATTGAATAGAATTTCTTTTACTCTGCTTGTCAAAGGCTCGTCGTGCCCGGAATAAATCGTTTGAATGTCAAGTTTTGTAAGCATTTCAAGTGCTTGGACGTAGTAATAGTTATAAGTGCCTCCTTGAGATTTGATATTCAAGGGAGTATCTCCGGAAAATAGCACTTTTTCTTCTTCGCAATAAATACACACTGAATCGTTTGAATGCCCAGGGGTGTGGAAGATTATAGCTTCGCGATCTCCAATTTTCACGCTCATTTTATCTTTTATTTTGACATCAACCCCCTGCAGCATTGAATAAGCATAAACTGTTGGATTGTATGCTTCTTTGATTTTTGACAAAGCGCCGCTATGATCGAAATGCTCATGGGTCAAAATAACTTGTTCTACTCTCTTTTTTCCAACACCGGTAGACAGGGTTTCAAGCTCATCGATAATGAATCCATTAGTCCCAACGTCAATCAGTGTATTAATATCAGAGATTGCATTCCAATCGCCTCTAACTAAATAGACGTTAGCTGAATATAGCTTGGGGTCTTTTTTTAACAAAGTAACTTTCATAAATCAAGCTATTAAGCCTTTTGATAAACGTTAGCGTCAGCAGCAATTTTTTTGAAAAGGTAGGAAATTTCTTCCGGGACCTGCTGAGTTTGCTCTGTTAGGAAAAGACCTTGGGGCGCAAGAACGGAGTGGAACATTTTTATTACCTCTATCCGTTCTTTTGGTTGAAAATGCAATAAAACATTTTTGCAGATAACCATATTGTAATTATCACTAAATGGTTTTAATTCCAATAAATCATGCTTTTGAAATCTTATTCGGCTAAGAATATTGTCGTTTATCCTAAAATACCCATCTCGCTCGCTTTTTGTAAAATATTTGTTGAAAATATCTTTTGGGATGCGCGTTAGCTCGCTTTCTGGGTAAATCCCGTCTGTTATAATTTTTCCAAAAGTATCAGTTTCGTCAATATCAGAGGCATCAATTTCTACATTTTTAAATGCAAAATAGCCCATTCTTTCAGCTAACATAATGGCGAAAGTATAAGGCTCGGGTCCCATTGCGCAGCCTGCATCCCAAATTCTGATTTTTCTATATCCATTTACTATTGGTAAAAAATATTTTAGCGCCTGTTCGATTGAGTGGCTATCTCTGAAAAAAAATGTAAAAGCCATAAAAATTAGTTAGATTAGTTTATTCGATAATTAATTTTCAAACATAGTTTAGTAGTTATAAATTTTTCTCCTCCCAAACAGAGCTTGCGAAGAAGAATAATTACAAATTTAAGATTATTTTTTATAATTTTGTAGTCTTTTAAATTTTCATTAGATTCTAATTGTGAAATAGAATGCCGATTTATTCGTCATTCAACTGTTTATAGATATTTAACTGAAAGTATAAAATGCTTGAATTTTTAACTAAAATCTTTGGTTCTAAGCACGAAAAAGACATCAAAGAAATGACGCCAATTGTTGACAAAATTAACGAGATCTACGAGGAATACAATAATTTTACTGACGAGCAAATAAAAGCCAAGACCGATGAATTTAAAGAAATAATAAGAAAGAACAGCCAGGAGCTTGAGGACGAAAAACTTGAATTAAGCAATAAACTGAAAAACGAAGCTTTAAGTCCAGAAGACACACTTGCCGCAAAAGATAGGATTAAGGAATTAAACAAAGAAATTTTTGAGACAATTGAAGACACATTAGACGAAATTCTTCCGGAAGCCTTTGCTGTTGTCAAACAAGCTTGCAGGCGTTTGACTGAAAATCAATATCGTTATGAATATGCAGGTCAGACATATACCTGGAATATGATTCCTTTCGATGTGCAGCTGCTTGGCGGTATTGTTTTGCATCGTGGAAAAATTGCAGAAATGGCAACGGGAGAAGGAAAAACCTTAGTTGCAGTTTTGCCGATTTATCTTAATGCTCTTTCTGGCAAAGGAGTCCACGTAGTTACAGTTAATGACTACCTTGCGAAAAGAGACTCAGACTGGATGAGGCCTGTTTATGAATTCCTTGGTGTTTCCGTTGGGTCAATCCAATCAAATATGGATTCCGAAGAACGAAAAAAGGTTTACAATGGCGATATTGCCTACGGCACGAACAATGAATTTGGTTTTGATTACCTGCGCGATAATATGGTGGTCGAGCCAGAGCATCTTGTCCATCGCGAGTATTGGTATGCCATCGTTGATGAGGTAGACTCCGTCCTTATTGACGAGGCGAGAACCCCGCTTATTATCTCCGGGCCCGTTGGGCAGGCAACAGATCAAAAATTTGAGGAGATGAACCCAAGAGTAAAACGTCTTGTCGAAGCTCAAACTCGGCTTGTCAATCAACTTACAGCAGACGCAAACAATTTGACTAAATCGGAAGATGCGGGCGATAGAGATAAGCTTGGGCTATATCTTCTGCGTTCCTATCGCGGCTTACCAAAGCATAATAGACTTTCCAAGCTCTTGCAAGAGCCGGAGTATCAAAAGTTGATGCGAGAAACCGAAATCAATTTCTTGCGTGACCAACAGAATAAGCTCACGCCTGTCGATGAGGAGCTTTTTTATACGGTTGATGAAAAGAATCACCAAATTGACATTACAGAAAAAGGACGACAGCTCCTTTGCTCAAGCCAAGAAGATCCAAATACTTTTATAATACCAGATATTACCTCGCAAATGAGTGCAATCGAAGGGGATAGCAGTTTAGCTCCAGCGCAAAAACAAAGAAAAATTGATGAAGTGAATATGGAGTATGCAGAAAGTAGCGATAGAATTCACACAATCAATCAGCTACTCCGCGCTTACTCGCTTTATGAAAAAGACGTTGAATACGTTGTGCAGGACAATAAAGTAATGATTGTTGATGAGTTTACTGGACGTATCTTAGACGGAAGGCGTTACTCTGACGGCTTGCACCAAGCAATTGAAGCAAAAGAGATGGTGCGAGTTGAACGCGATACACAAACCCTTGCAACTATTACGCTCCAAAACTATTTCCGTTTATATAATAAACTCGCTGGTATGACTGGAACTGCAGAAACAGAAGCAGGCGAGTTTGAAAGTATTTATAAGCTCGAGGTGGTTGTTATTCCAACAAATAGACCAATTGTAAGAGATGACGATGAAGATTTGATTTTTAAGACTAAGCGTGAAAAATACAATGCAATAGTTGAAGAAGCTCGCGATGAGCTAAAAAAAGGTAGAGCGGTTCTTGTTGGAACGGCAAGCGTAGAGGTTTCTGAGATTTTAAGTAAAATGCTCAAAAGAGCCGGGATTCATCATAACGTTCTCAATGCAAAGCATCACCAGAAAGAAGCAGATATTATTGCAAGCGCTGGACGAAAGGGCGCTTTGACCATTGCTACTAATATGGCTGGACGTGGAACGGACATTAAATTAGATCCAGAAGTGAAAAAGAATGGAGGGCTTGCAATTATTGGCTCCGAAAGGCATGACGCAAGACGAATTGACCGTCAGCTTCGCGGACGCTCGGGGCGCCAAGGCGATCCAGGCTCCTCGCTTTTCTTCATTTCTTTAGAAGATAATTTAATGCGACTTTTTGGTGGAGAAAGAATTGCAGGCGTTATGCAAAAAATCAAAATCCCGGAAGGCGAGCCGATTCAGCATAGTATGATAACAAAGTCAGTTGAGCGCGCCCAAAAGAAAGTAGAAGAAAATAATTTTGGAATAAGGAAGCGCTTGCTTGAATACGATAACGTAATGAATCAGCAACGTGAAGTAATTTACAGCAGAAGACGGCACGCATTAATGGGGGAGCGACTGAAAGGAGAAATCTTTGAATACGTTGAAGATCTGGCAAGCGAGTGGTTTGAAGATTTTAAGCCAGAAAATGATTTAGTTAGCTTGAAAAATGCGGTTCGCACAAATTTACTTTGCGAGCTAAATTTAACAAACGAAGAATTTGAAAAATCGAACTTAAATAGCTGTGTAAAAAAAATTCTTGAAACTGCAAATGATTTTTATCAAAGAAAAGAAGAAGTGCTTGGGACCGAATTTCTTTCGCAGTTAGAGCGCTATGCCGTCCTTCAAACCATTGACGAAAAATGGAGAGACCATTTAAGGGCAATGGACGATTTGAAAGAAGGTATTCACTTGCGTTCTTATGGACAAAAAGACCCACTGCTTGAATATAAGGGTGAGGCGTTTAAGCTGTTCGTTGAGTTAATTCAAGATATTAATAAAGAAGCTGTTAATTTTGTATTTAAGTATTTCCCGAAAGTGGTTGAAAGAGAAGTCCGAACTAAAAAAGGAACTGAAGGGCAGCAGCTTAAAAACGTGAGTGTGATGTCGGCGGGCAATTTATCGTTTCAGCATTCCGCGACAGCCGTCCCAGCATTTGTTTCCTCTGGCGCCTCAGCTGGACAAGCAACGCAGCAAGATGTTGGTGGGCGCCCCCTTGTTAAAACTTTTAGAAAAGCGGAAAAGCAAGTTGGACGGAACGAGCCTTGTCCCTGTGGAAGCGGGAAAAAATATAAAAATTGCCATGGAAAACAGCAAAAAGCATTACAGTAAAAAAAAATTTGCATTAAATAAAATAAAAACGTATTTTTACGATTAGTTAAACTATGAATTTTAATTCATTTTCATTATTGTGAAATAATTATTAATGGCAAAGAGTGTAAAAGTAAAGATAGCTGGCAAAGAGTATTCTTTAAAAGGACATAACGAGGAGATTATTCAAAAGGCATCTCGAGAGGTCAATAGCCAGCTTGAAGCATTAGAGGAAAGGTATAAAAATGAAACAGTTTCTACGCTGTCCGTTTTAACTGCATTAAATATCGCTGAAAAGTATTGTAGCATTGAAAACGAGCTTAATTCAAATAAGAATAAAGTTATTGAAGAGTTAGGGAAGATGACTGATTTTTTAAAAAACTCAATTAGTTATAATGATTAGCCTTGCTCTGGCTAGCAATTAGGAATTGGCAAAATTTTTTGCTCTTATACTTTGCTCTTTTCAAATATGTAATAATGTCTTTCACTTGCCTGATTAAAGCAACAGTCGAGTTGAATAAAAGTTCTTTGAATTTTATATTATTTTATGCCGCATTGTATTATCGCTCTATTTTACAAGCAAAAGAACCTATAGTAAAATCAAATGGGAAATATGCTCCGATTATAAAACGCAAGCCTTGCATAAGTTCTTTATGTAAATTTCTTTTTGAGAAACAAAGGAAGTGTGCTATAATTGGGCTATTACCCACTGTGTCAAGTTGGGTTCTAATCCGACTTGTTGCGAAGTATGATGCGGCTTTTTTAAAAAAATTGAAAAAATATTATTGATAAAGTATTATAAATTAAATATATATAAACGATACAAGAGGTTTTTATGAGTGATATGATGATTATTATTTTCAGTTTAATTGGTCTTATTATTGGATTTGGAATATCTTATTTTGCTGGTAATAAAATTAATGCTGCTAAATTGAAAGAAGGCGAAAACAGAGTTGCAAGCCGTTTAAAAGATGCTGAAAAAGAAGCAGCAAACTTGAAAAAAGAAAAGCTAATTGAGGTTAAAGAAGAGTGGCATAAAAGAAAACAGGAATTTGAAAACGATGCACAGCAAAGACGTCAAAAATTGCAAACCTTTGAAAAGCAGTTAAAGTCGAGAGAAGAAAATATTGAATCAAAAGTTGAGCAGATTAATAAAAAAGAAAAGCAAATTGAGGCTCAAGAGAAAGACTTTAAAAAGAAAATCGAAGATATATCTAAAAAAGAATTAGAGCTTGAAAAACTGCACGATGCTCAAATGACTAAGCTTCAAGAAATAAGCGGACTTTCGCTCGAAGAAGCTAAAAAGTTGATGTTGGAAAACGTTGTTAACGATGCAAAAACAGAATCGGCTCAGCTAACAAAAAGGATTATTGACGAAGCAAAAAACAATGCCACCAAGCAAGCAAAAAGCATAGTGTTGCAAGCAATTCAGCGCTCAGCTTCCGATCATAGCGTTGAAAGCACCGTTTCGGTTGTTTCCTTAGATGGTGATGAAATGAAAGGGAGGATTATCGGACGCGAGGGAAGGAATATTCGCGCCTTCGAAGCAGCAACTGGAATTGATTTAATTATTGACGACACCCCCGAAGCTGTTGTGATTTCTGGCTTTGACCCATTTAGAAGAGAGGTAGCTAAAGCGTCCTTAGAAAAACTTATGGCAGATGGCAGAATCCACCCTGCACGCATTGAAGAAATTGTTGACAAAACCCGGAAAGAGCTTGAGGACGAGATTATTCATATTGGTGAAAACGCTTGTTTGCAGCTCGGTATCCATAATATGCATAATGAGTTAATGAGAATTGTGGGTAAAATGAAATACCGCTCGAGCTATGGGCAAAACCTTTTAAATCACTCAATAGAAGTGGCATATCTTTGCGGCATTATGGCTGCTGAACTTGGCTTCGACCCAATACTTGCAAAACGTTCCGGACTGCTCCACGATATTGGAAAGTGCATTGACCAAAATACTGAGGGGCCTCATGCTCTTCTCGGTTTTGATATTGCCAAAAAATTTAAGGAGCCTCATCCTGTATGCAATGCCATTGGTGCGCACCACGAGGATATTGAAATGGAGACTCCTTTTGCTGTGCTTGTCCAAGCTGCTGACAGCATAAGCGGAGCTCGCCCCGGCGCAAGACGCGAATCTTTGGAAAACTACATAAAGCGTCTTGACAAATTGGAAACTCTTGCCCATAGCTTCCAAGGAGTAGCAAAAACCTTTGCCATTCAAGCAGGAAGAGAAATACGCGTTATAGTTGAGCCGGAGAAAATTGATGATATTCATTCCGATTCTCTTGCTATAGAAATTGCGAAAAGTATTGAAAATGAAATGGAATACCCAGGGCAAATCAAAGTAACCGTCATTCGTGAAAGACGCTCTTTTGCTTTGGCTAAGTAGTTGATATTTGTTTTATTTTATAATAGTCGGACTCCTCCTCCCTTAAGTTCAATCTTGAAATGGGGAGGAAGTCCTATATTTTTTTAGCTTAATTTTTTTATTAAAGTAGAATTTTTAACATATTATTTTAAGTGAAAATATGCAATTTATTGATTTAAAAAGCCAATATAAGAGAATAAAAGATTTGGTGAACGAAAATTTGCAGGCAGTTCTGGAAAGCGGTCAATATATTATGGGAGCTGAGGTCGCCAAGTTAGAAACAATGCTAAGTGCTTACGTTGGCGTTGCTCACTGCCTTACTTGCTCCTCTGGCACTGATGCTTTGCTTATTCCTCTTATGGCTTGGGGAATTGGGCGGGGCGATGCAGTTTTTACCAGTCCATTTACTTTTATTGCAACAGCGGAAGTGATCAGCTTGCTTGGTGCAACTCCGATTTTTGTTGACATTGAAAAAGACAGCTTTAACATAGACCCAGAGCTTTTAGAAAAAGAGATTGAAAAAGTAAAAAAAGAAGGGAAACTAACTCCAAAAGCAATTATTCCAGTTGATTTATTTGGTTTGTGCGCGGATTATGAAAAAATTTCCAATATAGCAAAAAAGCATGGCTTATTTGTTCTTGAAGACGCGGCTCAGAGCTTTGGCGCAACTCAAAATGGAAAGAAATCCTGCAGTTTTGGAAGGGCTGCCGCAACTTCTTTTTTCCCGGCTAAACCGCTTGGATGCTACGGAGATGGTGGAGCTATTTTTACAGATGAGAGCGAGCTGTTTGAGACAATGAAGTCTATTCGAGTCCATGGGCAGGGTAGTGATAAATACGAAAATGTAAGAATTGGTTTAAATGGAAGGCTCGACACTATGCAGGCTGCTGTTTTACTTGCAAAAATGACTATTTTCGATGAAGAAATTGAGCTGAGAAATGCAGTTGCCAATCGTTATAATGAGCTGCTAAGCGGCAAATTTGCAGTTCCAAAAATTCCATCTGGCAACCGTTCTGTTTGGGCGCAATATTCTATTTTAGCAGAGTCGGAGGAGCATAGACAAAGCATTTTAAACAAACTTAAAGAAAATGGCATTCCTACTGCTATCTATTATCCAACCCCTTTACATTTGCAAAAGGCATATAGTTTTTTGAATTATAGACAAGGAGATTTCCCTATAAGTGAAGACATAGCAAAACGCATTTTCAGTTTGCCAATGCACCCGTATTTAACGGAAAAAGAGCAAAATACTATTTGTGAGCTGATGATTTAAGGATTTCTGTAAAATTTCAAGTTCTAAAAATTTTCTTAAGCAGGGCATTGATAAATGCCCTTTTTTATTATCTTTCAAAAATATTTTTACTTATACATAGAATTAGTATCTGCATTAACACTGGATTTAGCTTGTTTATAG
>LSQX01057319.1_pt1 | contig 13579 bp, 15 predicted proteins | sample 654561 | NCBI WGS metagenome assembly LSQX01 (sample SAMN04489861, study PRJNA283612) | anaerobic digester metagenome | isolation source: 4 biogas reactors fed with cattle manure at either 37C or 55C with and... | place: Denmark: Kongens Lyngby | collected 2014 | reverse complement strand
TCAGGATGGACTTTCTTGACTATACAGTCGATGCAAATCCTCATAAGCAAAATCTATTCCTGCCGGGTACGCATATTCCTATAAAACATCCGGACCAGATACAGATCGATAAACCCGACTACATCCTTATCCTGCCATGGAATATCGGAGAAGAGATTATGGAGCAACTTTCATTCGTCCGTGAGTGGGGAGGGAAATTTATCATCCCTATTCCAGAGGTTAGGGTGATCGATGCATGATCTTTACTGAAACAGAGATCAAGGGTGCATACATCGTTGAACCGGAGCGTCTCACGGATGAGCGGGGGTTTTTTGCACGGTCATTCTGCAAAGAGGAATTCCGGGAAAAAGGGCTCGAAACAGAGATCGTCCAGTGCAATATCTCCTACAACAAGAAATCAGGAACGCTCCGCGGGATGCACTATCAAGCTCCGCCATTTGAAGAGGCAAAGATTGTATCCTGTGTCAGGGGATCGATCTATGATGTGGTAGTGGATCTGCGGAGAGATTCATCCTCCTATTGCCGGTGGTTTGCTACGGAATTGACCGAACATAACTTTAAAATGGTGTATATACCAAAGGGATGCGCCCATGGGTTTCAGACCCTGGAAGACGATTGTATGGTCTATTACCAGATGACCGAATTCTTTCATCCGGAATGCGCGAGAGGGGTACGGTGGGATGATTCCACATTTAGGATAACTTGGCCGGCATGTGGTGATGTAACGATCTCAGAAAAAGACAGACAGTATGAGATATTCAGGAGGTAAATCATGGGTAAAAAGCCGCGGGTGATGATTGCTGGCATCGCCGGAGCCTCACTGGGGACAGAGTTGTTCAAATGTCTGGCGTTAGCCAAACGATATGAGATCTTCGGTTGCGATATTTCACCATATGCCTATGGTCATTATCAAAAAGGATTCAAAAAAACTTTTGTTGTCAGCGAGGAAAACTACGTTGATTCAGTTGTATCGGTGTGCAAGAAAAACGCCATCGATTTTCTTGTTCCGGGGGGAGAGCAACCCATGGTTCTGCTGGGGAGAGATGAACACTTACTGAGAGACAACGGCATCCATTTTGTCGGTAACTCGGCAGATATCATACAAAACTATTCGGATAAAAAAACCACTTTCCGTCAGTTGCATACACTGGGTTTTAAAACACCGAAAACATTGTTTGGTTCAGGGTTGGCAAAGTCTACAGAAGTTCCCTTACCCTGTATCATCAAACCGGCAACCGGCTCGGGTGGGAGTAATTTTGTTTTTCTTGCATCAACTACCGAAGAAGTGAAACTATACCTGCGTTATTTAAGACTCAATAAAAGGGATGCACTCATCCAAGAATATATCCCAGTTACTGAAGGTGAATTCACTGTTGGTGTTTTGTCATTGCCAGATGGAACCGTAGCATATTCCATTGCCTTAAGAAGAACTTTCAATTCAAAACTTTCGATAGCCCAACAGAATAATGTTGGATTAATCTCAAGTGGATACACACAAGGATATATTGACACATTTCCAACAATTTGCTCCATGGCTGAAGAAATGGCAGAAGCGATTGGTAGTAGAGGACCGTTGAATATCCAAGGACGAATGAGAGATGGTACCTTCATTCCCTTTGAAATTAATCCGCGGTTTTCTGCATCCACATACTTGCGGGCTCTCGCGGGTCTAAATGAAATAGATATATTTTTACAGTTCTTACTCACTGGAAAATTGGAACCAGTCGGTCCGATAAGACCCGGTTATTATTTAAGAAGTTTCGACGAAATTGTCGTTGGAATAAACGAGGTGAAACAATGACTCGATGGATAACCGATTCGTTAGGTACGGCTGCGTACAATGAGGCAATCCACGAAGAGGGCGATTTACAGATCGTAGATGTACGAGACCTGGTAGATAAACGAGGCAATAACATTGGCATTATTCAAAAAAAAATAGGTGAGGCAATAGATATTCTAAGACAAGGAAAAAGAGTTGTTATTTGTTGCGACTACGGAATCTCTCGGAGCAACGCTATAGCTGCAGGTGTTCTATCTCAATATGAAGGGATCCCGTTTTCAGATGCGGTTCAACGAACAGTATCCTCAATAGATGAAAAAATGGTTAAAGTCCAGATGCTGTCTGCAGTCAGAAGGGCAGTTGCTGAATGTCCTCCTGCCAATGAAGACATAGGTACGCAAAAAACAATACTTGTTACCGGGGGGACGGGCCTTTTAGGGAGTCAATTAGTAAAACAATTTTCAAATTACCGAATTATATCTCTATCACATCGGCAAATCGATTTAACCAAAGGGGCTATGGATCTTGATCTTATTGTAAATAAAGAACATGTTTATTGTGTTGTACACCTTGCAAACCCGCGAATATATAGCAGTAATGAGGCGATGGGAGCCAGCATTGTAATGCTTAAAAACGTGATCGATGTCTGTTGCGATAATGAAATTAAATTGATCTACCCCTCGGGTTGGGAGATCTACTCGGGATACAGATCAAACCTTTTGTTTGCATCCGAAAGTCTACCTCCACATCCAAAAGGAGTCTATGGCGAAACAAAAGCAATATGCGAAAATCTCCTTGAATACTCAAAAATCAATGATAATTTGGATTATCTGATATTACGCTTCAGCCCAATTTACGGTGTGGCGGATAAACCCAAATTCATCTATAATTTTATGGACAAGGCAGCGAAAAATGAGGACATTACAGCTCACCAATATCTTAATGGATATCCAATTTTGGATCTGTTATATGTTGATGACGCAATTTCAGCATTGAAATTGGCCATAGAAAGAGATCTTTCTGGCTCTATTAATGTTGGGTCGGGGGTGGGTTATTCCACAAGTGATGTTGCTGAAATGATTGTTAAACAATTGCGGTCAAAAAGTAAGATTGAACACAGAAAAATTAACGATTATGCTCCAAATATTGTTATGGATATTTCCAAGGCGAAGAGGGTACTGGAATGGGAACCCCATACACCACTCCAAGTAGGCATTGATAATACCATCAGAAGAGTGAAGTGAGGTGAAGAACATGGATAATTTGGATACAGAATTAGACGTACAGGAAAACTACCCCTATTCAAAATCAGGATTCTATGAGGATTATGGTGCGATATTGGGATATTACCAAGTGCAATCCTGCCTGGAGTTTATGCATGGAACAAGTTTACTTGATTTAGCATGCGGGGATGGGTTGTTGACCGAACAGTTCCGAAAGCATTACTCCCGAGTCGTTGGAGTTGACGCCTCAAGTACGCATTTGGAAAAAGCCCATAATCGAAATAAAAATATTGAATTCATTCACAGCTTGATTGAAGATCTTGAGACCAGTGAACGATTCGATAATGTAACTTTAATCAATATTTTGGAACATGTTAGAGATCCAATTGGTGTATTGAAAAAAAGTGCAAGTTTCCTTAACGGCGGCGGTGCCTTGATAGTTCACGTGCCAAATGCAAATGCAATCAATCGTAGAATCGCAGTACTTATGGGAACGCTAAACGATTGTGAGGAACTAAGTCCATTTGATAAAACCATTGTTGGCCATCGACGTTCCTATACGAGGAAAACATTAGAAGTCGATATTAAAAAGGCAGGATTAAAAATCGTTGCTGCAGGAGGAATTTTTTTAAAAATGCTTTCAACGCCACAGATGGATTGGTTTTTAAAGAATGGATTGTGGGACGAGGGAGGCTTTGGATGGGGAAGAGTTGGATCCGAAAAAAAGGATTGGAAAGCAGAGTACTGTCGTGCGTGTTACGAAATCGGGAAAGATTACCCTGATGATTGTAATATCATATACGCAGTGATCAAAAAATGAGTTATATCGAGGAATAGTAGCCTTTGATATCGATTAATTGAATGGAGGTCCTATGTTTCCGACAATTGCCAATGATCCAATGCTAATTAATGCTATGCAGAATGATGATGAGATCAAAATTTTACGTAAAAGATTACTTCAGGCAATCGTGAAGTACAAGTATACATATAATTTTACATGGTTTGGGCGCCCGATTATTCAGTTACCAGAAGATATAATGGCAATTCAGGAAATTATTTTAAACACAAAACCTGATGTTGTCATCGAAACGGGTATTGCACATGGCGGAGGTTTAGTTTTATACGCTTCGCTGCTTGAACTCCTCGGTAAAGGAACAGTTATTGGCATTGACATTGAAATTCGAGAACATAACCGAAAAGCTTTAGAGAAACATCCATTATTCAAGCGTATCACACTTATTGAAGGGTCGTCAACGGGGGACATGGTTTTTGATAAAGTATCTGCTTTATGCCAATCTTCGAAAAATGTGATGGTGATACTGGACTCAGACCATACTCATACTCATGTTCTCCGTGAACTTGAGTTATATTCGACGTTAGTAAAGAAGAATGGGCACCTTATTGTTTTCGATACGGGGATCGAGGACGTTGATGACAGTTATCCAGATCGTTGTTGGGGAAAGGGAAACAATCCAAAAACAGCAGTATGGGAGTTTTTAAAACACAACGATCGGTTTATCATAGACAAAGAAATCGAAAACAAACTCATGGTATCTGTAGCTCCCGATGGCTACTTAAGATGCATCAAGGACTGAAAAGCATGGCACGCATCCCTGTTGCAGGCCCCTGGATCACCCAGAAAGAGATTGACTATGTAGCAGATGCCACTGCGCATGCATGGTACGGAAATGCCAACATGTACCATGACCGATTTGAAACGGCGTTTTCGCACTATATCGGTACAGAATATGCAATGGCCCTGCCATCCTGTACTTCCGCAATCCACCTTTCACTCCTTGCCTTAGGAGTCGGAAAAGAAGATGAAGTGATTGTCCCGGATCTTACCTGGATTGCGACTTCAGCCCCTGTCACCTATGTTGGGGCGACCCCGGTTTTTTCCGATTGTGATGAAAAGACCTGGTGTATCTCCTCTGATTCGCTTCAAGAATGTATAACGCCAAGAACAAAAGCAATTATTCCTGTGGATTTGTATGGGAACCTGCCCGAGATGGATGCAATCCGGGACATCGCACAGGATAAGGACATTGCCGTCATCGAGGATGCCGCCGAAGCGATCGGATCGGAGTATCACGGGAGACGCGCCGGTAGTTTTGGAGACGTTGGTGTGTTTAGTTTCCACGGGTCTAAAACGATGACGACCGGCGAAGGTGGTATGCTTGTCACCGACCGAAGGGATCTGTATGACCGCTGCCTCACACTCCGCGATCACGGTAGGGCATCGGGCGAAAAGATGTTCTGGAATGCAGAAGTCGGATACAAGTACAAGATGAGCAGTATGCAGGCAGCTCTTGGCCTTGCACAACTGGAACGAATTGATGAACTTGTGGATCGGAAAAGGCAAATATTTTCCTGGTACCGCCAGAACCTAGAATCGGTGGAGGAGGTAACGCTAAATTGTGAACATCCCGGGACAAAAAACTCCTATTGGATGGTGACGGCGATCTTTGATGCAGAGTTCGGGCTTTTGAAAGAAGAGATTATCCGGAAGATGAGGGAAAAGGAGATTGATCTCTGGCCGTTCTTTTATCCCCTCAGCTCACAACCGGCTTATTCTGCGTTTGCTTCGGCTTGCGATGCTCAGAGACGTAATGTAGTCTCCTACCGTGTCTCTCCATATGGAGTAAATTTGCCATGTGGGATGAATATGACGGTTGAATGCGTGAGACGCGTTTGTGATGTGGTGAGAGAGGTGGTGGGGATTGGAGAATCCTCATAATATCCTGATAGTTGAACCCCTTGTCAGTGTGGGTATTCCCACCTATAATAATCCCGAGGGGTTGCGGAAGGCGCTTGAGTGCGTTACTAGGCAGACCTATAAGAATCTGGAAATTATTGTATCAGATAACTGTTCGCCTGGGCAGGAAACAACAGCGGTCGTATGCGAATTTAGGATGAGGGATAATCGGATCCAATATTATAGGCAAGATGCCAATAATGGAGCTCTATTTAATTTTAGATTTGTTCTTGAGAAGGCTATCGGCGAGTATTTCATGTGGGTTGCCGATGATGATGAGTGGGAGACAAATTCCATCACTACTTTTGTAAGGGAATTTGATAGAAATTCAGAGATTTCAGCTGTAATGTCTGCATGTAAGCGGGTTGATGAAAATGGTCTATTATATGACATCGTCTGTAATTTTAATAGCAAATTAGATCCTAATTTAACAAATCCACTTTTCTTATCATTAGATGCATCAACGAATTACTACTGGACATATTTAATATATGGGTTGTTTAGAACGGATTATCTCAAAAGAACATTTAAATTCACGCCCAGTGTGTTTGGATCTGATGTTCTTTTCATTTGTCATGTACTAATGTCTGCGAAAATATCCTATATAGATAATGTACACTACATCAGGAAAGTCCATAAACAGGGGACCGCAGAGCGATATGTGGATGAAGAAATCGGTATGCAATACTCAGATCCCTTGAAGTTTTATAAAATGATTTTATCTTTGGGTCCTTATTTGATAAAATCCAACTCGATTCCTGTGATGCACAAAATATGGGTGCCCTTGATTGTGTCATATATGGTATTGTTTCAGGTAGTAACTGATGTTAAAGGGATTATACTCTGTTTAACTTCAATTTTGAAGATAAAAGTGATCGAACCCGAGAGCGGGACTGAAAATTCGATGAAGAGAAAAACATAATGATTAACGAACGCAAATACTTGTTCAGCAAACAATTGGATCTGATGATGATTGAGATTATGGCGGTATGAAAAATTTGAGTAGCATAGAGTCGGGAAATAGGCACATGATGATGTCCTGAAAAATTTGCGGTCTGCACCCGAGCTGATGAATTTCGTAATATGTATAAACATATTTGATCACAACAATAATTATGAACGATGTGTGCAGGAGATATTCAGGGTTGATCCTTGTTTAGGATTTATTGAACCAAGAAGATCTGACTTACTGCCCTGAATCATACGCAGACATTGGAAACCTCATGTATTTGACTATTTAATACTTGAGCCAACACTTACAGGAAAATATTACATGATATTTGAAAACTCTACCTCCGGATGAGGAGAGGAATCCAAAAGCACATGGTGCAACATATTTGGGGATATTACAGAGATGCGCTCGCTAGATGTGATGATAAGCGCCCTAAAATCAAGTGTGTTTGCAGCATACAAACGGCTATTGAATCAGGATATGATTTCTTTAGTCTCTGACGCTGATAGTGATAAGAGCGTTTTATTGTCATATATAACTCGTCCGTTTATTGTCAAACAGGGGAACCACAAGTTTTATTCTCATACCAACATGTGGGAATGCCAACAGATCGCTGAAACTTGGGTAAAACATGGATATAATGTGGATGTAATCGACTGGGACAATAAATCATTTCTCCCTGAGAAAGAATATTCCGTTTTCATAGATATTCACTCAAACATGGAACGCCTTGCTCCGATTTTAGGAAAAAGTTGTAAAAAAATACTGCATATTACTGGAGCACATTGGCAATTTCAGAATGACGCTGAGATGAAACGTCTATCTTATTTAAAATCAAGGAGGGGAGTACAGTTAAAACCGCGGCGCCAAGTACCTCCAAGCCTTGGAATAGAATACGCAGATTGCGCCACGATATTAGGGAATGCATTCACCCAAGGGACGTTTGCATACTCGGGTAAGCCTCTCTACCCAATTCCTCTCTCGACAACAGTCCAATTCCCATATTACGAGAAAAATTTTGACAAAATAAAGAAAAATTTTCTCTGGTTTGGTAGTTCAGGGATGGTCCATAAGGGACTGGATATAGTACTTGATGCATTCAGCGAATTACCAGACTACCACTTGACAGTCTGTGGCCCTGTAAACCGGGAGGCTGATTTTAAAAAGGCTTATTTTAAAGAATTGTACCGATCTAAAAACATCAGATTGTTAGGGTTTACGGATGTTAGGAGTGCCCAATTTCGGGATGTTATAATGAATACAAACGCCCTGATATATCCGTCATGTTCTGAAGGCCAAGCAGGCAGTGTAATTACATGTCTGCACGCGGGATTGATTCCCATAGTAAGCTACGAGTCTGGAGTAGATGTTGATGACTTTGGAATCGTCCTACGAAAATGCGATGTTGATGAGGTTGTAGAGTCGGTAAAAATATTATCACAGAAACGAAAAGAGGAGTTACAAAGACTGTCAAAAAGCGCATGGCTATACGCGCGAACTCACCATACACGAGAAAATTTCGCAAAGTGCTATAACACGTTTGTAGATAACATACTCTCAAAACAGGGTAGAGACCATGAAAATAGTTTATGATCATCAGATATTTACTTTACAAAGCTACGGTGGAATCTCCCGGTACTTTTGTGAACTGATGGATCAATTTTCCCAGGACCCGGACATTGAGCAAACTCTCGCCCTGCGATACTCATATAACGAAAACCTTTGCAATAGGCACTCACTGTATCAGTATTGGTCAAGCAGGAGTAAGTCCCTATGCGATGCGCAAATTTCTCCAGCCATTCAGAAGGTTAAACACGTTGCATTGAAGCGTTTGCGCATCAACCAAAGGGAAGCAATGCATTTGCTGAAGAAACAGGATTTTGACATACTTCATCCAACGTATTACGATCCATATTTCTTACAGTATCTTCAGAAAAAGCCATTTGTATTAACTGTATACGATATGATCCACGAATTATATCCCGATTACTTTCCCCGCAATGATCCTACGGCGGTACAAAAAAAGAAATTAATTGAACAGGCTGATGCGATCATCGCAATCTCTGAGAGCACGAAATCTGATATTATGCAATTCGCAAACATCGATCCTGATCGAATCTCCGTGGTATATCTCGGAAGTCCCTTTGAACATTTAAATCTACCACAGCAGACCCCCAATTTGGAGGATTTGACTCTTGAGAAACCCTATATCTTATTTGTAGGGAATCGAAATGGCTATAAAAATTTCACATTTTTCATTACATCCATAGCAAAACTGCTAAATAAAGATGAAAACCTGCGCGTTTATTGTGCAGGAGGGGGGCCATTCACTCATTCAGAATTGAAGATGCTCAATGAATTGAATATTTCTTCGAAAGTACGATTTGTTAAAGCAAGCGATCTTACTATGAAACGCTTATATGAAAATGCGCGGGCATTTGTATTCCCTTCGCTTTACGAGGGTTTTGGGCTACCCATTCTGGAGGCATATTCCTGCGGCTGTCCTGCATTATTAAGTAATTCCAGTTCACTTTCCGAGGTTGGGGCAGATGCAGCCTGCTATTTCGATCCAAACGATCCGGAGTCACTTATTCTGAGTATAGAAACTGTTCTTTCTGATGAACAGTATAGGGTTAATCTTATCCGGAAAGGATTTGACCGATTGAAACTGTTTACCTGGAAAAATACCGCCCAAGGTACAAAAAAAATCTATGATAGACTCTTACACCAGTAGTTAAAAACTTTTTCAAGACTTTGTTCGATAGAATGGGTGGGTTTCCACCCAGTTTCACGATGAAGTTTCTCATAACTTCCGATAAGTATCGGATTGTCAATTGGGCGGAGAAGATCATTTTTTTGCTCTATCTTTACTGGTATCTCCGTTATCCTAGATAGACTTTCAACAATCTCCAGAATTGAATATCCCCTGCCACCGCATACATTGTAAACTTCGCCAGGAACCCCTTTTCCTAGTATTGCATCATATGCCAAAATCACATCATCTATGTCTACAAAATCACGGATGATTGTTCCTGCTCCTATTTTTATTACTGCCTTCTTGTGATTAATTGCGATATCAGCAAATTGCTTGGCGATAGAACTTACCACAAATTGCTCCCTTTGTCCTGGGCCAATATGGTTAAAAGAACGTGTACAACAAATATTGAGGTGATAACCTTTTACATAAATTTGAGCTAGATGCTCTTCAGAGACTTTTGCGATTGCATATGGATTTAATGGATTAACCTGTTGTTCTTCAGTGAGTGGAAGATCACTTGTATTAACGATGCCATACTCTTCAGAAGAGCCAACTGATAGTATCTTAGAGTCCGTTCCCTGAGTTCTCACAGCTTCAGCAATATTGAGGAATGCACTGGTATTGTTAAGAAATGAAGCGCGAGGATCTTGCCAACTCTGAGCGACGGAACTGGATGATGCTAAATGAAGGATAAAATCCGGTTGTACTTCTTCAATAATTGTATTGATTTTGGCTGAATCAATCAAGTTACACTTATGAAACGTAACCCGGTGTAAATCAAGCGCTGGATCATGGATGGTACTCCATGTGGGTTTAGAACGACTCACACCATGGATGTCAAAGCCTGCTTTTTTGCTCAACAAATATCGAGTAAAATGCCTGCCAACAAAACCGCTTATCCCAGTTATGAGTATTGATCCCATGATCTATCAAGGTTTAATGGGCAATATTTTAATACGTTCGCGTTTGCACCTCCGTTCACAGACATCACCATTTGTGTCTACTTACCCTTTGCCTGTTGCTACATATCTTCTATCAAGGGATTTCCATCTGCAGTGAAGTGACTCTGTTGGAACTGTCAGGAATGCCGAGATCCGGTTCATCCCCTACCAGAAAGACCCCCGAAAGGTCGCCTGCTACTACCTGGCCGCCGACCTCTACCTCCATCCCGCCCGGGCCGAGACCTTCCCGAACACCGTCCTCGAAGCCCTGGCCTGCGGCACCCCGGTTGTGGCGAGCGCGGTCGGCGGCATCCCCGAGCAGATCGTGGAGGGGCGAACAGGGTTTCTCGTGCCGGTGGGGGATGCCCGGGCAATGGCAGGACGGGTCCTCGACCTGCTGGCGGATGAAGGGCTCCGGTTGTGGATGGGCCGGCAGGCTGCAGAGGATGCGGCGCAACGGTTCGGGCTGGAGAGGATGGTGAGGGAGTATCTTGCGTTTTATGAAGAGATGCTGGATGAGCATAAGTTATTGCTCAAAAGTTTGGAGCTGCGTTAGGCGGCCTCTTGTTTGTCACATCCCTGGGCTTGTTGCTCCGAATGCATCTCCAGAAACAGTTGCGGGTAACGAGGCTTTGCGAAAAAGTATTCCGGGAAAACTCCGTGTCGTTCGTGTGCAGATCGGTCCGAAAAGGGCGGGAGGCATATTTGTGCTGAATGAAAAAATTGGTAAACACGCTCATGAGAAATGATCGGAGACGATAAAGTACTTTGGATAGAGAGGGGTTATTCGAAATTCTCTTATGAGTACAAGAGAAACGGGGTCGTCTGCGGGTTCATGTTCACCGAACCGCTGGGACTGTGGCACCTGTCCGAAACACGAACCAAGAAGGATTGGGCGCATCAGGTACCACACCTCCTCGATGTGGATTATCCCGATGCAGAGAAGGTGATCCTGGTCTGTGGCAACCTCAATACGCATGTCCCGGGAGCGTTCTACGAAACGTTCCCTCCCGAACAGGCGATGAACCCGTTGAACCGATTGGAGATCCATCAATACGCCAAAGCACGGGAGCTGGCTCGATATCGCCGAGATCGAACTCAGTGTCCTGACCCGTCAATGCCTGAGACGGAGAATCCCGACCATTGAGGTACTCCGGATAGAAACAGTAACTTGGAACCAAAAGCGGAATCAGGCTCAAAAGGGCGTGGATTGGCAGTTTACCACAACCCATACGAGGAGGAAACTCAAGCGACTCTACCCGATGATCTTAGAGAATTAAGAGACAACGAGTACCAGGTCTGGAGTTATCAAGATCGCTCGTCAGAGTAATTACTAAACGTTAATTCGTCATCAAATCCAATTTCCTTAAAAGCATATGTCTCTGCCTCTGGAATATTCATTCCTAATAACGCAGGAAATTTTGTCCCGATTAAGATATCTCCTGCGTACCGATAGTGTTCAGCATCCGTGTCGTATCTTAACTCAAACAGCCAGACATATCGATCCATATAAGCATACAGGAAATCTTTCCTAACGTTTTCAGGAATATTACAGTCCATTATACCTGCTCTCTGTACAACCTCCCCTAACATCCTTTTGGCATGGTGCGCATCAACTAATAGCGGTCGATAAATAATATTGTTTAAAATGCCGTGTTCCTGCAGCTTCTCCACTGTCTCTTCGAAAATTCCTTTTGCAACAGGATATTCCACTGTTACCTCTCTTGGGACCGGGATTATTGCAGAATCAACTATTTCCTCAATAGTCATTCCATTCTCAAGTTTTTCAGAGAGTACCTGGTAAGGATATGTACTCTCATCATGTACGATCAGACCATCTATTTGATTGTCCTCTGAAATTGTGTGCCCAATCGCGACAATCGCATGGGCCTCGCCGTCATCGTCAGACCACCAGGGGAGCCACTTCGTATTCTTTATTCCTAAGATCACGGGTGTGCCAGATTCAACATATGCATAGATGTTTTCAAGATTGGGGCTTTTCAATTGAGAGTTCAGTGTGTATTCAACACCACAGACATCACATCTGATTGTTGACAAAACATTTCCACAAGAGCAAATATCAAACCGGCTCAGTTCATGAACGCCATAACCCTTATCTTCAATTGCCTGCTTGATTTCATCAGGATACCAGCCATCTGCCTGATCCCGATCCAGGCCTCCTTTCAAAGCACTTTTACTCGCTTCAAAGACAATTTCGGGAACAGTCGGAGGTTTTTGAGAGAGGATCATTAAAGCCATCCTTACTGCGTATTGAGCACAGACAGCTACTTCCCCCTGGACTTTGATGAATGGCACGCAATGTACTAATTCTGCGTTATTTTCTTTAAGCCTTAGGGTTGTATCCGGGAAATACGTTCTTTCACAGGTTAGATAATAATATGGTGGTCTCATCCATAAGGGTGGTGCAATATAAACTTCACTTATGCCGAAAGGAGATAAGTCAATAAATCCGAGATAAATAATTTCCGAGTCGCGTTTTATTCGTATGGATATTCTGGATAGGTTGTTTGATATGTTTTTCAATGGAAATTCTTTAATCAACTCGTAAATAATGGATTTTTCAGAATCTGTCATCGATTCTATTTTTTGCTTTAATGCATCTGACAGAGAACCGTCCTGAGGATCTCGTATCGTATGTTCAAACATTGCGAGGGCGGTATATATTCCGCCGATCGTCCTGGAGTAATATTCATTGTATTCGTAGTCCCATTCTCTACTGTAAACACACTCTTTCCGAATGCAACTGCAAATTACGGTTTCATCTCTAAAATAATCGGTTGAGAGAAAGATATCATATATTTGAGGGTATTTACATTCAGAAAATGAGGTGTGCTCTGACATCAAAGGGCATCAAATCCACTATTTAAGGCTCATCAGGCGGGATTCTTTAAATAACTTTTCAGCCTTTTTGTTGACATCTTCTTCAATTTTTCGGAAATCGATTGTATCTTTATGGCCTAAATTGACTTTTTGGGCACGAGATTTTTTCCCTTCGTACTTGAACCCTACCATCCTTGCTTTCTCTCTCTCTGGCATCTCCTCTCTCACCACATTCCGTTTAACATTTGGAACGTAATTAATAGTATCTAATACTATCTATTCTTTCTTACTCATGAACTACCCTGCGCTCATCGGTGCGGGGCTTCCCG
>LSQX01255044.1_pt1 | contig 13581 bp, 12 predicted proteins | sample 654561 | NCBI WGS metagenome assembly LSQX01 (sample SAMN04489861, study PRJNA283612) | anaerobic digester metagenome | isolation source: 4 biogas reactors fed with cattle manure at either 37C or 55C with and... | place: Denmark: Kongens Lyngby | collected 2014 | reverse complement strand
CATTTTTAAGCCAAACTTTCTTTTGGATAGCCTTTTCTATTTTGGATTCTATGCCATAGTACTGGAATACTCCTTCCGGCTTATCAAAAAGCACCATCTTCTTTTCCAGCCCTGGAAAAAGAACACCAGCAAATTCTAAAGTTCTTTCATACTCTTCCTTGTCATTAATTATAATTTTCTCTATATCTGGATCATAAAAATCCCTAATGGTTTTATATATAATATCCTTATCCTCATGCAAAACCCTGGGAACTTTACCTCGCCATTCCTTTGCCTGAATCTTGGCCCATAATCTACATAAAAAATCCATATCCTGTATGAAATCTTCTTGGTCTTTGCCCTGTGCTGCAGTTCTTACTATTACACCCATGTGTTGAGGTTTAATACGCTCAGCTATTTCTTTTAGACGCTTCCTTTCATCATCTTCTTCAATTCTCCTAGATACTCCAACATAATTAACAGTAGGCATTAAGACCAAATATCTGCCTGGTAAAGTAATCTGAGTTGTTACCCTAGCTCCCTTGGTTCCGATAGGTTCCTTTAACACTTGAACAGTTAACTCTTGTCCTCTACTTATTATATCCCTAATTGATAACATCTTTGCATCGTTTTCTCCAGTATCTTGTTCTTCAGAAAATTCAAATTCTGTTTTATCCGTAGTGATATCTCCTACATAGAGAAAGGCATTCTTATCAAGTCCTATATCCACAAAAGCAGCCTGCATACCAGGAAGAACATTTTCTACCTTGCCTCTATATATATTTCCTACTATCCCCTGGCTATCTTCACCTTCCATATATAATTCTACTAACTCATCATCTTCAAGTAGAGCAACTCGAGTTTGATCATTCTGCACATCAACTATGATCTTTTTCCCCAATTTCCTGTCCCCCTATTCCATATCAACAGGTGTTACCAACTTACCGTCCTGAAAAAGATACAAATCTAGACGGTGTATTTGTACAAGCAATTCAGGGTTATAAGATATATTGGCAAAATCAAGCAAAGCTTCTATTAGCTGCTCTGGCCTTAAGTTTGCCTTGCTGCCTGTACTAACTAATGCCTTTATAGTGATCCCGTCTTGGTGCTGATCTATTATATCTATCTTGTGAATCATGGGTCTTATATTAACTTGACGGTCTCCCTTTTTGGTCTTCTTTATAGTTACTATTTCAGTTTGTTTTAGGAAGTTTTCTATCAAGGATACAGCATCTATTTTTCTACTTTTTACACCAGATATCTTGATTAAATATTCCCCTCTTTCTATGAGACTCATTAGGGAAGGAGCTTTTTCATCTATGGCTACTGCCTCTACAAACCTTATGCCTTCAGGCAGTTTTTCGTTCATCCTATGACATAAGGTTTTAGGATCCATTTCTCTATCCAAAATAATATCAAGATACTCTCCATCACTAAGGGTGCCTACAGCCAAAGCAGAGGCAAAAGAAAGCTTGGGATGGGGATTAAATCCCTTACTGTAAGCCACTGGTATCTCTGCCCTTCTCAACGCTCTTTGCACCAATCTCATAAAATCTAAATGGGAAATATACTTAACTTTTTCTCCTATTGTATATTTTACAACTAACCTCATGTACATATCCCCTCTCCCAATAAGCTGACACCACAGCCAGTACAATTTAATCTGCAATCTTCCGTTAGCTCCATCTTTAAAGCCTTTTGGTATTCTCTCCACAAATATTTCTTGGTAACACCAACATCTATATGATCCCAGGGAAATACTTCGTCAGCTTCTCTCTGCCTATTTGCATAGAAATGGGGATCTATACCCTCTTCTTCAAAAGCTTCCATCCAAGTTTCGAATTTAAACAGCTCTGCCCAGCCGTCAAAAGTACAGCCTTTTTCCCATGCTCTTTTTATGACCTTACCTAGGCGTCTATCTCCTCTGGCAAAAACCGCCTCAAGAAAACTTGCCTCAGGGTCATTCCAACTATACTGTACATTCTTGATTCTAAGCTCTTTTTGTAATAGCTTTTGTTTCCTCTCTAACTCTTCCATTGAGTTTTGTGCCACCCATTGAAATGGAGTAAAGGCTTTGGGAACAAAGGAAGAAGTGCTTATATTTATCCTTAAAGCTTTCTTGCCTTTTTCTTTTACTGTATCAAAGTAACAATCCTTGATTTTACGTGCCAATTCACCAATACCCTTTAGATCTTCCTCTGTCTCCTCAGGTAAGCCTATCATGAAATAAAGTTTTACCGTTGTCCATCCTGATTTAAAAGCATCCTCTACGCTGTTCATAAGATCATCTTCGATTATACCTTTGTTTATTATATCTCTAAGTCTCTGACTGCCGGCTTCTGGAGCAAAGGTTAGACCTGTCTTACGCACCTTTTGCACCTCGTCAGCTAGCTCTTTTTCAAAGGAATCAAGTCTTAGGGATGGCAGAGATAAACCTACCTTCTTATCCTTAAATCGTGCCATTAGCCCTCTTACCAACTTTTCCAGTTGGGAATAGTCTCCAGTGCTTAAAGAAGATAAGGATATTTCCTCATATCCAGTGTTTTTAATTAATTTTTCAGCCAGCTCCAATAGTTTTTCTGGTGTTCTCTCCCGTACTGGCCTATAAATCATCCCCGCCTGGCAATAACGGCAGCCTCTAGTGCAGCCCCTAAATACTTCCAACATAACTCTGTCATGAACTATGTCCATATAGGGCACTACCATGGTTTCAGGATAGTATGCTTTGTCCAAATCTTTTATGATCCGCTTCCTTATGGTCTTTGGCACACTTCCATTTACAGGCTCTATCTTAGAAATTGTACTGTCTTCTTTATATTCAACGGTATAGAACCTAGGAACGTAAACACCATCTATATTGACAGCCCTATACAAGAATTCAAGCCTGTCTAAACCCTGTTTTTTGCAATCTAAATAAAGATCTAGAAGTTCATGGGTGACCTCCTCACCTTCACCCATAACCACCAAATCAAAAAAGTCTGCCATAGGCTCCACGTTATATGCACAAGGGCCACCGGCTATTATTAAGGGATGATCATTACTACGTTCTTGCCAAGTTAGAGGAATTTGTGCCAAATCTAAAATATTTAAGACATTAGTATAGCTAAGCTCATATTGTAGAGTAAACCCAATAATATCAAAATTTTTAATGGGCTCCTTGGTCTCTAGAGCAAACATGGGTATATTATGCTCCCGCATCTTTTGCTCCATATCAGGCCAAGGCGAAAATACCCTCTCACAATAGGCATCTTCTCTTTCATTGATCATGTGATAAAGAATCTTCATGCCCAGATGAGACATGCCTACTTCATATACATCAGGAAAAGCAAAAGCAAAGCGGATATCCACTTTGTTTGGATCCTTAATCACCATATTATATTCATTACCCATATATCTAACAGGTTTTTCTACCTGACCTAGAAGCCTGTCCAAAAACTCTTTATTCAAAATTGTGCCTCCTTACTTTTTTCTTATAAAGTAACATTATTTTTATTATACATCATCTGCCACGCAGTAATCTTCCAACTTGAATATTTGCACCATAATCCATAATACCATTAACTATTTCAGTTTCATCTAAATAGCCCCATATCCTTAGGCTGTGATCCACTACTTTAATAAAATGATAACGATGAGGAACAAATTTTTTAATTATATCTTTTAAGGGCATATCATATAAAACCACCAATTCTCTGGTAACTAGGGCCCCTTCCTTGGATATGATATCCCTTTTGAAAGTAATATCCCTTACAGCAATATAGGAAGCGGTACGCTTTTCTTTTAAAGCTGAATAGGCTAAAAATCCAGATAGAAGAAAAAAATTAGGATTAAAAACCTTCATATATATAGCATAAAGTCCTGTCATGGCCATAAAAAGAGATAATATAAGTCCACCATAGGCCGCAACTGTAGTAGCCTTTTTCATGCCAATATCTCTAGCTAAGATAGCTCTTAGCACCCTACCTCCATCTAGAGGCAGGGCTGGCAGTAAATTAAATAGAGCAAGCATTAAATTAGCCCTAGCAAAGGTATCATTGTTATTAGGACTTACAATCCCCAAATTTTGAAGGGCTGAATATCCTAACAATAAAACTATATTTATTCCAGGTCCTGCCAATGCAATACATATTTCATTTATGGGATTGAGCTCAAAGACACTTTCTATTCTAACTGCTCCCCCAAAAGGAAGCAGCTCAATTTCAGCCACATTCATTTTCAACGCTTTAGCAACTAGAACATGAGCGGTTTCATGAGCCATAAAGACGAAAAAAATGGTGGCAATTTCAGTTCCTCTACCTAAAAAAATGGCAATAACAATGAGTACCACCAGGGTTATACTAATATTTACATCTACGCCAAAAAGAGAACCTATCTTCATGCTGCTTTACACTTCCTCTTTTTTATTTGCCAGTTTCTATTAGTTTAAGAGGATCCACCGGTTTATTCTTAATCCAAGCTTCAAAGTGCAAAGCATATCCACCAGAAGGCTCTTCCCCCATTGTGCCAATTTTATCTCCTTTGACAACCCTATCTCCTACGCTAATATCTATTTGAGCACAACCTTCATATAGGCTTACAATATCATTACCATGATCTATTTTAATATATTGCCAACCATTTTTATCTTCCCCAATATCTATAACCTTCCCATCAGCTACTGCATAGATATTATTTTTAGTACCCACAATATCTATACCGTTGCTACCCGATCCAAACTGCCCAACAACTTTTCCTTCAGCAGGAATGGCAAAAAAAGGTGTTATCTCCTGAGTTTGACTAAGGTTTTGTCCAAACACGGCTATAGAATCGGGTATATAGTTAGCTACAAACTTAAGCTTCCCCAGGGTTTCATCCATGTCCATATCCTCAGTTATGCTGTCTCTAATATACCCCACCACACTTTGGGTAAACTCAGTATCGATACTCTTTAATATAACCACCAGAATAATGATTATAGCAGCTACCAGCATCTTGCGCAAAAGAGATGCAGTTTTGTCAATCTCTTCATTTCTTCCACTACTCCTTGCCCTGTATCCAGACGTTCGCTGCCTGACACGAGGCATAGGTAAATCCAAGGGTAATTTATCTGGGCTTCGTTTCTGCATCTTATACTACCCTCCCCACAACTAGAAGTTTCACTTCTATAACTAATATATTGTCAGGGGATGGGTATTATTCCCTAAAACAATTCTTGGTTATCTTCTGGTGGATTAACTATCAGTCTCCAGTCCAGATCTCCTCTTTCCAGTGCCTTAATCATTACTTCGGCTGTAGCCATATTAGTGGCAAGAGGTATGTTGTGTACATCACACAACCTAAGTAGAGCATTCACATCAGGCTCATGGGGTTGTGCTGTTAAGGGATCTCTTAAAAAGATTACTAGATCCATACGGTTATATGCAACTATAGAACCAATCTGCTGATCCCCACCCAAAGGACCAGATAGAAAACGATGTACATCCATTCCAGTAGCCTCAGCCACCAATCTGCCGGTAGTTCCTGTAGCAAATAATCTATGTTTTTGTAAAATTGATTGGTAAGCTATACAAAAAGTTACCATATCTTCCTTCTTTTTATCATGAGCAATTAGTGCAATATTCATCTGACTCCCCCTAAAATTTTATTTTCTGTCTTCTCATGCCTACATTCAATATTAATCCAAGGGCTATCATATTGATCCACATAAAACTTCCACCATAACTTAAAAAGGGTAATGGAATACCAGTTATAGGCATTATACCCATAGTCATACCAATATTTTCAATTATATGGGCCATTTGCATAGCCACTACTCCAATGACAATAAGTTGACCAAATGTGTCCTTGGCTTTCCTTGCTATTTGAATAGAACGAACAATTAGTATGCCATATAATATAATTACAGTTATACCTCCCAAAAACCCTAAGGCTTCTACAATTACTGAATATATAAAGTCCGTATGGGGTTCTGGAAGGAAGTTAAGTTGGCTTAAGGTATTACCAGATAACAAGCTTTTTCCTGTTAAACGCCCGGATCCAATGGCCATTACAGATTGAATAACATTATATCCGTCTCCTGTTGGATCAAGCCCGGGATTTATAAAAACTAATATTCGCATTTTCTGGTAGTCATTCAAGAAATTAAACCACATTACAGGCGCTACTATAGCTCCTACTCCCAAAAATCCAAAAATCAATTTATAGCTCATCCCCATGACAAATAGCATAGCCAACAAGATGACTATAAGCACCATAGACGTTCCAAGGTCATTTTGTATAACAAAAAATATGGGTAGAGCAAATCGAGCTATAACAGGTAAAAAGTCCTTAAAGCTTTTTTCCTTTTCTTCATTCTTGGATAGAGTTTTTGCACCAGTTAATATACAAGCTAATTTAGCAAACTCTGGAGGCTGCATAGTAAAGGGTCCAATAGCTATCCATCTCTGAGCAGTTCCTCTAGCATAGCCCGCTATTTCTACTACAATCAGCAGCACTATTACTATCCAGTAGAAAATGGATGCGTAATCTCCTATAGTGTTATAATCAATACTTATAACTATAGCCAATAAAAATAACCCCGAAAGCAACCAAAAAGTCTGAAGCTTCACATGCCTTAAATTGAAGCTTTTTATAACATCTGCAATGCTATTGCCCCCCTCTGTGGGCAAACGCTTGGCTGCTCCAATGCCAAATATACCTATGGCTACTAATAGTAATACAACAAACAATAGAAAAAAGTCGAAGTTTTTAACTAGTCTTTTATCAAACATTTTACCTCCACTACGGTTTTATTTCCTCAATTGCATTTATTATAACATACCATAAAAGGTAATAATAGTGGAATAGATTGAAAAAATCATATAAAATAGGGCAGAGTTGGTCACTGCCAATTTCTGCCCTTTATAAAGATATATATCTTATGTACCAGCTATTTAACCGGGATTCTTTCCAATCTTTTTCATCTTCTTTATAGGAATATTGGCTATTAAAGCCGAAGTATAGTCACTATCCTTATTTTGGACTCTGGTTATACGAATATCAATTTCATCACTATCAAACTCCATATAATCGGAAATGACTTTCATTATATCGCCCTTTATCATATCTAAAAACTTGGGAGAAACATTAGCCCTATCATGTATTAAAACCAATTTCAACCGTTCTTTAGCAATGTTTTTACTCGAACTCTCTTCTTTTCCAAAAAACTTAAAAAAATCAAACAAGCCCTTTCCCCCTAACACATTTTATTTCTTGCCTATACCAAATAGTCGTTTTAGCTTGTCCACCAATGAATTGTCAGTCTCAAAATCCATAATTGGCACCATGGATCCTTCTAACCTTCTTGCTATGTTTCTAAAGGCCTTACTTGCTAAGGAATCATTATCAGCAACAACAGGCTCTCCTTTGTTGGTAGATACCACAATACTTTCATCATCAGGAACAACACCCAAAAGGTCTATACCCAGTATATCAATGGTATCATCAATATTCATCATATCCCCCCGCTTTACCATATCGATGCGCAAACGATTGATAATAAGTTGGGGATAGGGTAAATCATTGGATGCTAATAATCCAATAATTCTATCAGCATCTCTAACGGCAGATACTTCTGGAATTGTAACTACTATTGCTTTATCAGCACCAGCTACGGCATTCTTAAAACCTTGTTCTATACCCGCGGGACAATCTATAAGAACATAGTCAAATTGTTCTTTTAACTCTTTGCATAGATCCTGCATCTGTTTTGGTGAAACTGCAGTTTTATCCCTAGTCTGAGCAGCAGGTAAAAGATACAATCCATCAAATCTTTTATCCCTTACCAGTGCTTGTTTAAGTCTACAAGTACCTTCTGTTACATCTATTAGATCGTAAACAATTCTATTCTCCAAACCTAGTACTACATCAAGATTTCTTAGACCAATATCAGCATCCAAAAGGACAACTTTCTTCCCTTCCATGGCCAGAGCCGCACCAATATTGGCTGTGGTGGTAGTCTTACCTACACCTCCCTTTCCAGATGTAATAACGTACACTTCTCCCATTTTCGTTCCCCCTCCTGTTACAAGTAAGTAGCAACATGCTAATATTTTATCTTGCCTGGTATATAAGGTTCGATAAATAAATTATCTCCCTTAATATAGGCAATTTCCGGATAATCAGGTTTTTCTACCTCATCCTCCGGTGATCGGGTGATAATATTGCCAATGCGAAGTTGAGTTGGCTGCAGCCGCAAAGCTATCACTACCGAATCCATATCTCCATTAACGCCTGCATGGGCCATACCCCTTAAGTTACCTAACACTATGATATTGCCAGCAGCTACTATTTCAGCACCAGGATTGACATCTCCCATGACAATTATATTTCCCTGATAATCAATCCTCTGGCCATTGCGAACAGTTCCTTTATAAAACTTTGTCATCCCCTCGTCTGTTCCGCTAACTAATTTTTCCTTTTTTTCCTCTTCTTTTTCAACAGGATTATAGAAATCTACTTTACCTATATTTATCAGTTGGGCAACAAAATCCCTAAGGTCCTGTTTTTCCTTATCCTGAAAGTCTCTGCCGGTAAAAACTAGGTTCACATAAGTGTCTTGGAAAAAATTTTTGCTTGTAACCAATTTTTCCTTTAATTTTTCCTTTAAAACATCTAGATCCATATGGGGATCGATATGAACCTGCAGCCCCCCTAATATTCCCTTGAAGAAAATGCTATTTTCCTTCATGGCATTAGCTCCTTCATGTTGAGTTTTATCACTATGACTATATTCGTCAAAATTCCAAAAAACCCTCTAAATTCCTTACATATAAATTTGTCCTCATTGCTGAAGCTCATATGGCTGCGGTACCTCATTTGCCCGTCTTTGCTCTTTTAGCCTGTAATACTCTTCTATAATTCTTCTAGCGATAGGAGCTGCATTACCCGACGTACGTCCCTTAGGCACTGCCACAACCACTGCGATTTCAGGGTTTTCGTAAGGAGTAACCGCCACAAACCAAGCATTATTGTTAATTTCATTATTATCTATCTGTGCAGTACCAGTTTTACCAGCTAATGTAATGCTAGAGTCCATATCCCTAAAATGAGAGACTGCAGTACCGCCTCCGTCATACTCCCCTCTACTAGAGTTTGGATCATTGACTACCTTCCACATACCCTCTAGAGTAGCATCCAAATGCTCTTGATTTAAATCCAAATCTCTAATAACCTTGGGCTGTGTTTCTTTTATAACCTGTCCATCAGATCCAACGATTCCCTTTAATACACGGGTTTGCAAAACCTTCCCCCCGTTAGCTATGGCTGCTATATACCTTGCCATGGATAAGGGACTAACAGCTACATCCCCCTGCCCTATTCCCGCCATTATGGTAAAGGAAGGATTCCATCTCTTATAGGGAACTAGTACCTCACTTCTTATTTCAGAAGCAACTTTGTTAACATCGTTTGTATATCCCGCATTTTCCAGTAATTCCGCAATGGCCAGCACTTCCTTTAAACCAGCCTCCATTGAACGATCTTCTGACAGGGGATAATCTATTAATTTGTCTATTAATTCTTCTTGTTTATCAGTTAGGTCATTTATTCCTAGATCTTCTTTAAGATAACCGTATTTCTTCATAATTCTAATTATATGATTTTTCATATTGCGCCTGTTAGCTCTAAACCTGGTCTCCTCACTGGGAATAATGTTCTTATCCGCTTCAGGATCCAAAATCTCTATACCGGTCTCACCATTTAAACCAAAGAGTTTGGACCATTTGTTTATTTTTTCTACGCCTAGCCTATCAGCAACTTCATAGAAATAATAGTTGCAGGAATGCTTTAATGCATCAACATAGTTTTCCCAACCATGTCCCCGTGAGGACCAGCATCTAGGTCCATCTTTATCATACTTGGTATATCTAACAGAATCATAGATCCTTTCATTTAAGGTTACAGCGCCTTCTTCTAAACCTGCTATACCTATAAGCATCTTATATACAGACCCAGGCATAATATTGCCCTGAAAAGCTAGAGAAAACTGTTCTCCTTCTTTAGTTGGACTATTAGGATCAAAGGATGGATAGCTTACTAAGGCTAATATCTCCCCTGTATCAACGTCCAATACAACTGCTGCTCCTGTTTCCGCATTTGGGGCAATATTATCTCCATCATAAGGGGGCAGGCCTTCTCTCATCTTTTCTATTTCTTCCTTTAGGATATTATTGATAGACATTTGGAGCTGACTGTCTATAGTCAGCACTACATCGTCTCCGTTTTGAGGAGGGATCTCTTCCAAAACCCTAACGATCTTTCCAAAGGAATCCTTTTCAGCTATAAGCTTGCCCTGCTTTTCCTTTTTGCTGCCAGTTAGCCATTGCTCTGCGTAGGCTTCTACTCCTTTTTGCCCTATCTTATCGGTGGATATATCATAACCCTGTTCTATATATTCATCCATCTGACTTTTGCTAATACTACCTAAATATCCAACTATCTGAGACATAGCCTCACCCATGGGATAATAACGCCCACTGTCCACAAGTGTCTGTACTCCCGGTATTTCAGAGGCAAAGGTTTCCAGCTGAACTACTGTTTCATCACTAACATCCTGAGCTATAGGAATTGGCTCATATTGAGTATATCTTTTCATATATATATTCAAGCGAACAGATATGATGCCCAGAGCCATTTCATCATCTATTTCATTGCTTATTTTATAGCGTTCCTTGCGCAAGTACTCCACCATATCCTCTGCGCTTAGCTTATCCTCAACTCCAATATCCTGGCTCCAGCGTTCGTACTTCCTTTCCTGGACCTCTTGATCCTCATCCTCCCATATATAGTAATATTGCCCACTCTGTGAATCAATTTCTATAGGTATAGTATTTATTAATTTGTCCTGATCTCCATTGCGGTATATAATCTCTAACATCCGTAGTATTACATTATTTAATTCTTCGTGATCTGAAGGCAATTGTTGCCTATCAAGTTGTACTGAGTATATTTGACGGTTGGTAGCCACAGGGATACCGTATCTATCCACGATAATTCCTCTCGTTCCCTTTAGCTTAAGCTCTACCCTTTGCTTCTTTAGGGATTCAGCATATAATTCGTCTCCCTTTGCTACCGTTAGATAGGCTAGTTGTCCAGCTAATATGGATAAACAAATTATACATATAATGGCAAATTGTATGTTTCTTTCTTTTAATTTCTTCAGCATGTTTTCTCCCTTACCTAGTTGTAATACCTTGGCTTTAAATTTTGTATTTACTTAAATATTTTATCATGATTTAAATATATAAAAAAGAGGACTAATATACTAAATTAAAAAAGAATAGAACATGTCTATTCTTAACTATACACTCATTTAGTTTTAGGAAAATTTCTTTTTTTCCTCATAAATTTGTAGCTGTATAACTTCACAATACTGCTAAATATAAAGGGCATTAACACAATAGTGTATATGGTTTCGATAACAAAGGCCTGAAAAAAAACCTGATCTTGAGGCATACCAGATTGTGCAAAAAAATTATATAAAAGCATTATTATTTGCTTTACTATATTAGCTGGAATGACCACTAAAATAGGCATGAAAATCTTGTCCACGTACAACTTCCCATGCAGTAAACCTACTAAATATCCAACTAACATATACTGAAGAGTATACAGTCCTAAATTATTGCCAAAAAAAATATCCTGTAAAAGACCTCCACAGAAACCTATCAAAACACCTGTAGGATTTCCTGCTATCAAAGCAAAGGAAATCGTCAAGGATAGTAGGGAGTCAGGCTTTACATGGAAAACCTCAATAAAAGGAAAAATAGATGATTGAACAATTAAATTAAGTAACAAAATTCCAAAAATCACTAATTCACGCATGTAAAACCACCCCCTAATATCCTATTTCAAAGTATAATCATCCTCACTAGTTATTACTAGAACTTCCTCTAGACGTTGGAAATCCACTCCAGGCTTAACTATGGCTGTTTTATATAAATCTCTTCTATCCTTGATTACCTCAACCACTTCACCTATATATATGCCCTTAGGAAATATCTCTCCTAATCCAGAAGTGAGAACTTTATCTCCTGGCGCTACATTGGAGTCCTCAGGAAGATATATCATTTCGCATAAGCCGTCCTCTGATCCCAAGGTGTTGTTACCTTTAAGCAAACCATTATCACGATTTCTTTGAATAATCCCGCTAACTGCACTCTTGCCATCTACAATGGTGCGTACCTTTGACCAGTTGTCAGCTACTTCAATAACTCTGCCGACTAATCCTTCATTTGTTACTACTGCCATATTGACGGCTACACCATGTTTTGATCCCTTATCAATAGTTATATTGTTGAACCAAATCCCTGGATTCTTCCCTATAACATTAGCGCCGGTTACCACTATTTCCTTATTATCATCTGAAAACTTTGCCAGCTCTTTTAATCGTTCATTTTGCTTTTCTAGCTCCTCTAAACGATAAAGCTCTTTTTCTAGCTCAGCGACTCTTTCCTTTAGCTTCTCATACTCCTCTTTCATAGTGCTGCGCTGCCCAATACCAGCAAAAAGATTATATATATAAGATGATGCAGAATAAAGTCCTCTTTGTATTGGAGTCAAAACCTGACCTAATGCATTCTCTACTACCCAGGCCTTTTCTTTACCTGTCTCTGTGTATACCATCAATGCTATTAAGCCTATTATAACAACTATCACAATTATTAAAGAAAGATTTTTAAAGAAACGAGGCACCTATAGCACCTCCTGTCAAATATTCTTCGTGGACAAAGCTACCTTTTTCAATGTTTCTATTTCTTCTACTACTCGTCCTGCACCTAGAGCTACACAATCAATTGCATCTTCAGCTATATGAACAGGCATACCTGTCTCCTGCCTAACTAACTTATCTAGTCCATTTAATAGCGCTCCACCACCTGTCAGCATTATGCCTTTATCCATTATATCAGCAGCTAGCTCTGGTGGAGTTTTTTCAAGAGTAAGCTTAATTGCCTCTATAATATTATTAACTGGCTCTCTTAAAGCTTCCATAATCTCTGTAGAGCTTACCTTTAGAGTTTTCGGAAGACCAGTAATTAGATCTCGTCCGCGTACTTCTATGGACTCCTCTTTTGGCATAGGGTAAGCGGAGCCAATAGTTATCTTTATCTCTTCAGCGGTGCGCTCTCCTATCATCAAATTATACTCCTTTTTAATATAGGAGATAATTGCCTCATCCATTTTATTACCACCAACTCTAAGAGACTTACTTGTAACAATACCTCCCAAAGATATAATAGCTACTTCAGAGGTACCTCCTCCTATATCTACAACCATACTTCCAGTAGGTTCATGAACAGGCAGACCAGCTCCTATAGCAGCTGCCATGGGCTCTTCCACTAAATATGCTTCTCGTGCCCCAGCTTGCCTTGTAGCCTCCTCAACAGCACGTTTTTCCACCTCTGTTACTCCTGAAGGGACACATACTACTACTCTTGGATGAATAGGCAAAGTTTTCTTTATAGCTTTACGAATAAAGTACTTTAACATTTCTTGAGTAACATCAAAATCAGCTATTACACCTTCTTTCATAGGTCGAATAGCTACTATATTTCCTGGTGTTCTACCTATCATTTTTTTAGCTTC
>LSQX01238941.1_pt1 | contig 13582 bp, 14 predicted proteins | sample 654561 | NCBI WGS metagenome assembly LSQX01 (sample SAMN04489861, study PRJNA283612) | anaerobic digester metagenome | isolation source: 4 biogas reactors fed with cattle manure at either 37C or 55C with and... | place: Denmark: Kongens Lyngby | collected 2014 | reverse complement strand
AGATGTGTATAAGAGACAGACAATGAAAACGGGTATGAGAGTTTATTACGAACTCTCATACCCGTTTTTTATCTCGTATTATGTCAACCGGTGACAGTGTGCTGCATATGCGGCGAATACCGTCATGTTTTTCGCATTTGGAAGCCTTTTCACACACAATATAAATTTCTTATATTGTATAATCCTTTCCGGTCGGGATGGGGGGCGTGCGCACCGGCATTCTTTTCAACGGGTCGTACCGATACCGGCGGCAGTGATACTCCACGTATACAACACCATGCCGGCGGCACAGCATATCTATTTTCCCGATTTTGACGGCATGAACGCAAGTTGCGCACTGCGGAAGGGTATTTTTACGGTATAACATAGCGTTTATAACCTCTTTTGTATAATCTACTTGCGGGGGAGCCGCATGATATGAAGAATCGCCTCCTCGCGGGAGCGCATCATCCGTCTGCGCGACTCTGTATCCTCATGGTCGTACCCGAGCAGGTGCATCAGTGAATGCACCGCCAAAAAACAACACTCCCGCCGGAGGCTGTGTCCGTATTCAAGCGACTGGGCGCGAGCGCGCTGGATGTTGATTGCGATATCGCCGAGGTAGAGCCGACCGGTTTCCGGGTCGAAATCGCCAAGATCCATAGACCCTTTTCCGTCGCGCCAGTCAAGCGACGGAAAACTCAGCACATCGGTTGCGGCGTAGATGCCCCGGCGCTCGCGGTTGATGCCGGAAATCCCCTCATCGTCGGTTACAATCACATCGATGTCACACGGGGGGGTTATCCCCTCGAAAAATAGTCCGGTGCAGAGGGTGTCGCGGATATACCGAATGGTTTTCAAACTGATATGAAGCTTATACCGGTCGCGCCGGATGGTGATTTTGTGGTATATCATAACGGCTTACCCGATTTTTTATAATATTTTTTTCCCGGCTTTGAGGTGGCGTACCGCTGCTTTTTCGCGTCAAACGCCTCATACGCACGGTTGATCCGTTGAACCAGCTCATGGCGCACCACGTCGCGGTCGGTCAAGCGGCAGATGGCAATGCCCTCCACCTTTTCCAAAACGACCATCGCCTCCTTCAGCCCGCTCTGCTTGCCGGGCGGCAGGTCGATTTGGGTGATATCGCCGTTGACGATTGCCCGGGAGTTGAAGCCGATGCGGGTTAAAAACATCTTCATCTGAGCGGGCGTGGTGTTTTGCGCCTCGTCCAGAATGATAAACGAATCGTCCAGCGTGCGCCCGCGCATATAGGCCAGCGGCGCGACCTCGATGTTGCCGCGCTCCAGATATTTATTGTAGATATCGGCGCCCAGCATATCGAAAAGCGCGTCGTAAAGCGGCCTTAAATAGGGGTCTACCTTTTCCTGCAGGTCGCCGGGCAAAAAACCCAGCTTCTCGCCGGCTTCGACCGCCGGCCTTGCAAGAATGAGGCGCTCGACTTCCTTTGCCTTCAGGGCCTTGACCGCCATTGCTACCGCCAAATAGGTTTTGCCGGTGCCTGCCGGGCCGATGCCGATGGTGATGATGTTTTTACGGATTGTGTCCAGATAGCTCCACTGCCCAAGAGTTTTTGCCTTTATCTGACGGCCTCTGTTAGTGACGATGAGCGTATCGGCAAACATCCTGTGCAAACTCGCCTGCCGCCCTTCGACTATCATTTTAAGACTGTAACGCACGTCATGGGTTGTCAAAGGCAAGCCCTGGCGGTATAAAAACAGAAGTTCGCCGACAACCTGCTCAGCAAGAAGGACAGGCTCCTCGTCGCCCGTTATCACAAGGCTGCCGCCTCTTGCAACAAGAGAGCAAGGCAAACCGGCCTGAATGATGCGCAAAAACTCGTCATTGCTCCCGAAAATACCGTAAAGTTCCTGTTGATCCTTTATTTCAATCCTTCGTTCCAGCTTCTCCGTTGACAAATGCATTCCTCCTTAGGACACGCGAAAAATCATCTCATTCATTGAATTATCTGCAGCTTTTTGATAGTTACGGGCTCAAGCGGCTTGTCTTTGCCATCCGTCTTGACCTTGCCTATGGCTTTTACAACTTCCATGCCCTTTATGACCTTGCCGAAGACCGCATGCTTGCCGTCAAGCCAGGGCGTCGGCGCCAGCGTGATGAAGAACTGCGAGCCTCCCGTGTCAGGGCCGCTGTTCGCCATTGCCAGAACGCCCACGCCTTCATGTTTTAACTTTGGTGAAAACTCGTCCTTTATCCTGTAGCCCGGACCGCCGTAACCTGTCCCCTCCGGATCGCCGCTCTGGACCATAAATCCGTCAATAACCCTATGAAAAATTACGCCGTTATAAAAACCGCTTTTTGCCAGCTTGATAAAATTCCCGGTCGTAATCGGCGCTTCTTCCGTTCTCAGCGCAACCTCGAAGCTGCCCAGGCTTGTTTCAAATACCGCCGTGGCAGGGCTCGGTTTCTCAACCGGTTTCTCAGCGGGTTTCTCCTGTCTGCCACAGGCCGTCAATAACAAAATGGTCATGGTTAAAGCAAAGTACAGTAATGAATAACTCTTTTTTCTCAAATCTTTTCCTCCCTGAATCTATGTTTATATACATATTATAATGCATAGTCCTGAAATTTGGAATTTATTCCGAATCACCCCGTGCCTTTGTACTGTTTTCAGCAAAACTTCCGTCGGTTTTCTTTTTTTTTGACAGGTCGGCAGGGAGCGCGCAAACTATCGATAACTTTAGGACTGCCTCTTGACAAAGCAGATTGTTTTTAGCTATAATACATTCTGTTGAGGGGTTATAGCTCAGTTGGTTAGAGCGCTTCGTTGACATCGAAGAGGTCTGCAGTTCGAGTCTGCCTAACCCCACCATTTTAAATTAAGCAACCACGAAGCTTTCGGGCTTTGTGGTTTTTTTATTTTCCCTCATTTTTACAAAAGTCCTGCAATTGTTCTGATGTATTTAAAAATATTCCGCAATCAGTGCGGGCTTTCGGCTTTATGCCGTTTCACCGCTCGTTTGTGGCGTCTATGATAAATCCTTGACAAGTCGTTGCCCCAGGCAAAGGAATCCGCACAATGTTTTTTATTCAACAAAAGGAATAATGCTCAGCGGTGTCGAAAATACACAAAAAGAGAAAGGGGGGTGTACGATGAAAATAGCGATTATCGGCTCAGGAGGAATGGGCTGTCTGTATGGCAGCTATTTGGCCAGAGGCAAGGACGAGGTGTGGTTGTTCGATCACTGGGAGTCACATATTGCCAAAATCAGGCAGGACGGCCTTTCCGTTGTGGCCGCCGACGCCGAATTCACGGTACGCCCACGCGCTACCACTTATTTTGATGAAATTGGTCCTGTTGATTTGATTATCATATGCGTTAAATCATATTGGACTACAGAAGCAGCGATGCTGGCCGAGATGGTGATAAAACCCGAAACAATTGTGCTGACTGTACAAAACGGCATGGGCAACGCCGAACAGTTGGCGGAGAAGGTAGGCGCCGATCGGTTGCTGGTAGGCGCAACGTTGATGGGCGGCGCCGTGCTGGAGCCCGGCCTGGTCATGCACAGCGGTTTAAAGCCAACCAACATCGCTTCCTGGATAAAAGGGCATAATCACGAAAAGCTGAATCAATTGGCAGATTTGTTCATGAAGGTCGGTTTGCCGGCTGTAGTAGAAACAAATGTTGATTCGCTGCTGTGGAGCAAGTTGTCCATCCACGCCGGGCTTAATGCCGTTACCGCCCTCACGCGGGCAACGAACCAACAGTTCTTGCATTCGTTTGAGGCGTGCCGCTTAGCCAAAATGGCAGTAGCTGAGGTCGTTGCGGTGGCTACCGTTGCCGGCGTTCCTTTGCTGTACTCCAACTGTGCCGAGGAGATGCTCGCCTATGCGGAAGAAATGCAGGAACAGCAGTCCCCCATGCTGCAGGATGTTTTGCATAAGCTAAAGACAGAGGTCGACGCAATTAACGGTTCAGTCATCGCGGCCGGGAAGCAATACGGTGTGCCGACTCCTGTCAATGAAACGCTGACTCTGGCAATTAAAACGATTGAACAATTGTATGCAAAGTGACGAGGCTAAATTCGCGTCGAAACAATCTGCGGCTCGAGTCTGCCTAAACCCAATATTTTAAACATGCAGCCACGCGGCTTTCGGGCTTCGTGGTTTTTTATTTTCAGGGTTTTTTCAAAAAATCCGCAAGTGTTCTGCAAATATAAAAAGCCGATGCCAGGCCTGCTGACAGGCTCGACACCGGTTTTAAAATCCTGTTTTTTAAATTTTTCCCTGACTCACTTCTTTAAAAACGAACTCAACATGTCGCCGACGTCATCCATGACATCGCCGTCCTTGTCGGCATCAAGCAGGCTCATCGCGATGTCTGCCAGACCGCCGCCCCCTCCTTGTGCCAAAAGGCCGCTTAAAAGTCCTGCGACTCCCGTGGAATCGAGATCCTGCTCCTTTTTTTGCTGCCCCAAGGCCCCGAGCACGAGCGGCGCCAGCTGCGCCATTACTCCGGAGACCTGGGAAGACTCCAGACCCGTTTGCTGCGCCAGGTTCGAGTTGACAGACTGCTGCCTGTCGGCAAAGATATGGCCGAGCATTTTAGCTCCGTCCTCGGTGTTGACGTTGTTTAGAAAGCCTTCGATGTCCTCGACGTTGTCGTCCTGGTGCTGAGTCAGCGCTCCCGTCAACGCTTCCGCGCCTTCTGCCGTAGCGGCGTTCTGCCCCAAAGCCTGCAGCAGCGTCGGCAGACCGAGTTGCACAAGCTGCTGCACCTGAGACGTTTCAACTCCTGCCGGCTGGCCGAGCCTGCTCAATGTGTCCGGGTTATTAAGCTGACCTGCGATTAACTTCATGATATCCATGTCTGCACGTCCCTTCTATGCTTCTTAATCCTCTTTGCTGCTTTGCAGCAGTCTTTTTTGCCTTTATCCTCGAACTTCCCGCCCTCCCGCGGCAATATAGCGCGTGATGAAACAGAGTCCGGAAATATTCTGCTTTCAATCATATGCTATCACACAATGCTTCAAATGACTATCAACTTCGGCGGGCGCAGTCCCAATTAAAAATTACTTTCCGTTCTGTCCTTGTCGTTGCAGGTTTTTAGCAATCAATGCAGAATTATAAATGCAGAATTATATATGAGTATTATTCAATCTGTTTATTTCGAAAGGGGTCATTTCATGTCGGACACATCTTTATTCATTGCCAAAAGTGAAATTGAGCTTCATCTTTTGCCAAAAATGGCTAACCGCCATGGCTTGATTACGGGCGCCACGGGTACCGGCAAAACGGTCACGCTCCAGCGCATGGCCGAAGCTTTCAGCGCCATCGGAACACCTGTGTTCCTCTCCGATATCAAGGGTGACCTGTCCGGGCTCTGCGAGCCGGGCGGCGGCAATGCAAAAATCGAGGAAAGAATCAGCCTGCTGGAACTGAAAGACTTCAAATACAGGAGTTTTCCGGTACAATTCTGGGATGTTTTCGGCGAAATGGGCTTCCCCGTCAGAACAACCATTTCCGACATGGGTCCCCTCTTGCTGGGAAGGCTTCTTGACTTGAACGAGGTCCAAAGCGGCGTGCTCAATCTTGTTTTCCGGGTTGCCGACGACCAGGGCCTGCTGCTCCTGGACTTGAAAGACCTGAAAGCAATGCTTGCCTTCGTTGCCGAAAATGCCGCGCAGTATACGGTTGACTACGGCAATATCTCCAGGCAGTCCGTGGGGGCAATCCAAAGAGCCCTCCTGACAATAGAAGAACAAGGCGGGGACCTCTTTTTTGGCGAACCGGCTCTTGACATACATGATTTTATGAAAACGGATGCCAACGGTTTCGGCATGATCAACATTCTGGCCTGTGACAAACTGTTCCATTCGCCCGCTCTCTATTCGACCTTCCTGCTCTGGCTGCTTTCTGAGCTCTTCGAGGAACTGCCGGAAATCGGCGACCCGACGCAGCCTAAAATGGTCTTCTTCTTTGACGAGGCCCATCTCTTATTCAACGATGCGCCCAAAGTCCTTTTGACCCGCATCGAGCAGGTTGTCCGTCTTATTCGCTCCAAGGGCGTCGGCGTCTATTTCATCACCCAGAACCCCGTCGACATACCTGACGGCGTTCTCGGGCAGCTTGGCAACAGGGTGCAGCATGCGCTGCGCGCCTATACGCCCAAAGACAAGAAAGCAATAAAGGCTGCTGCCGAAACCTTCCGCCAGAATCCCAAGTTCGATGTCGAGCAGGCGATTACCGAGCTCGGTACCGGCGAAGCCTTGATTTCCTTCCTTGACATAAAAGGCCGCCCCAACATGGTAGAAAAAGCCTTTGTACTGCCTCCCTACAGCCTGATCGGACCTTGCGCTCCCGAAACCAAGAGGATGGTCATGAACCAGTCCCTGATGCAGGGCCGCTACGAAAGGACCGTCGACCGCGAATCGGCCTATGAGCTGCTGCAGCAAAAAGCAATGCGCCAGGAAGAAACCAACCGTCGGGAAGAACTGCAGAAACAGGAAGAGGCCCAGGCTCGCAAACCGGGCCGAAAGGCTGATTCTTTTTTTGACACGGTCACGAAAACCGCCGCTTCAACCGTGGGAAGGCAGGTTGCCCGCGAATTGGTCCGCGGCATTCTCGGTTCGTTCCTGCGCAGATAACAGGAAAAACATTAAGGCAGGCACATACTGCGAAACAATCGGCACTCCGGGAGAGTCGCCCTTGTCTTTGCAGTAACGCCTGCCTTTTTTGTGTTTTTGTTTAAAACTCGGTTTTTTTTGTGGCCTCTTTCTTTTCGATCTCTACCACGAAAAAACTGTTATCTTCCGCTACTTCTTTGAATACCTGCAGCAGAGCCTCACCGTATGGGCCGAGTTTCTCCATGATGGCGTCCGGTTCGCTGATGACGATTTTTTTCGGTGTGAAATCCGTCGAAAGACAATCCCACAAGGCATCCAGGTTATTTCCGTAGTAATCAGGCAAATTTAATTTTCTTTTCAAATAGGCGTGGGTTGTTTCCCTATCCAGCATCCTGCTTCCATTCAATCGAATAGTGTTCATTTTCTTCCCCCCGGGTTCAGCTGCTTAAAGGTTTTATAGTGGTCATCGGTATAGAAAATCAAGCCGTCGCTTGAATAAACGATACGCTTGGCACCACGGTACCCTCCCGCATAATCAATATCACACTCATAGTATTGGCGGCCGCCTGCCTTAGGCAGCTTTCCTTCAAAGTTACCGAAACGGTCCCCGCCGATTGACTTCTTATCGGTTACCTTCCACAGATTCCCTTTTGAATTGTCCCAACCGAGTTTGCCCGCTTCGTTCTTGGTGATGAAATTAGGCGGCAGAGTCTTAAATTCATAAATATATGCCGTTACCTCATCCCTCGTCGAATAGCTCTGCCCCTTCTTTACAGAAACGCCTTTGCTGTCGGTGGTTTTTGCAGCCTGTTCCTTTTGAACACCCGTGCCCGGGACAGTCACGTTAGTGCCGGGTTTTGCCGGCTGCTCCTTTTTAGAGGAAGCCTGACAGCCTGCCAGGCTCAGCAAAAGCAAAACCGTGCCTGTTATCAGTAAAATTTTTTTCCAAAAACTGTTTTTCTGCATGTTCTTCCTCCCTGATAATTACTTGCCGGTCTTCCTGCCTTGAGACCTTCCGTCCCTTTGTCCAAAAGTTTCCCATCTGTTCGTACTGCCATACTACCATTATAGAGCGCTGTTGTCAGTAAAAATTTCAGCTCTCCCGCGCGCTTCTGCAGCTTATGGCACAAAACGTCTTCGCCACCGCGCTTTTTCTTCCTGCCAAGTAAAAAACACCTTGACTGTCCAAGGTGTTTTTTACTTGAACGCAAACCTTTCAGGCGGCAGATTTCTGCCGTCCTTTGTTAAAAACCGGCTTTAGCGCACTATCAGCACAGGAATCTTCGCATGCTGCACAATGCTTGAACTGACGCCTCCAAGCAGCAAGTCGGCAACGCCGCCGAGACCCCTGTTGCCCATAACAATAGCGTTACATTCCTCCGCCCGGGCAAGATGGAGAATCCTTTCGGCAGGGTGCCCGGCCTCTAAGATGTAAAGAACTTTGCCCGGATAGGAAGCCAGTTTCTTCTTTGCCTTTTCCATAATCTTTTGCGCAGCGCTTTCAAGCGCGCTGTTCACCTGGTAAAGCGTTGCGCTGTTCCAAGTTGTCGCCAGGGGAATCAGGTTATTGGTATAAGGCTCCACGACTGTGACGACCACGAGATCAGCGCCGAATTTTTCACCGAGTGCACCTGCTTGTTCAAGAGCACGCCACGCAATCTCCGACCCGTCAATGGGCGCCATAATTTTCTTAAACATTGTTTTCCTCTCCTCCCGCTCCTGCATAAGACGGCTCTTTTACTCCGGGCGGTCTTCCTCACTGATGTTTTGGTTGTCCGCCGGTGACTTGTACGGAGATTTCTCAGCAAACCCCGCAACGCTTTTCCTGGCACGCGCTGCCGCGACAACCGTACCCGGTCCGCCGATGCAGCCATGTTTGCAGGCCATGCCTTCAAGAAGCATACCGTTTTTCAAGCCCAGCTTTGCCAGGCGCATCGTCTTGACGCATTCGGCCAAACCTTCAATGCATTCGGCCTTGACCTGCATTTCCGGCCTGATTTCCCGGATTCTTTTTATGACGGCATCGGCCACTCCGCCTCCGACCGCGTAGCCTCTGCCCGTCACGGAAGCATCCGTTATCTCGCCGGCGACTTCAATTTCCGCGGGTTCAATGCCCTTGGCAACAAACATGCCCATCAATTCCTCGAAGGTGATGACAAAATCAACATAATCTTTTACATTTTCCTGCAGCGCCTCGAGTTTTTTCGAAATGCAGGGGCCGATAAAGACTACCTTGCAATCAGGATGTGTTTTCTTTATATGGTGCGAAGTGTAAACCATAGGGGTACTTGATTCCGAAATATAGTCGTTGATTTCCGGGAAGTTTTTCTCGACCATCAGCTTCCAGGAAAAGCAGCAGCTCGTACCCATGAATGGTTCCTTTTCGGGAACCGTTTCCACAAATTCGTGGGCCTCGTTCAAGGTTGTCAGGTCGGCACCGAGGCCTACCTCCACTACATCCCTGATGCCCAGCTGCCTGATGCCTGCAAAAACCTGTTCCGGCGTCGTCAGCGCGCCGAACTGCCCGACAAACGAAGGGGCGATGATTGCATAAACCTCGGCACCTCCTGTGATCGTCTTGATCAGCTGATAAATCTCCGACTTATCTGAGATGGCTCCGAAAGGACATTCCTGAATGCAGTTACCGCAGGCGACGCACTTGTCGTCATCAATCTCGGCCCGGCCGAGATAGTCGGATTTGATTGCATTGACGCCGCAGCTTGCCGCGCAAGGCCTTTCATATTCGACAATTGCCTGAAACGGGCATTCGCTTTTGCATCTGCCGCACTTGATACATTTGGACTGGTCAATCACGGCCTGAGTCTTTTCTATTGTAACGGCATTTTTCGGGCAGACGTTCTTACAAGGATGGGCAAGGCATTTGCGGCAATTGTCCGTCACAAGAAAGGCTCTGGTCGGGCAGGCCTCACAAGCTATTTTAATGACGGATACAAGCGGCGGCGTGTAAACCCTGGCCGCAACGTCGATGCTTTCGATGCCTTCGGAGATGGGTCCCGTCTCGGCAGCCGTTCGGGCATCAAGACCGAGGGCCAGACGGAGTCGCTCACCGATGACCGCCCTTTCCCTGAAAACGTTTTCCCTGTAATGAGCCTTTTCCCCGGGTATCAGATTGTAGGTTTCGTCGCCGAGACGCCTTAAATCCTCGTCATTGTAGGCAATCCTGGCAATCGCGGAAAAAACCATTCTTCGGATGTTTATAATGTCATTGTAGAATTCTTTCACTTTTTTCTCCTTGTGCGAAAAACTATTACTGTCGCGTCTTCATCATTTAGGCAATATGTATTCATAGGCGGCGTCCAAAACCACTGACATTATTTGCTCGCGTGAAGCATTGCGGTACATTTCGCCGTCAACGATTACGACGGGAGAAACGGCGTTCTTCTTTTTACATTCGCCCAAACAGCGGGCCATCTCAATTTCCAAAGTAAAAGCAGGGTTGGCCCCTTCTTTTTGCAAAAGTGTGTCCTTGAGATTCTCCAGGCTTGCGATAATGCTGTCTGCACCCATCATGGTGCAGTTCGATCCAACACAAACTACTACTTTCATATTTCGTTCCTTTCGCCTTTAGACTTAGGTTGTTTAGTGCCTTTTATTCATTTTAACATATTTTGCAGGCAAAAAAGCTGAATTTCGCCAAAACTTTCAGCCCCTTCCTGTAGAATGGTTCTTTATCATTGCCCGAAACATCGGAGGCTTTTTCTCGCTTTCGTCAGCGTTGTTTTCGTGTTAAAATAATAGGCAGACAAAGAAAATGGAGGAAATCATGCTGGCAGCTAACAACCTTGAAGACAACACGGTTTTTTATTATTGGCTTGATGACGGCCGCGGCGATTACAACCGGAGCTATGAGCAGTACGAAAAGGATACGGATTACGCGGACTACTCTACCGACCACAGGGACAGCAACTTTTTCAACTTCGAGAAGAAAATCAGAAAGAATAAGCAGCAAATCATCAACGACGCCTGGAAGAAGTTTGACGATTAGGTCGATTAAAAGGAAAAAGCTTTGAACTGCCGCAAAAGAGCAGGTCAAAGCTTTGTTTCATTCCCTCATATTCTTAAACCAGTAAACAGGCAGGACAAAAATCCAAGCGATAAATGTTGCTGCCGCCCAAAACATTGCGGCTTCATTTTTACGGTTCTTTGCATCCTTGTAAACCTGGAAAGCAAAAAACAACGATAAAGCAATGCCGATGTATTGCACAAAATCCCCCATTCTAAGACCCCCTGCCGCTTCCATTACATTTTTATTATAACAAGGGAAACCAAATATGTCGATACGGCAAAAAGGAAGGCCAGCACGGGCCTTCCTTTTTTATTGTTCCCGAACTGATACCGGCCGTGAAATCAACCAAGAACATTGCTGCAGCGGCTGCACAAGGTTGCGTGCCCGCCATCATTGCCCACAGTCTCACTGTAAATCCAGCAGCGCTCACATTTTTGACCTTCAGCGGGCTGCACCCTGACTTTAAGGTCTGCGCGTCCGGTTGTTTCTCCTACGTCGGCAATGCCTTCATGAAGCTTAGTCTGGGAGACTATAAGCAGCGTCGGCAGTTCGCTCTCGATTTGTCTGAGAAGCATCAGGGCTTCCCCTTCGGCGTAAAGCTCCACCTTGGCGTCGAGAGAATGTCCGATTGCCTTTGCGCGGCGGGCGCCCTCAAGCACCCTGGTGATTTCACTGCGCAGTTCTATGAAGCTTTCCCATTTGTTTTCAAGTGCTTCGTCCAGGTATTCTTCCCTGACTTCGGGCCAGGGCATCATCTGTACGCTCTCGGGCATGTCCGGAGATTTTTTCATGAACTGCCAGACTTCTTCCATCGTAAAGCTCAATACAGGCGACAGCATGACAACAAGGTCGGCCATGATTTCATACATGGCTGTTTGTGCGCTGCGTCTTGCCTTATCGTCTGCCTTTGAGGCATAAATACGGTCTTTAATGATATCCAGATAAAAGGAACTCATTTCCACCGTGCAGAAGTTATGGATGGCGTGATAGAGAACATGGAAGTCATAGCTGTCAAAGGCCGCCGTCACTCTTTGCTTCAGGAGCTGCATGTGCATCAGCGCCCAGCGGTCAAGCTCTTCCATATCCCGATAGCTTACCTTGTCCGTCTGATAGTCGAAATCATTGGTGTTTCCTAAAATATATCTGATGGTATTCCTGATTTTACGGTAAACCTCGGAAAGCTGTTTCAGGATTTCCTTGGAAATGCGGATGTCAGTCTTGTAATCGGAGGAAGCGGTCCACAAGCGGATTACGTCAGCACCATATTGGGCAATGACGTCCTGCGGGGCAATGGTGTTGCCGACCGATTTGGACATCTTGCGTCCTTCGCCGTCAACAACATAACCATGCGTCAATACGGACTTGTATGGTGCGTGGCCATAGCAGGCCACCGAAGTCAGGAGCGAGGACTGGAACCAGCCTCGATGCTGGTCGCTGCCTTCCAGGTACATATCCGCCGGATAGGCAAGTTCCGGGCGAACACGCAAGACAGCCTCGTGCGAGGAGCCGCTGTCGAACCAGACATCCATGATGTCGGTTTCCTTTTCGAAATGCCGGCCGCCGCATTTGGGGCAAGTCGTCTCCGCCGGCAGAATTTCTTCGGTGGAACGTGCCCACCACGCATCCGAACCTTCTTTGCCAAACAGTTCCGAAACAGCCGTAATCGTCGCGTCATTGATAATGTATTCACCGCAGTCCCTGCAATAGAAAACAGGGATGGGCACTCCCCAGACGCGCTGGCGCGATATGCACCAATCGTTTCTTTCGGAAACCATGTTGTGAATACGTGACTGCCCCCACGAGGGAATCCACTGCACCTCTTGGCCAATGGCGTTCAAGGCAGCTTCGCGGAAACCGTCAACGGAGGCAAACCATTGTGCCGTTGCGCGATAAATGATCGGCTCCTTGCAGCGCCAGCAGTGGGCGTATTGGTGGCGAATGCTTTCCTTGCCCAGAAGCAGGTTGGCTGCCGCCAGATGTTTGATAATGGGAACGTTGGCGTCAAAAACAAACATGCCGGCAAACATTTCCCCGGCTTCGGCCGTTAAATGACCTGTTTTGTCAACCGGTGAAATTACGGGTAGTTTGTAACGCAAACCTGTTTCAAAGTCCTCCTGGCCATGGCCGGGAGCCGTATGAACGCAGCCGCTGCCGGCGTCAAGCGTAACATAATCTGCCAGCACAACTGTTGAATCGCGGTCAAGGAAAGGATGACGGGCAACAACGCCTTCCAATTCACTGCCCTTGACGGTACCGAGGACATTGTTGAAATCTTTGCGGCAGACCTTGCCTACCTGGCCCAGCAATTCCTTGGCCATCAGGTATACTTCGCCTTCGCTTTCGACCCAGGTATAATCAAAGTCGGCATGAACGGCTACGGCAACGTTTGCCGGCAGCGTCCAGGGCGTCGTTGTCCAGATTACCACAAAGACCGGCTTGCCTTTTGCCGCTTCCGGAAGCAGACCCTTATCATCCTTCAGGGGAAACTTCACAAAGATGGCCGGAGACTTCTCTTCGCCGTATTCGATTTCAGCTTCGGCAAGCGCCGTTTCACAGTGAGTGCACCAGTATACAGCCTTTTTCCCTTTGTAAATGTAGCCTTTTTTGGCCATCTCGCCAAAAACCTTGATTTGCTTGGCTTCATATTTAGGTTTCAGCGTAATATAAGGATTGTCCCAATCGCCGAGCACGCCGAGACGTTTGAAGTCTTTGCGCTGTTCGTCAATCCATTTCAGGGCGTAGTTGCAGCATTCTTTCCGCAGAACCAGATTGTCCAATTCGTGACGGTTGAGTCCGAGGTTCTTGATTGCGGCGTGTTCGATCGGCATGCCGTGTGTGTCCCAGCCGGGCACATAGGGCGTATCAAAGCCTCTCAGGTATTTGTATTTGATGATGATGTCTTTCAAAATCTTATTCAGGGCCGTACCCATATGAATATTGCCGTTGGCATACGGAGGTCCGTCAT
>LSQX01318165.1_pt1 | contig 13584 bp, 9 predicted proteins | sample 654561 | NCBI WGS metagenome assembly LSQX01 (sample SAMN04489861, study PRJNA283612) | anaerobic digester metagenome | isolation source: 4 biogas reactors fed with cattle manure at either 37C or 55C with and... | place: Denmark: Kongens Lyngby | collected 2014 | reverse complement strand
GTTTCTGGGATGGTTATTATCTGGGACGCAAAACCGGCGAATGGACCGGGAGCTACGGCTCGATGGCCACGCGTCGCAAGGAATACGTGGGAAAGGTTACCAATTATTTCTCAAAAATCGGTGTGGCCGAGATAAAGATGGAAACGAAGCAGCTTGCCACAGGCGACGATATTCAAATCACCGGACCTACCACCGGCGTTTACGACGACACCGTGACGGAAATTCGCGTGGACGAAAATCCAGTGTCACTTACCGTGAAAGGCGATATGGCTTCGATACCCGTAAAACAAATCGTGCGTCGGATGGACAAGGTTTTCAGAGTGTTTGATGATAAACCTGAAAACGCTGGTCAATGAACTATTCAGACCTCTTCGTTGGTTTTTACAAATCCTAAAACATCAAGAACCATTCACCGTTGTTCGGATCTTCGCATCATCACCCACAAGGCAGCCTGAGACCGCTTGTGAAACCATTTAGATAAATTGGATGATGTTGACCCCGTTTTTTAATCCCAAATGAATAGCGCAAAATAAAGTTTTTTATCTTTGCTGGTAATTCACACAGGTTATCAAAAACCATTTTGTAATACCTGACATTTACTTATTTAAAGCATTTCGCCATGAGAAGATTAATATTATTTATCAGCTTTATACCTTTGTGGGCTTTTTCACAAGGGAGCTGGACACAACAAACAAGCACAACTTACGAGCTTCTCAGGTCGGTTAGTTTTGTCGACAATCAAACAGGGTGGGTTGCCGGAGACAATGGCGCCATTCGCAAAACCGAAAACGGGGGACAATCCTGGACGGTGCAGTCGGCAGGGGTTAATGTTGTTTTCGAAGCCGTTCAGTTTATTGATCCGGACATGGGATGGTTGGCCGGAAACAGCGGCACAATTTTAAAAAGTCAGGATGGTGGACAAACATGGATTCCACAATCTGGCGGAGTGACCAATCATTTAAGATCAATATTTTTTATCGATCAACAAACGGGATGGGCCGTAGGCTCTTCAGAAACAATTATCGCCACCCGGAATGGAGGTAGCTCATGGACGCTGCAAAATGCAGGAAGTATTAACAATTTGAGATCGGTTTTTTTTGTTGACGCACTTAATGGTTGGGCTGTGGGAGATTCGGGAAAGATTTTTCATACTTCGGATGGAGGCAACACCTGGACTGAGCAAAACAGCGGTACAACCCGGATACTTACCACGATATACTTTGTCAATGCCCACACAGGCTGGGTAACGGGCACCTCCGGAACGCTGCTCAAAACCATCGATGGCGGTCAAACCTGGACACAGCAGGCAAGTAGCACCAATGCGGGACTTTACGCACTGTATTTCCCCGATGAGAATATCGGCTGGGCTGCCGGAAGCGATGGAGTAATCGTGCATTCAACCAATGGCGGGGAAACATGGCAGACACAAAGTAGCGGAACCGGCAACTGGATATGGTCTTTAAGTTTTGCCGATCCCAATAATGGCTGGGCTTCGGGCTGGGCCGGCACCCTCCTGAACTACAGCCGGCAACCACCCCTCGAAGCACCTTTGCTGAGCTACCCCGAAAACCATGCCGGCGAAGTGCCTCTTAAAACTACCTTTGCCTGGCAACAGGCAGCCGGCGCTGAATCCTATCGTTTACAAATTTCCACAACCTATGCTTTTACAACCAAATTTTTAGATCAGTACGGCATCACTGACACAACATATACCGTCGAAAACCTGCCCAACAATACAAAATTATATTGGAGAGTAATTGCTGCTAATGATGATGGAAGCAGCCAGTGGTCGGAAGTATGGAATTTTACATCGCTGCTTGTTTCGATTGATGATCTTGGTTTTCATCCCGAAGGTTTCAGATTGAGACATGTATTCCCGAATCCTTTCAGTGATCATGCAAACTTTAGGGTGGACTTATTCCGGCCAGGCACCATCGGGTTGGAAATCCTGGATTTTAACGGGAGGCAGGTTTTCGTTCTGCCGACGCAGATAATGGAAACAGGATCGCATCAACTAAGCTGGCAACCCGAAAAAACGGGTGCCGGCACCTATTTCTACAGGATGAGCTTTTCGCCGCTACATGAACCCGAAAAATCCAGTGTCAGGATAGGGAAGTTGCTTTTTTTTAAATAACAACAGGGAAGCTTTTCATCTTAACCACAACCTCCACACCTGCTGTTTTTAGAGATATTTGTAATCTGATAAGCACTAACCCCAACCTTTAGCCTGGGGGCAAAAGGTAAAAAATTTTAGTAAGCTCTATCCCAAATAAATAGAATGTTATGATGCGTATGTTCAATCTTCACTGCCACTCCAACTACTGCGACGGCTCGTCGCCATTGCGCGAATATGCCGATGCCGCGGTTTCCCGTGGTTTTCATACGCTCGGCTTCTCGAGCCATGCGCCGCTTCCTTTTAAAAATAAATTTGCTTTGCGCGATGAGCAGGCATTGCTGAATTATGTTGCCGAAATCAGTCAGCTTAAGGAAGAATTTCAGTCGCGGCTCAATATTTACACCGCCCTGGAAATCGACTACATCCCCGGCATCAGCGATGATTTTGATCATTGGCGTAAGCTGGCCAACCTTGATTATGTAATCGGCGGGGTGCACCTCGTCAGGAATGGTGACCAGCAGCAGCTTTGGTTTATCGATGGGCCGCGGCAGGAAATTTATGTGGAGGGGTTGCAGCAGATTTTTGGCGGCGACGCCCGAAAAGCTGTCACCAGGTATTGGCAGCAGATGCGTGAGATGATTACCACCCAAAAGCCCGACATCGTAGCGCATCCCGACAAGATAAAAATGCACAACCAAAACCGGTTTTTCTCAACTACCGACAAATGGTATGTGGAGCAGGTGGAGCAGACGCTCGAAGTAATTGCCGCCGCAGGTACCATCGTGGAGGCGAACACACGCGGATTGTACAAAGGCCGCAGCGACGAGCTTTTTCCCGGCGAGGGCATCCTTACGCGGATGTTTGAGCTGAATATCCCGGTCACGGTCAACTCCGATTCGCACCGCCCCGAAGAGATCGACGGCTTTTATCCGCACGCTTATGAAACGCTGCGGCGTATTGGCTTCCGGGAGGTGATGTGTTTTACGGATAAAGGGTGGGAGGGGAGAGAATTTTAAAAAAGGGGCATTAAATTTAAATCAAAAAACGCGCTTCTAAAAGCTCCCTGCCAATTTGCTGAACACCCTGCAAAATACGTTGGGTTTGTTTTGCTGAAGGTTTTTTATTTCCTTTGAGGTAGTGTGCCAATAAACTCTGGTTCATGCCTATTCTTTCCGACAATGCTTTGGCATTGATAACTTTATAAAAATCGAAAAAACTCGCGAGGTCAAATTCCAGACTGATTTCATCTATGGTATAGATGAATCCCAAATCTTCAAAAGCCAGGTTAACCCTTTCAACGATCATATTTTGAAGTTCTTCCCAACTATCGCCACAGGTTACAAGGCTCCTTTCTTTCCATTGGCCTAAAGCGGTACAGCCCAAATCTTCTTTAATGATTTTAAGTTTAATGAAGGGCTTATTACTATTCGTTTTTATCAGCTAGGGTTTTATTGCGCTTAAGCGCACACGGTCTTTGATAACAAAGGCATTGGGATACACGCCGAGGATTTGTTGCAGGAAACCTTCGGCGGCCAGGCGTGTGCGAAAGTCGCCCACACGCACCTTGTAATAAGGTTCGCTGTAGGAAACATAAGCGGTATCGTCGGGGTAGAGCATCTGGTAGGTGCGGGCTTCGGTTTGTGCGCGCTCCAGCGAATTGTTGCCGGCGTCGAAATAAATCTGCACACGGTAGCCCATGATTTCGTCCTGCCGGCGTTCGTTAAACACTTTGTGCATTTTTATGATTTCATCCACCCGATGATCGCGGATAACCTCAACGCTGCCGTGCGTTGCAGGCGGCATGGGCAACACTCGGTCGAGCGGCACTGCCGGCTCCGGCGCAATGTTTTGTGCGGTCATTGCCACGCTGGCTATGATGGCCAGGCCAAGAAAAAAACTTTTGGGTATTTGCATTATTTAAAAATCTATTCAAACAAACTACTCTTGCTCTTTTTAGCGTCGTCTTCATGCATGCTCAAAATGGGTATCGGCGAGTGGTTGACAATTTGCTGCGCGCATGGCCCCAGAAGCCCGTTGTCGTCCTGCTCGGTCATAATCGAAATCAAATCAGCGTTGATGCTTTGGGCATATTCGATGGTCGATTTTGTAATATCCGTCGAATGTAAATACTCGACATGAAATGGAACGTTGGCTTTGTCGAGGTATTTCCGCGCCTTGTCAAGAAAGTTTTCTATGCGTTTGTGCATGGTCCTCATGGTGGTGGCATAAACGCCGGTAAGATGCAGCTCCGACTGATAAAGCTTGGAAAAATCGGCAGTAAAAGGAAGTTTTAGCAAAGTGTTGTTGTAGTGGTCGATTGGCACGACGATTTTTTTAATCTCTGTTTTTAGTTTAAACCTGCTGTTGACGGTGATCACCGGACAGCCGGCATTGGAGATTACCCGGTTGGCATTGCTGCCAATCCAAAACTGTTCGTAGCCCGACACCCCGTGCGAACCCATCACGATCAGGTCGGCCTGGCGTCGTTTTGCCATGGTTACAATTTCCAGGTAGATCTTTCCCTTGCGTAGTTTGTATTCGAGCTTGCCGCCGGTAAACAGCGGCTGGTATTGCTCTACCAGTTCATTAAATCGTTTTACGGCTTCAGTTCGGTAATCTTCCACCGAGATGGAATAAATGGATTCGGGGGAAGCTGTTTTGTCAACCCACACCATCTCAATGTCGGAATTGGATTTGTTGGCAATGGCAATGGCATAGCGGAGCGCGTGGATAGACCCGGTGGAGAAGTCGACGGCAACAATAATCTTTTTCATGGCAGTAATTTTAATAATACCCGAAGGCAACAACATCACAACTTTATTAATACGGGGCTAAATTATATATTTTTCGGATGACGGAAACGCGGATCGGCATCAACCATTCGCAGCGCGAATGCTGTTTAAGCCACCACCCAACCCACGCGCACATTAAATTATGCTATTTTTGAAAAATTAAAAAGAATAAAATAATGGCGATAAATAAAAATCTGGATGCTGATGCCGAACGTCTTTCCAACGGAGAAAAAGAGTTAGAAAAGGTGCTGCGACCTTCTCACTTTACAGGTTTTTCCGGGCAGGGTCAGGTGGTGGATAATCTCAAAATATTTGTAGAGGCCGCCCGAAAGCGTGGCGAAGCGCTGGATCATACACTTTTGCACGGCCCGCCGGGGCTGGGCAAAACCACCCTTTCGCACATCATCGCCAACGAGCTTGGGGTAGGTATAAAAATTACTTCCGGACCGGTGATGGACAAGCCCGGCGACCTGGCCGGACTGCTCACCAATCTGGAGCCTAACGACGTGCTTTTCATCGACGAGATTCACCGCCTCAGCCCGGTGGTAGAGGAGTATCTCTACTCAGCGATGGAAGATTACAAAATCGACATCATGATCGAGACCGGCCCCAACGCCCGCAGCGTGCAGATTACGCTGAATCCCTTTACACTCATCGGCGCCACTACCCGCTCGGGTTTGCTTACCGCTCCATTGCGGTCGCGCTTTGGCATCAACGCACGCCTCTCTTATTACGACGCCGAAACTTTGCGTAAGATACTCATCCGCTCAGCCGATATTTTGGATCTTGAAATTTCCGATGTCGCCGCCATGGAAATTGCCCGCCGCAGCCGTGGCACGCCCCGCATCGCCAACCTGCTGCTGCGCCGCGTACGCGACTTTGCCGAAATAAAAGGCGACGGAACCATCAACATCGACATTTCGCAATACGCCCTTTCCGCACTTAATGTGGATAAACACGGTCTCGACGAAATGGACAACAAGATACTGCTGGCCATCATCGATAAGTTTGGCGGCGGCCCCGTGGGGCTTACCACCATTGCCACGGCGGTGGGTGAAGATCCCGGCACCATCGAAGAAGTTTACGAGCCATTCCTCATCATGGAGGGCTTCCTGATGCGCACCCCGCGCGGCCGCGAAGCCACGGGATTTGCTTATCAGCACCTGGGCAAAATAAAAAACCCGGAACAGGGAAAGCTTTTTTAGAAGCGGGGCGCATGGCGCGGGGCGCAGAACGCGTGTTTACCAACGGTGTCGCTTAAAGCGAGTCCGTTGGTTTTCCGTAGTATCGAATCTTGAAGTAAAGAAAGCAGGGCGCGGGGCGCAAAGAGCTTGGCGATGGATGCAAAATCATGATCGCGATTTCTGATGTCCTTTCCGACGCTTTTGGAGAATTCAGATTCATCGAACACGATCCACTTCAACATTCAAGATTCGGTGTTCGATTCCGCATGTGCGGAATTCTTTCCCTCTTCTTCTTTCCTTTTTTCAGGCTTTGCCATTCTCCAGCTAAATTACATTGCAATTTTGCCCATGCCTCACATTTCATTACTGAAAGTGTATCTTTGGCGCCCGGAATATTTTGGTACTGATTTACATAAAACTGTTTAAAACTGATGAAAAAGATATTTGATGCATTGTTCTCGATGCACCTCACCGTGGTATTGCTGCTCATGTTTGCACTATCGGCAGCCGTTGCTACTTTTATCGAAAACGACTATGGAACCATCGCGGCGCGTGTAGCCGTTTACGAGGCTACCTGGTTCGAGATATTACTTGCGCTGCTGGTTGTTAACCTGGCCGGCAGCCTGGTGATTCATCATTCGTGGCGCCGCAAGAGATACGCGCTGTTTTTGTTCCACCTGGCTTTTATCATCATATTTGTTGGCGCCGGCATCACGCGATTTTTTAGCTATGAAGGGATGATGCACATCCGCGAAGGGAAAACCAGCAGCGAGATCACCAGCAACAACACCTACCTCACCGCCACTTACCAATGCGATGGCGAAACTTACTATGAGCAGCAACATGTGTTGTTGTCGCCCTATGGCATGAAGGCGCCCAACTTTACGCTGGATACACCTGAAGGTGATTTTAAGATAGAAACCACCGGATACATTGCCAACGCAACCCTCGAAGTGGTTCCCGTAAAGGGTGGAAATCCTATCGTGTCGCTGTTTATAATGAATGGCATGCAGCGCGAAACGCTCATATTAAATTCGGGCGAGGTGCGGCAGGCTGGCAGTATGCAGATAAGTTTCGATAGCGGCGATACGCTTGCCGGCGGATTGCTGTTGATGCTGGAAGAAAACCGGCTGATGCTTCGCGCACAGGATACCATTTTCATTACCAATATGGGCTCGGAAGCGGGCGTCTTTATTGCACCAGGACTTAAGGCGGAGATGCAGCCGATGCAACTTTATAATCTGGGCACCAGCCGCATTGTTTTGCGCAGCTTTGAGCCGAGCGGAACCTTGCAGCCGGTGCCGGCGGCCAGCCAGATGCTGCAGGGAAGCGGGCAGGACGCGGTAATGCTGCGCATCAGCAGTGGCAGCAGCACCGTGCGCACCTGGGTTGCCGGAAGCCGCGGCGTGCAAGGCAAAGCAGAGCCTATAGAGATAGACGGTAAAACATTGCAGATTGCCTATGGCGCCATCACCATCCCCATTCCTTTTGCTTTGCAGCTCAACGAATTTATCTTCGATCGCTACCCAGGCTCCAACAGCCCGTCGTCGTACGCCAGCGAGGTAACGCTCATCGACACCGAGCGCAACAACCGTTTCGACTTCCGGATTTTTATGAATCATATTCTCAACTATCGCGGCTACCGCTTTTACCAGTCGTCGTACGACACCGACGAGCAAGGTACAGTACTTTCGGTAAACCACGATGGCCTGGGAACCATTGTGACCTACATCGGCTATTTTCTGATGGCGCTGGGAATGGTGATGGCGCTGATAAGCAAGCAGACACGGTTTAGATATTTATTAAATAAAATAACCGAAACCCGCCGCAAAAAGATGAATCTGCTTCAGATGATTCTTTTGATGTTGGTCACTACGATGGCCATGCCCGCCGTGTCGCAAGAGACGACCGACGTGAACGGCACGCAGGTTCCGGTGATCGATCGCGCACATGCCAATGCTTTTGGTGAGCTGATTGTGCTGGGTCCCGGCGACCGCCTGGAGCCGGTGAACTCACTTACCGGACAATTAATACGCAAATTCACCGGCAGCACCAACTTCCAGGGACTCACCTCCGACCAGATCGTGCTGGGAATCATCACCGACCCGGCGCTGTGGCAGCAGGTGCCGCTGCTCAAAATTACCAACAAAGAGCTGCGCGACCAGCTCGGCATCAGCGGAAAGTACGCCAGCTTCTCTAACTTTTTCGTGTCAGGACAAACCAACAGCTACCGCATGAGCCACTGGGTGGAAACGGCGTACCAGAAGAAAAGTATGGAGCAAACCAAGTTTGACAAAGAGGTGATAAAGATGGATGAAAAGATCAACATTTTTTATTTTATTTATACCTACAACTACCTGAAGCTATTTCCAAAAACTACCGATCCCACGAGCAGGTGGTTTGCCCCCGACGAAACAGTGACGGGAATGCCCACCGCCGACAGCAACTTTGTGCGCAACGTTATTCCGCTTTACGCGAATATATTGGCCGAAGCCCTGAATACCGGCGACTATGCCACCGCCAACGAGATTGTAGATGCCATCGACATTTATCAACATAAATATGCCGGCGACCTGCTGCCCTCCGACACACACCGCAGCATGGAAATTATTTATAATAAAGTAGAGATTTTCGAACGGCTTTTCCGCTATTACGGGTTGATAGGATTGATATTCCTGGTGGTACTTTTTGCCAAACTGGTGGTACCGAAGCTCCGGATAACTATTTTAAAAAATGTCCTTATCGGAATAGTGGCGGTGATGTACCTTTTTCAGACGCTGGGCATCGCGGCACGGTGGTACATCTCCGGCCATGCACCGCTTAGCAATGGCTACGAAAGCATGATATTTATTGCCTGGGCTACCATGACAGGCGGCTTCCTGCTTTCGCGCCGCAGCAACATAGCGCTGGCGGCAACCACCGTGCTGGCGTCGCTCACACTGTTTGTGGCGCACCTCAACTGGATGAATCCTGAAGTTACCAACCTGGTGCCGGTGCTCAAGTCGGTGTGGCTCACCATTCACGTGGCCATCATCACTTCGAGCTACGGGTTTTTGGGGCTTGGAATGATCCTGGGGCTTTTCAACCTGCTGCTGATGATTTTCCAGAATCGCAAAAATCTGGTGAGCTTTAATCTTACCATCCGCGAGATTTCGCTTACCGCCGAAGCCACGATTATTATAGGGCTATATATGCTTACCATCGGAACCTTTCTGGGCGGCGTGTGGGCCAACGAGTCGTGGGGGCGCTACTGGGGCTGGGATCCCAAAGAAACCTGGGCGCTGATAACGATCCTGGTGTATGCCGTGATTGTTCATCTCAACTTTATCCCCGGCATCATGGGGCGCTATGTGTTTAATGCGCTGGCCGTGGTGGGCTTCAGCTCGGTGCTGATGACTTATTTTGGTGTGAATTATTACCTGTCGGGGCTGCACAGCTACGCCGCCGGCGATCCGGTGCCGATACCCGCTTTTGTCTATTACACCATTGCCATCCTTATCGTTATTCTCATTTTTGCTTATCGCAATAACTCTAGAACCAAAGCACTGATTCGCACCCTGCAACGCGAAGGAAACCAGGAGGTGGGGATGGAAGAGGGGAAGTAGAGATGAGTAGTGAGCGGTGAGAGGTGAGTAGTGAGTAGTGAGCGATGAGAGGTGAGTAGTGAGAAATAAGTAGCGAGTGGGATTTATCAATGATTTTTAAGCTGAAGCTAAATTTAGAAGTCACACCGTGAGCAACGCCAGGCCGGCACGCCCGGAATGTAGAAATATCCAGAGAGGCTGGGATAAGATTAATGCGGCTTCGGAGGATAAGGCTGGCTAATTGATGGCGGCAGTTATTTTTATAGCCTTAAAAAAATCAGTGTCATTTTATCCTCAAAAACATGCGCAGTTGAAATAATCAGCTTAGAGTCGTCTGCAGAGCTAATAATCTTATTGAAATCCATATAAGATTTAGTGGGGATATAATATTCATCAGCCAGCATGTAATCAGATTTATTAAAAACACAAATTTGTTTATTGTAGTCGTCTCCTGCAAAAAACTGAGGTTTCAAATTACCATAACACCCTCTATGTAAATTATTCCTTGAATATTTACCTAAATTTGAAAAATCTGTAATATCATAAGTGTAATATCCCTCGTTGTAAACCCATGTGTATGGTAATACAATAAATTTCAAATCCATTGGATCTAATAAAATCTTCTCCGCATATCCCCCTAAATTTTCTTTTTTTAATATTTCCACTGAATTAGAGGTGTAGGATAGTTTAAAGATATCAGATCTACTGATACCCGGATTTCCTCCAGCAATAATTATTTTGTTGGCAATATTTATAGCTAACGAACTTCCACTTTCTAATGTTACACCACTATCATGTACTTCGTTGGAATTTAAATCAATAAGCTGTAATTTGGAATTAGCAATTACAATTGCTAAACTTAAACCGTTATCAATTTCAAAATCTGATAAACCTGAAACTGCCTGCTGAACAACGGTTACAAAAGTCCTTGAGTCATCATTAAAATGAACAATTGTACCATTAGCAAAACCGACATACAAGAGTTTTGATGCTTCACACATATAAAGTCCTATTGGGTTTGAGAAAGGTAATGTGTATTCAGAATCAACAATTTCATTCACATTATCAATTCTATACAACCTTGATGTTGATATTGCATAAGTTATGTCCCTGTTCTTGAATAAACCGATATCAATAAACTCTTCAGTAAATGAATAAGCTTTATAGATAACAAAGTCCAATCGTTCTGAAACAGTTGAATCTCCTCTGTCATCATAAGCCACGCAGTAGCAAGAATGCTTTCCAATTCCAATTGGGTCTACTTCCTTTTCAAAATCCAAAAAATAATCATCTTTCAGCGTATCGCTACCAATGAAGCTATCGTCGATATAATAATTAAGATGACTCACCTCAACATTATCCTTTCCACTTGTACTAAAAATTAGTGGATCTATTGAATAGTAATATCCTGGCCAAATGTTGTAATAGTACCTAAAGCCAAAATCAATTTCGGGTGGAGTGTTGATAGGTACCTCTAAAACTTTGTTTATGGTGTATTTATAATTTAAGGTATCAGTTAGCTTTATTGTAACGTCGTTTATAGTGGTTTTAATTGTATCTGTGATAAAGCGAAAGGGTAGATCTGACATTTTCTCTAATTCAACGTCATTAAGAAACATTGTGGCCTCTTTAAACAATTCCATATTCACGTAGTCCCATCTGGGTTTTATTGTTATTTCCAGTTTTTCACCCACGAAATAATTTGGATCACCATCAATTCTGGTACAATAAAGACTGATCTCTGGATTAGCCAGATTAAATATCATCACGTGATGGGTACTACTTGATGCAGTGTAATTATTAGAGAAGAAGGCTTTTAAATCAATTTCATAACCGCCAGCGGAGTCGAACGCAACGCTGAACATATTCTTAGGAATAAATTGAGTTTGAGTTAATCGACCATTAATAAATAAACAAACGGAGTCGATATCTGCGTCAGTTACAGTGTATTTTATCTCTATTGTATCTCCCGCAAAATATGTTTGATTAAAAGGTAAATCCTCCATTACAATAGTTAGATTCTCATTAAAATTGGTTTTCTTTTCCTTTTCGCAATTGAAAAGAAAAAAACAAATGAATAATAACGAAAAGATCAAATAAAATTTATTGTAATTCATAATCTCTATTTTAAGTCTATTTCAATTTGTCGTTTGTTTCACCTCACAAAAATAATTGAATTTCCAAATCATCCGGCATTTTACGCATCTATTTTTTGTTGGCAATCTTCTCGCCCAATCGTTCCGCAAACTATTCGATGTCGTCATGCTTTGCTATTTGTTTTTTTCAATTGTTTGGAATGTTGTCAAGTCCGTAAAGCAGTCCTGCAAGTCCGCCTGTAACTGCTGCTGTTGTGTCAGTATCCTCACCTAAATTTACGGCCTTTAAAACAGCGTCTTTGTAATTGTCAGTTGTCAACAAACACCAAATGCTTACTTCCAGCGTATGCAACACATAACCGCTGCTAAAAATATTTTCTCCCGTCAGATGGTGAATGTTTTGTTTTAATAAACGGTCCATCAATGCAATCTCTGCCGGATTGATTGAAAGAGCGTTCAAGTGCGTTGTAATTTCAGGTTGCAGATTTTTATAAATCTCAAACTTATCTCTCTGTACGAAAAGTTGTCGGGCAAACTCAAGGTAGTAGAAGCAAGCAATTACCGAACGAATATGTCCGTGCGTGATCGAAGAAACTTGTTTTGCTATTTCAAATCGCTCGTTATTTGGCTTGTCGAACAAATAAAAAACCAAAGGAGCAATTCTCATTAGCGAACCGTTGCCATTTGATGAAACATCAAAACCGCCTGCCAAATCTGGTTTTTCACCATTTGCAAGTCGGTCGATGGCTTGACTTGTCGCAATTCCAATGTCGAAAACATCTCCTCTCGGTGTCCAAAAGTTGTTGTAACGCCGGGCCAGCAAACAAATGTTCGGGTATCCAAACAAGCAGTTTATTTATTTTCCTGCACCAAATACCAGTCAACCCATGCATCTACCTGTTTGGTGGAACTGGGGCGAAGTAAGATTTCCCGTTTGTTGTCCAACAAAAAAATAGTAGGTGTTGCAAACACATGGTAGGATTTAACAACAGGGCTTTCCCACTTTTGATAATCGCAGATACTGATGAAAGGAAAAGGGCTTACAAATTTTTTAAAAATATCCTGGTCTTCATCCAAAGAAACAAAGATTACCTCCATGCCATATTTCCGCCATTTCTGGTATAAACCGGCAATTTGCAAAAGCTCATCCGGACATGTAGGACACCAACTCGACCCGAAGACCAAAATTGTATAACTGGCATTAATGTCTGTTAACTTTTTGGGAGATTTAGCAGTTGCGTAACCGGGTGCAAAAACATCGCCGTTAAATTCAAAATCGGGAGCTGTTTTTCCTATTTTCATAGCCCGGTAGCTTTCCAATTGTGAAGTAAGGTTGTTGTTAAGGGTGCAACTTTCTTCGTTCAAAACTTTTAAAGCCAGATATTCTGAGGCTCCAAATAAGCTACGCTTTTCCAATAATTTAAAAAGAAAATCTGTTATTTGATTAAGTTTTTTTTCATCAGAGACGAGGTTTTCAATCATATAATCAATAGAAGTATTCATCTCGATAAAAACTGAATCCAATGAACGACCGCTGTTTTCAATTAACCAGAAATGGTTTTCGATGGTTTCCCGTAATAAGCCACTTTTATAAAGTCGTCCATCGGTATAATCTAATTCTCTGAAAGCTTTTATTGTAGCCGGAATTTCATTGCTACGATATTGCGCTATGGTGGAAACCGAGCTTACCAGACCACGAACAGGCAGATACCAACTTATGTAAGTATTGGTGTCTAATTGGTTTAAAAAATCCAAATCCTCTTGCTTAATGCGCAGCATTTCTTTTTCAATGGCTTGTTGTGGGTATTTTTG
>LSQX01352612.1_pt1 | contig 13585 bp, 10 predicted proteins | sample 654561 | NCBI WGS metagenome assembly LSQX01 (sample SAMN04489861, study PRJNA283612) | anaerobic digester metagenome | isolation source: 4 biogas reactors fed with cattle manure at either 37C or 55C with and... | place: Denmark: Kongens Lyngby | collected 2014 | reverse complement strand
TAACTACAACATATAAATAGCTAATGTCAAAATAACACTTCTCTAAATGTGTTTGTGTTTCGACAACAAAAAAGCTGTTAAGATTTTTTTGAGTTTCTTAACAGCCTCTAAACGAATTTTTAGACTAAAAAATCAAATGCCTCTTAAAATACACCATCTACTTTTCCGTCATTTGTAATTGTCATCTTTTCAAAGTTTGGTTTTGCAGCAAGACCTGGCATTAGCATCATTTGTCCAGCAACAGCTACTATAAATCCAGCACCAGCTCTAACATAGACGTCTCTAATGTGGAAAGTATAATCAGAAGGTGCACCTAAAACTGTTCCATCATCTGTAAAAGAATATTGGGTTTTTCCAATGCAAATTGGCATTTTATCTAAATTGTTTTTTTCTAGCTTCTCGATTGCGTCTAAAGCTTGTGGCGAATATGCAACATCTTTTGCATGATAAATTTTTGTGCAAATTGCATTAATTTTATCTTTAATACTATCGTTAACATCATATGCAAAACGCGGTTTTATTTCATTTTCGGTAGCCTTAGCTACAATTTTAGCTAGTTCTATTGCACCATCTCCACCTTTTGCCCAAACATCAGCGACACAAAAATCTGCCCCATTTTCTTTAGCAATTCTTTCAACAACTTTAATTTCAGCATCCGTATCTAACGTAAATTTATTTAATGCAACAACTACTTTTACTCCAAAAACATCTCTTAAGTTTCTAATATGCCTTATAAGATTTTCGGAGCCTTTTTCTAATGCTTTGATATTTTCTTTTGAAAAATCTATATCCATACAAGAGTTATATTTTAAAGCTCTAATACTTGCCACAAGCACAACAGCATTTGGAAAGATGTTAGCTTTTCTACATTTTATATCTAAAAACTTTTCTGCTCCCAAATCTGCACCAAACCCAGCTTCAGTTACTGTATAATCAGCAAGCGTCATTGCAGTTTGAGTTGCAACGATTGTATTACATCCATGTGCTATATTTGCAAAAGGTCCACCATGTACAAAAGCTGGATTATTTTCCAATGTTTGTACTAGATTTGGCTTCATAGCTTCTTTTAACAAGATTGTCATTGCATTTTCTACTTTTAAATCTCTGCAAAATACTGGCTTATCATCGAAAGTATAGCCTATTAAAATTGAGCCTAATCTTTGTTTTAAATCTTCAAGATTTTCTGCTAAACAAAGTGTTGCCATAATCTCAGATGCAGCAGTTATAGTAAAGCCATCCCTTCTTATAACACCATCTTTAATTCCACCAAGACCTACAATAATATCTCTTAAAGCCCTATCATTTAAGTCAAGACAACGCTTATATATAATCTTTAAAGGATCAATTCCTAATTGATTTCCATGATTTAAGTGATTATCAATTGCTGATGCTAAAAGGTTGTTTGCAGATGTAATTGCATGAAAATCGCCTGTAAAATGCAAATTTATATCTAGCATTGGTGAAACTTGCGCATATCCACCGCCAGCAGCACCACCTTTAATACCAAAAACTGGACCTAGGGATGGCTCTCTTAAAGCCAAGCAAACATTTTTTCCAATTTTTGCAAGCCCATCTGCAAGTCCAATAGAAACAGTTGTCTTTCCCTCACCAAACTTTGTAGGACTAATTGCAGTCACTAATATTAATTTGCCATATTTTTTTCTATCATTTAATGGACTAACTTTAGCCTTATATTTACCATATTGTTCTAAATCTTCTATATCTAGCTTTTTTGCAACTTCAACTATTGGTAAAAGTTTTGCACTTTGCTCTATTTGTAAATCATTCATAATCCCTCCACTTGTTAATTTTTTACATAACTTTAATATGCGCTCCCTAAAAAATCACATATTTTCTTAATTTTTAATGCCATTTCCCTAATTTAAGGAGTTTTTTCGCAAAAAAATATACTGCTTCCCTAAATAATAAGATAGTTTGATAAAATTTTACACCACTTCCCTAATTTAGCCTAATATTAACTAAATCTGCACTTCATTTCCCTAAAAGCTCAATATTTGCTATTAAAAACCACCTTAAAATAAAAAGCTTTAGATTATTGATGTATCCATTCCTTCATAGTTAATGATAAACTGGTCTTCATCCAAAGGAACATTATTTGACACACTTGCATGAAAAGCTGGCAAATAGTATTTTGAAGCCTCTTCTAATGCTACATCCAAAGTTTCAACCGCACTTAAATCTATAAGTTCATCTCTGTTTCTTACTTTTCGCCAAGGATTTTTTGCAAAATTTAAGTAATCAACTTCACCATATCTAGCAACTGGTCTAAATAAACATGTGATTTTTTGTGAACTAAGATATTTTTTCTCTATATTTCTTACAAGTTTATATTTAATTCTTCTTTTATCGTTAGTAAACCACATAAATTTATTTGTTAGCCCAGCGGAAAGTGAAAACTTTTTTGCATCTAAAGAAATACCATAAATTTTATTAATCGCATCTTCATAAAGCTTTCCTATTTTAAGCTTTTGTTTTCTACTTATTTTTAATTCCTTGTTTGGTTTATATAAATTGGGATTTTCATATCCACGTATCTCTGTTAAAACATATGTATCTAAAGCACTTTCTATCAATGAGTGTATACTTGCAAATTCTTGGCAATTCATCTCTTTTGGTAAAATATTTTCATTAAAATAGTTTACATATGGATGCAAGTTTTTATCTGCCGCATAATGACATAAATATCCTAGCATATATGCGTATCTTGTCTTGCAAGGATTTTCTATTTGATATTTACGCATTTCTTCAAATGTTTCATATTGCGCAATAAACTGTAAAGCATTTGGATATTTATCTAAATCTTTAAAACCAAGTTCTCTTAGTGCAAATAAAACATCTGGGCCTATGGAGCCTAAGATATAGGCTTGCATATCGCCTTCAACTATCTTTTTTGTTTCTTCTGGCAAGTGCTTATACACTTCTTTGCCAAATTCGATATGAGTAATTAAGTTTGGCATAATCCCCTCATTTTTATTAGAGTTTTCTTAATCTCAATTAACTTTTAATTCCGTATTCCTTTTCAATTTCAGCTATTTTTACAGGCCTATTTTCTTTAAGAGATTTCTTTGCTGCAAGTCCAATAAGCACTGGTTTTAGCCCATCATCGACACCACAGACTGTGCATGATTTTGATTTAATTGATTCAACAAATTGCTTAATTTCTTCAGTATATGCTTGCATATATCTTTCTAAGAAGAAATATTTTGGAGTTCTAGACAAAATTCCATCTTTTGTTGCAATTACAGTCGTATTTTCTAATTCATTTTTTGCAATAATTTGCCCCTTTGAACCAAAGGCTTCAACTCTTTGATCATATCCATAGGCAGCTTCTCTTGAATTATCAATAACTGCTAAAGCTCCACTTTTTAATTTTAATGAAATAATGGCAGTATCTATATCACCAGCTTTCCCAATCTCTTCATCTACCATAACTCCGCCAAAAACAAAAACTTCTTCAACTTCTTCACCAGATACAAACCTTACCATATCAAAATCATGTATAGTCATATCTAAAAACATTCCACCAGAAACTTTAACATATGATATTGGTGGTGGGGCAGGATCTCTAGATGTAATTTTTAAAATATGCAAATCGCCAATCATCCCGCTTGCAACTTTTTCTTTCAATGTTGCAAAATTTTTATCAAACCTTCTATTGAATCCTACTTGATACAAAACATTATATTTTTCTAAAAGCTTTTTAATTTCCAAAATTTCTTCAACACTATGAGAAACTGGTTTTTCACAGAAAACATGTTTTCCACTTAAAATAGCTTTTTTGGATACTATAAAATGTTGATCTGTCGGACAACAAATTAAAACTATATCAATTTCTTTATCCGCTAAAATTTTCTCATAATCGCTATAAACCTCTTTAACCCCATTAGCTTTAGCCCAAAGTTTTGATTCTTCGCTAATAAATGGGTCAGCTATAGCTTTTACTTCGATGCCACTTGCATACCTAATTAGACTTTCTGCATGCACCTTGCCAATTCTTCCAAATCCAATAATTCCAACTTTCATTTTTACCTCGTGTAATACTTTTAGATTAAAGTATTGACTTTAAATATTTCATTGCTTTTTTTGCATACTCCAATGGGTTTGCTTTAGCAGGATCTTGCTCTGCTTCTACTAAAAGCCATCCGTTATAGTTATACTTTTTAATAGCTTCAACTACTGGCACAAAATCTATATCTCCATCTCCTGGAACTGTAAATGTGCCTAGTCTTACACCTTCTAGAAACGAAAGGTCTTCATCTATAACCTTTTGAACAATCTCTTTTCTAATATCTTTTAAGTGTATGTGCTTAATTCTTTCGTGGTATTTATTAAAAATAGACATATAATCTTCACCAGCATATGCAAAATGTCCAACATCAAATAATAGTCCTACAAACTCATTTGTATTATCCATTAAAATTTCCGTTTCTTTTGCAGTTTGAACAACTGTACCCATGTGATGATGATAAACTAAATCTATGTCAAACTCTTCTTTTGTCATTTGGCCTAGATCTTCAAGTCCATTAAATAACCTTTCCCAATCTCCACTTGTTAAAATTTTTCTCTCTTTAAAAACAGATACTGGCTGTCCTTGAACAGAGCCTGTTTGCTCAGAAACTCCAACCTTTGTCGCCCCTAAAATGGAAAGCTTAGCACATAGTTCTCTAAGTGCAGAAAGATTTTCACTCATTATTTTAGATAAAACAAAAGTTGAAAACCAAGCATTGACAACCTTTAATCCTCTTTTGTCTAACTCTTCTTTCAACTTTCTTGGCTCTTTTGGATATTTATTTCCAATTTCTGTTCCTTTATATCCAGCTTTTGCCATATCATCTACACATTGTTCAAAAGAAATATCAGCACCCAAATCTGGCATGTCATCGTTAGTCCAACCAATAGGAGCTATTCCAAGTTTAAATTCTTCCATTTTTACCTCAAAATAAATATATTTTTCTTTTAATATTTTAAAAACCGATCACTCAAATTCTATCACATAATGACATTTTTAAATACTAAAAAGGAGCTAGTTTTTAATCTTTATAAAGCATTATGGTATTTTTTCTTTTCGCCAAAAGACTCATTTAATTTTACAACTTACACTAGTTTTAATCTTTACAAAGCATACTTAGTGTTTTTTTACCTAAAAAACCAAATTGCTTTTCAACTTGCACTAATTTTTAATCTTTACAAAGCATGCTTAATGTTTCTTTCCACCTAAAAAATCAATTTACTTTGTAACTTGCGCTAATTTTAATCTTTACAAAACATATTTAATGTTTCTTTTTGCCTAAAAAACCAAATTGCTTTTCAACTTGCACTAATTTTTAATCTTTAATTTTGCTTTTAAGTTCTAGAAGTGCCTTTTTTTGTTTTGGATTTCTAGGCTCATAAGTTAGACCCGTTTGCCAAAAACCTCCCTCATATCCACCTGTCATAGTTTTTGGTAGCACTTTAATATCTATTAAAACAACTTCTTTATCTTCCTTTTGTGCCTCTAAAGCTTCTATTAGTTCTTCTTCTGTCGTTGCAGTATATGCCTTGCAGCCATAACCTCTAGCAACATCAGCATAAGATATTTTTAAAAATGGAGTTAATGATTTTGCGCCATATCTAAATTCTGTTGCAAGACTAGATATACCACTACTCATTTGCAAATTATTAATACAGCCAAAACCGCCATTGTCAAAAAGTAATATTGTTATTTTACTCTTTTCTTGAATTGCAGTTACAAGCTCAGAATGTAGCATTAAAAAACTACCATCTCCTGCAAATGCATATGCACTTGCTTTTGGATTTGCAAGCTTACTGCCAAGAGCTCCTGCTATTTCATAGCCCATACAAGAATAGCCATATTCCATATTATATGAATATAGACTTTTGGTATCCCACATTCTTTGCATGCACCCAGGCAATGAACCCGAGGCCCCTACAACAATAGCATCTTCTTCAATGTGTTTTCTTATTAAAGCTAGTGCTTTTGTTTGTGTTAGCCTTGCATTAGTAGCTTTACAAAAATCTTTCATTGTAGATTCTGTCATATCACAAACTTCAGGTTTTAAATCTTCCGAATACTCAATACTTGCAAGTCTTTCATATTCTTTTTTCCATGCATTTTGTGCTTTTGTTACTTCATTTGTATAGCCAGATTTATATCCCATTAATGCACCAAATAGCATTTCCATTGATTTTCTAGCATCACCTACAATTTTTTGGGAATTTAACTTTGAAGCATGAAAATCTGAAGTATTAATCGTTAAAACTTTTGCATCTTTAAATAAAGTCTTACTAGATGTTGTAAAATCTGAAAATCTAGTTCCTATCCCTATGATTAGATCAGCATCTTTAGCTATCATATTTGCAGCCAAATTTCCAGTAACTCCAATTCCACCTAAATACATTGGATTTTCTGCACTTATTGTAGATTTTCCTGCTTGAGTTTCTGCAAAAGGAATATTATATTCTTTGCAAAAATCGCCAATAACATCCCCTGCTTCACTATATCTTGCACCACCACCTACAATCACTAATGGTTTTTTAGATGATTTAATAAGATTTGAAGCTTCTTTTATTTCTTCATCTGTAGGCGTAGCTCTTTTGATTATATGCACTCTTTTTTCAAATAAATCTAAAGGGAAATCATATGACTCACCTTGTACATCTTGAGGCAAAGCAATACATACAGCTCCAGTAGATGCAGGATCTACTAATACTCTCATAGCGTTTAATAATGCACTCTCTAGCATCTCAGGTCTAGTGATTCTGTCAAAGAATTTAACCACAGGTTTGAACGCATCATTTGTTGTTATATTCAAATCAGACGGTTGCTCTAATTGTTGTAAAACTGGATCTGGTCTTCTTGTAGCAAATGTATCTCCAGGGAATAGAAGAAGGGGTATATTATTTACAGTTGCAACTGCTGCTGCAGTAACCATATTTGCAGCACCAGGTCCTATACTTGAAATACAAGGTATTATTTTTCTTCTATTATTTTGCTTAGCATATGAAATTGCAACATGCGCCATTCCCTGCTCATTTTTACCTTGATATGTTTTTAAAGTATGATCGCCTAAAGCCAAAGCTTCACCGATTCCTAAAACACAACCATGTCCAAATATTGTAAAAACCCCATCAACAAACTTTGTCTCTTTACCGTCAAAAGATACATATTGTTTATCTAAAAAACGAATTATTGCATCTCCAACAGAAACTCTCATTGTTTTTATCATATCATCACCTCAATATACTAAACTCTAAACTTTAGAATCCTAATCTTTATATTTGTTAAATACATTTAACTTTTAACAACTTTACTTTATATTGCAAACAATATTACAAAATATTGCTAGTACAAATCTTATTACTCTTTTAAAAGCCAAGAATATCTTGGGTCGTCAGTTCTTGTATTGTCCCAAATATCACCATCTAAATGTCTTATCATCCAAGCACAATACATAGGATATCCTGGTGCAGTAACTTGTGCGTGATTTTTCCCACCTTCAAAAAGTCCTGCTGAACCATCTTTAATAGTGTGTGCTTCTTCTCCTATAAAGCAAGCACCAAAACCACCCTCTCTACTTTTATCAAATTTATAATAGTAAACCTCTGGTTGTGGATGATGGTGAGGAATATATGACCACCACCTTCCTTGTCTTGCCATGACTTCTCCAAGGACCATATTTGAATATGGAGCAACTTTAATGGTTATAATATCCACAACATCTCTAACTGCAGTATTTTCCCATTTGCCGTCACAAGACACAAACGATCTTATATTATCTTTGGTATATAGCACTGTCTCAAATTCTTTTTCATTATTTGTGCTTTGCACTAATATTTCACTATTAGCATTTGCAACTACGACAATTTCAGTATCTTTACATACATGTAGACAAGTAGCGGGATCTATAAAGACGCCTCTTCTTTTAGCCCTAACTTCTTTATCTTCATAAAAATATGTTATATCTCCTTCAAGCAGCAAAACAGCTGTTTCGCAACCCTCATCTAAAAGCGATAATTCTTCACCTTTTTTCATTTGATATACAGTAATATTTTGAAGCATTGAAGCAGTCTCACCTTGCATTCTAGTAACTACTTTTATTCCATCTTCAAACTTTGGATAAATAAACATGACTTCCTCCTTTCTAGTTAAATCCATTATATTTTAAAAGGCTCAGAAACAACTGAACCTCTTATCTTATTTTTCCGAAAAATCAATACCGCGTTCTGCTCTTTTAATGGCAAGTTCGCTTAAAATCTTTTCTTTCTTTTCTCCAACTATGTCATAGAAAAATAGTGGTATAGTTGCAAGCAACATACTAACTCCTGGTGCTATTGAAACAAGAGCGAATATACTTCTTCTCTTTGCTTCATTTAGTGTGTGTGGACCAAATGTACCACTTGCCTCAACCATTTGAGCAGGGTCTATTGCCATAATCATAAATACAACAATAATTGAAGCTGTCGCTATTGCATTTCCAAGCTTATTGACAAAAGATTGAAGTGAGCTTCCTAAAGCATTTTCCCTATATCCTGTCTTCCATTCAATAAAGTCTAGACAGTCTCCAATCATTGCAAATAAAACAATATTTAATACCCCAAGTGGAATTGCAGAAATTACAAAAAATGGTAAACTTCCCCAAAAATTGCCATACCAACCAACAAAGAAGGCTAAAAGATTTGAAATAAATCCGCCTATACAAGAGACAATCAATATTTGTTTGTAGTTAAACTTTTTGAAAAGTGCTGGCATAAATACCATTGCACCAAACATACCGACTGCAGAGCACACATTCAGTACCATTGAAACAGTACTTCTACTTTTTGATAAAGCTGCAGTTAAAGCATCACCTGCTAAATTTGTTATATCTGGTCCTATGTATATTGAATATCTTGCGACATGAATTGCAGCTACTTGAACTAAATATCTTCCACAAGACAAAACACCTGCTAAAACCACTAACATTAAAGGCTTGCATGTAAAGATTCTTTTAAGTACTGAAGGTTCACCTGGTTTTCTCTTTTTAGTGTCTTCTTTTGGTATGATAACTCTCTCTTTTGTCGTAAATGCAGAAATTATAAATAATCCACCGCCTAAAACTGCACAAAATAAAGTTATAATTAGATATTGAATACGATTAAACTCAAGCTCAGTTTTCCCCTTAATAACATGTGGCAAAATAAAACCAAGCAACATATATGCAGCCATTGGCACTGCTGAGCCTATTCCATTTATTGTCCTGCCGATAGCTATGATATTTCCACGTTCTTTTGCATTTGGTGTCATCGTATTTGGCATAGACCAAAAAGGCACATCGCTAACAGTAAAAGTCATCCCCCATAGTATATAGACAATTCCTGCATAGGCCATTGCTCCAGTCATCTTGCTAGCTAAAATTAATCCATCAGGACCTTGGAAACCTTTTGGTATATAAAACATCAAAAACGTCAATATGATAAGTGGTATCGGAGTAAACAAGGAATACATCTTGTACTTACCTTTTTTTGGTGTAATCTTATCAGCTATAATGCCCATTAATGGATCGTTTATTGCATCCCATACCCTAGCAAATATCATAATCAATAGAACAAAAAGAGGTGGAAACATTGCTACACTTATATAAAAATCCGAGATATATGAAGACATAATCGCATATATCATCCCTTGCCCAGCTGCAGCAATTCCATACCAAATTATTTCTTTTTTAGGAACATATGTTTTTTCTTTTTGTTCACTAGCATTAATATCTAGAGCAATGGTTCCATCTTCATTTATGTCGTTTTTTTGCTCTAGATCTTCTTCTTTTTTATTTTTTTGATCTAAATCTTCCCCCATATCCCTTCTCCTTTTTTTTTAGAGTCTATATCATAACAAAATCAATTGTAATAACTATTTTAATATCTTTTCTATTTCAACTTAAGATGCACCCTACTTTATTATGTTTTAAGCTTTATCACTTTCAAAAACTAGCACTATATTTAAACATCGTAATAACTACTTTAGTATCTTTTCTGTTTCAGCTTAGGATATATTCTGCCTTTCTTATGCTTTAAGCTTTATCACTTTCAAAGACTAGCACTATATTTTAAACATTGTAATAGCTACTTTAGTATCTTTTCTGTTTCAGCTAAAATGTATTCTGCCTTTCTTATGCTTTGAGCTTTATCACTTTCAAAAACTAGCACATATATTTTTAAATTTGGCTCTGTACCACTTGGTCTTATACAAACAAATTGCTCATTTGAAAGTCCTAGATAAACAACATCCGATTGAGGCAAAGTTATATCTTCAACACTGCCATCTGCATATTTAATCTTTCTTGTTTTATAATCTGCAACCTTTAAAACTTTTTCTGTTCCAAGTGATTTTATATCCTTTTGGCGGAGTTTACTCATAACACTTTTCATCTCATCCATGCCTTTAAGACCTTTATATGCTATGGAAACATTTTTTTCTGTATAATATCCAAAGTCTTGATATATTTGCTCTAGTCTCTTAAATACTGTTAATCCTTTTTCTTCTAGGTATAAAACAAGTTCTGCAAAAATCAAACAAGAAATGACCGCATCTTTATCCCTAGCATGAGTTCCAACAAGTGAGCCATAACTTTCTTCAAAGCCGAAGATATATTCATATTCTTTGGTCTTAGCCCATTCAGTCATAAGTTCTCCTATAAACTTAAACCCAGTTAAAACATTAAAGACTTTCATCCCTTTTTTCTTAGCGATTCTATCAGCTAGAGTGCTTGTAACTATAGTTTTTATAACTGCACCGTTACTTGGTAAAATACCAAGCTCTTCTTTTCTTGTAATGAGATAATCAAGCATTAAAACCCCTATTTGATTACCAGTTAATAGCTCAAATTTGCCTTCTGCATTTCTCATAGCAACACCCATTCTATCGCAATCTGGATCTGTACCTAAAACGATATCAGCATTAACCTTATCTCCAAGCTTCATTCCTAAAAGCAATGCATCTGCTTTTTCAGGATTTGGCATTGAAACAGTTGAGAAAGCTGTATCTGGATTTTTTTGTTCTTCAACTATATGTGCTGCAATTCCAAGTCTAGAAAACATTGTTGTCACTGGCACATAACCAGAACCATGAATTGGTGTATATACAAGTTTTATATCCTTTCCGCGTTTTGCAATTATATCTTTTGAAAGCATTAATCCTTCCAAAATTTTATAATATTTTTCATCAATACTTTTTCCTATAACAGTGATATTTGCATTTAATTTTTGACCATCCTTTGCTTTTTTATATTCTGTAATCGTAACTTTATCGCATGGCACGGTAAAATAGCTTTCCACTTTTTTAATATATCCTACAACAACTGCAGTTGCATCTGGAGACATTTGAGCGCCATCTTCTCCGTAAACTTTATATCCGTTATATTCTTTAGGATTATGTGAAGCTGTAATCATTACACCTGCAAAAGTCTTTAACTCCCTAATTGCAAAAGAGCACATAGGCACTGGTCTATATGAATCAAAAATATATGATTTAATTCCAAAAGCGGATAAAACATTTGCAACATCTAAAGCAAATTCCATAGAATAAAGTCTTGTATCATAGGAAATAAAAACTCCTCTTTCCATTGCTTCTTTTCCATTTTCTAATATATATCTTGCAAGACCTTCAGTTGCACGCTTAACGGTATATTGATTCATTCTGTATGTTCCCATACCAATAACACCACGCATTCCTGCAGTTCCAAAAGCAAGTTCAAGTGCAAACCTCTCTTTGATTTCGTTTTCATTATCTTTAATAGCAAGCAATTCTTTTTTCTCATCTGCACTTACATTATTTAGCCATTCTTGATATGTTTTGTTATACATAGTAACCTCCTATAGCGTAAAAAATATCCTCTAAAATTTTATACGCACATTAATATAATTATACTATATAGAATTTAAGCATTCAATATTGAATTTTTGAACATAAAAATGTTGTAAAGTGTAAAGTAATTTAAGCATGAATTTTGAACTTAACTCCAAATTTTAGACCAACAAACCCAACAAAACTCCTTTCATTTTACAACTCAAAGAAACAATAGAAATCATAAAAAAAGAAAAATACCGGGCATTCAATTCGTTCCCGGCTAAAAAGATAATTCTTTTGTGGCTACTTATACATTAAGCTATATTTTTTGAATTGTCAAATAGCATTTTAATGTTAATAGTAAACAGTAAGCACCTTTCAAATGCCAATCATTTTGCATTATAGCAAAGCTTTAGTACAAAAAATGCACAAATTATATCCGTACATTTTGAAACATTTAAATTACTATAGTCCGATTCCTTTTTGTGCGTTTTTATGTGTCCTTGCATCTTGTCTACCCTAACAATAGAGCTTTTTACTCTAAATTATTTATTCTAATAATAAATAATCATCCATAGTGGTAATGCAATAGTAAAAAAGAATAAGAGGTATGCAACCGAAGCCCCAAATACAAATATATTTAACTTTATCCTGCCTAAACCAAGGTTCATCTTCGTTTTATACTTTGTACAAAATGCGAAACTAATGCTAGATAAAATAACCGCTACTCCAGAAAAAATTGGATTTATGATAAGTGCAAAAATAAACCAAAGGACGTTGCGCAGTCCAGAAAAGCATGCAACCATAACTACACTAGCTAAGAGAAATGTAACTGCTGAGATGATTAAATCATCTATCTTCTTTACTATCAGTTTTTCTTCATTATCCTTAAATGCAACTTTCGGAATTGATTCTATAGATTCAGTATATGTATTCCCTTTATATGCCTCTGAATCACTTGCACTGCTGATACCATCCATTTCATTTTTAATAGCATCAAACGTTTTTATATCTTGTGCAAGTGCCTCATAATTCCACTCTCTTATACAATTAAGGCACAATCCTTTAGCTTCATCAGGTAAATTTGCATTATTACTAAATTCGCTACATTCCTTACACATAAATGCACCACAACGTGGACACCTATCATGTGCTGGTCTATCTCTATGCACAGCACATATTGACTCAAATAAATGATTATTTTTAAATTCTTCCATAGTCCCTCCATTAATCTTTGCCATGTTTCAGTAAGCTATACTACATATTTTATGTTTGCATAATCTGAAAGTCAATACTGCTACCCTGTCTTTCAAAAAATGTAAAGTGTAAAGTAATTTGACCTTTATTTTTTCAAAAAGGCATTATTTTCCAAAAGATTCATCGGATTTTACAACTCAAAAAACAATAAAAATCATAAAAAAAGAAGCAACGCCCAACTACGAATACTAAAATTCATGTGATTGAGACAAAGCTCCTTAGCTACTTCCGTGAATCGTTATATCATAAAAAAAAAGAAAAATACCGGGCATTCTTACGTTCCCGGCTAAAAAGATAATTCTTTTGTGGCTACTTATACATTAAGCTATATTTTTTGAATTGTCAAAAAAACATTATAAATTAAAAAATCGTGTTAATACACTTAAATATTTTATGAAAAATGCAAACTTTTCTGGGAAAAATAAGTTTTGGGGATTTAATAAAATTAAAAAACCGTATAAGATACGGCTTATTTTTGGTCTGGGT
>LSQX01200275.1_pt1 | contig 13585 bp, 9 predicted proteins | sample 654561 | NCBI WGS metagenome assembly LSQX01 (sample SAMN04489861, study PRJNA283612) | anaerobic digester metagenome | isolation source: 4 biogas reactors fed with cattle manure at either 37C or 55C with and... | place: Denmark: Kongens Lyngby | collected 2014 | reverse complement strand
TATAGAATGTCTTGCCTTCTTCTTCAACTTTTTCGATATAAAGTGCATCTTCCAGCATATTAAGGTGGAAATTTGCCATGGAGTCGTTCAGGTTAAATTTTTCTTTTATTTCCTCAAAGGATTTTCTCTCACTTCCAAGCGAAATAAGGATCTCTCTTCTTGTGGTGTTCTGAAGAACCTTGAGTCCGAACTTATGATCTTCCGTGGGGTTTCGCGTTAGCTTTCCTTCACGTTTCATCCTCTCGAGCCATTCTTTTTTTATTCTTTCACTTTCATCTGAATCCATGTTCTATCACCTTTTCAAGAGCATTTTCTGGAACAAGTTTGTATTATGATATCTATCTCTCTATTTTTTAGACTAATAATATAAATAAATATCGTTATCTTTATATATCATTTTAATCTTTCAGATGACCTCTTATTCAGCTCTTATGTAAAGGTTCTATTGCTTCGCAGAACTTTTTTATTTTATTGTTCAGAGTTTCAGCACTTAATTTATAAATAGGCAGGGGTTTTTTTCTTACATGAAACTCAACCCTGAACTCGAATCTATCGAAATGCTTGCAAAAATTATACTGACTGCAGCCCGTACAGCCCCGAAAGGCAAAGGAATTGATGACATCGTAACCTGCCTCTTTTCTCAGGAGGAAAAATCTGAACTTGCTGACCGGATGGAAGAGCTGAGCGGGATTAAAGACTTTAAGTTCCTCATCAGGGATGCAAAGAACGTAAGGGATGCCGATGCGATCGTCCTTATTGGCCTGAAAGCCTCGGGAGCAGCCGGTCTTGACTGCGGAGCCTGCGGGTTTGATACCTGTAAAGAGATGCTTGAACAGGAAAAGGTGCAGAAAGAGTTCTTCGGACCCCAGTGCATGATCAAGTACGTTGACCTCGGAATTGCTGTGGGCTCTGCTGCTGCAAAGGCAAAAGATCTCTGCATCGACAACCGCGTCCTTTATTCTGCAGGGGCTGCTGCCTGTTACTTTAAAATGATTGATGCGGATGTTGCAATGGGACTTCCTCTCAGTGTTAAAGGGAAAAACATCTTCTTTGACAGGGAATCAACGAGAAAATCCTGAATTAAAGTTAAAAACATAAATTGGGTTCTCACTATATGCTAAAAAACCGTTTGAATAATAAATCCAGTAAAGAGCAAAAATAAGAAGAGAGCAAAAATAAGAAGAGAGCAAAAATAAGGAATAAATAAAGCTAAAAAAGAAAAAGACGGATTTCAAGAAATTGGGTTTTATCCGCCAGTTACTTTTTTACTATAATTTTTTGGAAAGCTGCTTACCTGAAACTTTTCAACTGCTCAAAATCCAGGGTTGCAAAGTAATCTTCGATGGTCTCTGCCCTGCGGATCTGCACAACGCTTCCGTCTTCTCTCAGCAGGAGTTCGGCTGAGCGGAGTTTTCCGTTGTAGTTGAAGCCCATCGCATGTCCGTGTGCGCCTGCATCGTGAATTGCCAGGATATCTCCTATTTCCACCTCGGGAAGCATCCTGTCGATTGCAAACTTGTCATTGTTTTCGCAGAGAGAGCCGGTCACATCATATTTATGAGCAGGTGATTTCTTTTCTTTTCCAAGTACCGTAATATGGTGGTAGGCACCGTACATCCCTGGACGCATCAGGTTTGCCATACAGGAGTCCAGGCCCACGTAGTCTTTGTATGTGCTTTTTAAGTGCCTGACCTGAGAGATAAGATATCCGTAGGGACCCGTAATGACCCTGCCGCATTCGAGGTATACTTTGAGAGGAGCAAGCCCGTTAGCTGTGATTGTGGCATCATAAGCCTCTTTTACACCTTTTGCCACGGCTTCAAGGGAGACGGGCTCCTGCTCTGGCCTGTACGGGATGCCTATTCCTCCTCCGAGGTTTACGAACTCGAACTGAATTCCCAGTCCCTTTGAAATCTCGACTATAAGTTCGAAAAGGATCCTTGCGGTTTCCACAAAGTAATCAGAGTTAAGCTCGTTCGAGGCGACCATTGTGTGCATCCCGAAGCGCTTTACTCCTTTGTCCCTTAGGATCCTGTACCCTTCAAACATCTGTTCCCTTGTAAATCCGTATTTTGCCTCTTCAGGCTTTCCAATGATTGCATTTCCTTCTTTCAGGGGTCCTGGATTGTACCTGAAGCAAACGATCTCAGGAAGCCCTGCGGATTTTTCCAGATAAGGGATGTGGCTGATATCATCAAGGTTGATAAAGCCGCCAAGCTCTTTTGCCTTTATAAACTCTTCAGACGGCGTGTCATTGGAACTGAACATGATGTCACCGCCTGTCATCCCCGCTTTTTCCGCAAGTATGAGTTCCGGCAGAGAACTGCAGTCTGCCCCGAAACCTTCCTCTTTGAGGATCTTAAGAATGAAGGGGTTGGGAAGGGCTTTTACTGCAAAAAACTCCTTGAAACCCGGAATATCTTTAAAGGCGGATTTCATTCTTCTGGCGTTTTCCCTTATGGCTTTCTCATCGTAAATATGAAACGGAGTTGGGTATTTTTCCATTATTTTCAGGATATCTTCTTTTTTGAAGGGCAGGTTTTTTGAAACCATTATCGTAACCTTTTGTCTGATTTTTGTTTATCAATTCTATATCTATTCTGTATCAATTTGAACTTTTATTCCTTTATTAGTCTTTCCTCTATCCAGCAGCTCCGATTTACTATGTTTCCGAGTAAGTACTCATAATTATCTCTGACTTTTACTGATTTTATCTGGATACAATTTCAGAACTAACCGGTTCATGAATTATAAGTTTTATGAGATTATGAGCAGAATTACCGGAAGGCTGGCATACAGGCCCATTATATTTGCCCTCTATATCATGTATTTTCCATGCATGTCAGTTCCGGCTAGCTTTCTCAGGTATGTGATATCTGTTAAAGTTGCCAGCTGGCTCAAAGAGCCAGAAAACAACGATTTTCATGTATTTTAATCCCAATCAGGTGCTGCCTATTCCCTCCAGGAGTTTTTCCATCACCCTGTCTATGGTGAAACTGGCTGCCTTCTGACGTGGCGGGAATTCTATGAAAGTAGACAAAAAGTCACCAACTATTTTTTGGGCCGGTATCAAAAGGAAAGCATGGTCAAGCATCCAGTCATAGTATGTATTGGAGGTCATGTCTGCGCGCTCATACGGGTCTGTTCGAAGATTGAATATCTTTGGAACACGCAGAGGTACAAAGGGCTCAGCCCATACCTGCAGGGTTCCGACAGCACGCTGTTCCATGAACACCAGTTTCCAGTTGTCATACCGTGCTGAAACCAGGTCCCCGTCATCGGAGAAGTAGAAGTATTCAATGCGCGGGGACTTTTTTTCCTTGCCTGTAAGGTGAGGTAACAGGTTATAACCATCGAGATGCACCTTTAAGTTCTTTTCACCGCTCTGGTGTCCTTTTTTAAGTTTCTCTCCTATATCCGGCACTCCTGCAGCGGCAAGGAAAGTTGGCATCCAGTCCATGTGACTTATGATCTCGTTGGATACAACGCCTGCAGGTATCTTACCCGGCCAGCGCACGACTTCAGGAACGCGGAAAGCACCTTCCCAGTTTGAATTTTTCTCACAACGGAAAGGAGTCATGGCTGCATCGGGCCAGGAATTCATATGAGGTCCATTGTCTGTGCTGTACAAAACGATGGTATCCTCGGCAATACCCAGCTCGTCAAGCAGGTCAAGCATCATGCCAACCTGCCTATCGTGCTCGATCATTGCATCGTGATACTCCGACTGCCAGCGCCCTGCCTGACCTCGGATCTCTTCAGGGACATGCACTCTGAAATGCATCCAGGTGGTGTTGAGCCATACAAAAAAAGGCTTACCTGCTTCTTTCTGGCGCTTAATGAAATCAATGGCAGCCTCTATGAACTCAAGGTCAACCTTCTCCATGCGTTTCCTGCTCAGCGGACCTGTGTCTTTGATCTTTTGTCTACCCACACGACCCCAGCGCGGGTCCTCGGTAGGATCATCTTCATCAGTGGCCCACGAATGCATCACTCCCCTCGGACCAAACCGTTCCCTGAAAAGTGGGAAGTCCTCCCCGGGAGGATAGTCAGGCAGCTCAGGCTCTTCTTCGGCATTCAGGTGGTAGAGGTTCCCAAAGAACTCATCAAAACCATGAACTGTAGGCAGATATTCGTTCCTATCTCCAAAGTGATTCTTGCCAAACTGGCCTGTTGCATATCCCTGGGCTTTCAGAAGTTCAGCAATGGTAGGGTCTTCGGGTTGCAGTCCTGTCTTTGCCCCGGGCAGGCCCACCTTGCTCAGTCCTGTCCTGAAAGGGCTCTGGCCTGTAATAAACGCTGCACGTCCGGCTGTGCAGCTCTGTTCTCCATAGGAGTCTGTGAACCTCATGCCTTCGTTGGCTATGCGGTCTATGTTAGGTGTCCTGTACCCCATTAATCCATCACTGTAGCAGCTGAGATTGCTGATACCGATGTCATCTCCCCAGATGACCAGAATATTTGGTTTCTTTTCTCCCATTGTTTATTCTCCTTTCTGATTATCGACAACCAGAATTATCGCGTGCTAATGTATTTCCGCCCCCTCTTCCTTCAAGACCCTCCTTTACCGGATATCGGATTTTTCTTTAATGGTGCCATTTTTTTTCCGCAGCATTTTTCGCATGTACAGTATCCACGTAAATTACATGCCCATTTCCTCTTTCTTTACCCTGGTATCCTTGCGTCCATGGCAGCGTTTGAACTTGAGCCCGCTGCCACAGGGACAGGGTTCGTTGCGTCCTGTCCTTTGAAAAGCTTCATCAAGAGCCAGAATCCTCATCACCTCTGATGCCGGGTAACCCCTGCGCATCAATCCTGCCATTATCTGCATCGGATAATCGACATGCTGGAAGAAAGCTTTCCAGCCCTTACAGAGGTAGTTCAGGCCGTATTCTCTTGAAGGAGTGGTCAGGAAGCGATTTTTAGGACATTCTCCCCTGCAGGCGAAGAACACCTCGCATTCCCGGCATACCTGCGGTAGAGTGTCGCGTTTATCCTGCCCGAACCTGTACTGCTTTTCCGAAGCAGCAAGCACTCCCAGCTCATTTTCCATAATATTGCCCAGGAGGTATTCCGGTTCCACAAAATGGTCGCAGGAGTAAAGATCTCCGTTATGCTCAAGAGCGAGCCCGGTCCCGCATGTCTCCTCAAAAACGCACATTCCTGAAGGCAGCCCCAGCCATCTGCGTGCAGAAGCCTCAAAAGTCTGCACAAATACCCTTCCAACATCATTTCTTACCCATTCGTCGAAAATGCGGCTAAGGAAACCTCCAAACTGCTCGGGCTGCACAGAACGGTCCGAGACTCTGTCCCCTTGCTGGTAAAGGGTACGCCCTTCATCATTGATCCTCTCAATAACCGGGATAAACTGAATCCAGTCAGTCCCTGCTTCATCCCGCAGGAATCGGTAGACTTCCAGCGGATAATCGGCATTGACCCTGTTTACTGTGGTCAGGACGTTATATTCCACGCCGTGTTTCTGCAGGAGGCGGAGCCCCTTCATGACCCTATCGAAGCTTCCTCCCCCTTTTTTGTCCACCCTGTAGGCGTCGTGAAGTTCACGCGGTCCATCGATGCTGATCCCTATTAGAAAATTGTTTTCCTTAAAGAACCGGCACCACTCGTCGTCCAGCAGCGTGCCGTTTGTCTGCATTGTATTTTCGAACGTCATGCCTGGTTTTCTGTACTTTTCCTGCAGCTCGACGGCACGCCGGTAAAAGTCGATGCCCATAAGCGTGGGTTCACCTCCCTGCCAGGCAACGGTCACCTGCGGACTGTTGTGGGCTGCGATGAGCTGCCTGATATAGTTTTCCAGTATTTCATCTGACATTCGGAACCTGCTTCCAGGATAGAGCAGTTCCTTTTCAAGAAAAAAACAATATGTGCAGGCCAGGTTACAGATAGCCCCTGCTGGCTTTGCTAGAACATGAATGCGATGAGGAAGGCGGTTTTGTATTGTCATTCAGAACTTTCTCCCTGAGTAAAATAGACTTTCCTGTGGGCTGGAAAAAGTCTATGCATCACTTTTTGTTTTATCCAGCATTCATTTCCTATTCTTCTTCAATTACTGAGGCCTGCATGTCTGTCATCACGTCAGGTTTCTTTGAATGCCCCTGCCCGGAGAATGCAGAATAGAAGATTCTCAGGCTACTGTCAATTACCTGCTAAATGGAACCTGCTGCTACTCTTATGGTTATGCTTAAGAATAGAACACAGAAAAACAACCCAGATAGCATTCACAAGAGATCTTTTCTTAATGCACCTGCACTTGTCAGGCCCTTGAGAGAATTGAAGCTACCATCAAAGTTGTATCCGGAAGCGCTGACTCTTCAGCATCCCTCTCCTTCTTTTTACAAGATCTTAGCTTCTATAAGCGTAATATTATTTATGAAATAAAATATAAGTTTTATGAAACTAAAGATAGAAACAAAATCCTATAAGGGGTTTAAACCTGATTTATATCTTTAAAAATGACTTTTATTAGAAAAATTCAGGTGTAGAGGAGGTGTAGAAGGCTTTTCTGTGATATTTATATCCAGAATAGATTTTTTCTCTATTTTAATACAAAATATCCCTTTCCAAGAAAATAACAACAAAATTTTGATTTTTTCTTTCAATCCCTGAGTTTCTTGAAAACCTCCTTAAGCCTGGAGTACGGGTAGGTATTCACAATATCTTCTTTTTCAAGCCAGCTCCTTCTTGCCTGTCCGAGCCCGTAACGCATGGAAGCAAGGTCAGATACGGAGTGGCTGTCCGTTGAAATGCAGAACTTTAGCCCATAGTTTTTCGCCCTGAAAATAAGCTCATCGTTAAGGTCGAGCCTCGAGGGCTGGCAGTTAATCTCCATAATTTTCTTATTTGCCGCCGCAGCCTCAAAGACTTTCCCGAAATTAACCGCATAAGCTTCCCTTTTCCCTAGCAGCCTGCCTGATGGGTGGGCAAGTATGTCAAGGTGACTGTTTTCAAGAGCAGTGATAATCCTTCCTGTCATCTCTCTTTCCGATGATGCAAAGCCCGAATGTACAGCTCCGACCACAATATCCAGCTCTTTAAGGATCTCATCAGGATAGTCAAGGCTTCCGTCTTTAAGGATCTCAACTTCCGAGCCCCTGAGAACCTTTATCCTGAAGCGCTTTGACAGACTTTTGATCTCTTTCCACTGCTCTTTCAAAGTTTCAATATCCATTCCGTTTGCAATTCTCTGGGAGCGCGAATGGTCTGTAACTGCAATATATTCGTATCCCATAGCTTCGGCGTTTTCTATCATAGTTTCAAGGCTCTCTGTCCCTTCGCTGTAATCCGTATGCATGTGCAGGTCTCCCCGTATGTCTCCTGCATCCACAAGCTCTGGTAGTTCATTCTTTGCTGCAGCCTTAAGTTCTCCCCTGTTTTCCCGGAGTTCAGGTGCGATATACTCAAGCCCGAGTTTCCTGTAAATTTCCTCTTCACTTTTGCCTGCAATCCGTTCTCCCGAATTTTTGGAATACAGACCGTATTCTGAAAGCTTATAACCTTCTCTGAGAGCAATATTTCTGAGTCCGATATTGTGTTCCTTTGAGCCCGTGAAATATTGTAAAGCTGCCCCGTAGCTTTCAGGCGGAACTACCCTGAGGTCTATCGCAAATCCCTCTTTAAGGATCACACTGCTTCTGGTTCTGCCTTTTGAAACAACCTGTCCTGCTTCGGGGAGAGAAACAAATGCATCCATAATTTTCCCTGCATCTGCTTCTTCTGCTTCTGCAAGGATGTCAATGTCCCCAATAGTTTCTTTCAGCCTTCGCAGGGAACCTGTATAGATGATCCTGGAGAGGTCTAACCCGGGAGTTCCGTTCTTCAGTTCTTCTTTCAAGCCGGATATGATTTCTTCGGCAAGCGGGAGTGCCTTTCCAAGCGGGATTCTTGAATGGCTTTTTTCGTAGTTTTCAATTGCCCTGGCGATATTTTCTTCACTTTTTACCCCGAAGCCTGAAAGCCTCCTGATCCTGTGAGATTTAACCGCATTTTTCAGGTCTAACATGGTTTTTATCTCAAGCTTATCTGCAAGCTTTTTCATCTTTTTTGCTCCAAGCCCCCTGATTTCCATCAGTTCGGCAGTGCCTGAAGGGGCTTTACCTTTCAAACCCTCAAATTTTTCTACCTTCCCTGTTTTCAGGTATTCGGCTATATGGTCGGCAATGGATTCACCTACGCCGGGAATCTCTGTAAGCCCCTTTTTTCCTTTTTTCTCGTAGACTTTTTCAATATCTTCGCCAAAATTCTCTATGTTCTGAGCTGCCCGCCTGTAAGCTCGCGGTTTCCACTCTATCTGCTGGAACTCCATTATATCAGCAGTTTCATACAGCAGTTCTGCAACCTCACGGTTTCTCAAAGGCTCCCCCTCACTCTGTTATTTTTCCTGATATTTTCAAAATATTTTACTTACACTCTTCCACTTTTCTTTTACTTTTTAAGTTCCGTCCTTCAGATCCCTTACTTCCTTAACTGTCATGGCATCATATGGAGTTTTGTCGTGCCTTATTCGTAAGAACCGGGGGAAACGCAGTGCAAGTCCTGTTTCCTCTTCTCCTTCTCCTGCCGTATGTCCGGGGCTGTTTGTGATCTCCGAGCCAAGGACTTCGATAACTACTGCAGGTTCTATAAAGATATCAGGAAGCATACCTTTTTTAATAGAAACGTCCTTTGGAATTTCGCTTACTATATGGTCTGAAAGCAACCTGTTGATCTCTTCTGCATCCGCTTCTGTAAAACCAGTTCCCACTTTTGTCAACGTTTCAAACCGCTGTCCCTCTTTATTCAGGACTGCACAGAGAAGAGCTCCAAATGACCCTTTTCTCCTCCCTCTTCCGTAATAACTCCCCACAACCACGAGGTCAAAGGTCTCTCTAATCCCCACGGAATACTCCTGTTTCCATTTGAACCAGAACCAGCTCCTTTTCCCGGCTTCGTAATAAGAGTTGCTGCTCATGGACTTGACCACTATTCCTTCAAGCCCCTTTTCTATGGTTTCGTTAAAAAAATCCTCAATTTCCTCAACGCTTTCCGTAACGATTCTTTTTGACAGACGAATTATTCCTGACTCAACAACGTTCATCTCAAGCAAAGCCCTTCTTTCAGGATAGGGCCTCTTTAGAAGGGGCTCTCCGTTAAGGTAAAGGATATCAAAAAAGAATACTGCTACCGGGCATTTCTTCCTGTAATTTTCAATCTCGTACTTTCTTCGCCTCTGCATGAGGTTCTGAAACGGGTAAAACTCTTCTATCCGGTTACCGTTTCTTTCCAGTTCTGCGTATGCAACTATTTCTCCATCAAGCACTATTTCATTTGCAGGGACGGTTTTTCTGACATCTTCGATAATTTCAGGGTACTGGGAAGTTATGTCCTCAAGCCTGCGGGAAAAAGCTTTAATCCCCTCACCGGTTTTATGTACCTGCACCCTCTCTCCATCATATTTCTCTTCAGCAGCTTTTTTTCCCTTAACCCTTTTTTCAAGCTCTTCAAAACTTTCGACTCGCTGGGAGAGCATGGATTTTACCGGCCTACCCGGTTTTATGGAGATAAACCCTGTAGCCCTTGCTCCGTTTTCTGCAAGGATTTTTGCTAGCTCCCCGATATCCGTACAGACGCTATAGCTTTCTTTTATTTTTGCGGCATGTTTTTTGTCTCCTGTAAATGCGATTGCGAAAGCTTCGAGCAAGAACTGGTCTCCGAACCCCAATCTTAACCTTCCGAGCACAAGTCGCACTATATATTTACCTTCTTCAGGTGTGGCTTTTTGTAAGATGTCCGAAAAAAGGGCTGTTTTTTCTTCCTGACTGCCTTTTCCTGAGGTTTCTCTTATCTGCAGAAGCCTTTGAAAAACATCCTCAATGGTCAGGGAAGATTCTCTTTTTTTGCTGAGTTCAAAAGCCACATCTCCAAGGTCTCCTGTTCTTGCATACCTTTTACTGACATCTTCTCTGGTAACTCCGTAAGCTCCTGCAATGGCCCTTATGGCAAGCATGTCCTTGATCCCCAGGGTTGTGTTTTCAAAGGCAGGCCCGGTGCTTCCAAGAAAAAGATACGCACTGTCCTTCACCTCATCTCCTTTGAGATTCTTAAAAAATTCAGAAATCCTTCTTACGATTTCCCTGTGGGACGTGGTCTTCTCAAGCTCCTCAAAAAGCTCTGCAAGCTCTTTAAACCTCACCATTGCCCCTCTCCGAAAAAGCTGGTTGAAATTTCTACAATAACTATTCCCTGCCCCGGTCTTTATCGCTTTGCACCCTCAAATTTCCAAAAAAGAGATTTCATTCCTGCAGAGGGCAAGCCGGCTCTCCCGGGTGTTTTTATCACTGTCACCGAAAACTTTAATATCTAAAAGATGCATGAGAAGAGTACATAGCAGTTCCTTAGACTGTATGCGACTGTGGTTTAGTGGCTATGACCTGAGCTTCCCAAGCTTAGAACCCGGGTTCGAATCCCGGCAGTCGCATGAGCTTTTTTAAATTACAAAAAACGGATATTTTTAGGGTGTTTTTATTTTGTTTTTACTTTAAGCAGCATCTTACTTATTTTGCCGCTGTTTTTCTTTTGAGCTTAGCTTAAGTCACAATTTCAGGCGCAATTTTTATTTCTGAAGCTTAAGCTTCAGAAAAATCAAGCGTAAATTTTTTCCTGTAAACCATACCCATAAATATTGCTACAAGATCTCCTTCTTCATCAGTAATGTTTACGGTATATGTGGCAATTTTAGGATTTATTGAAGTTTCTTTTGCTTCGGCTATGAGAGTCCCTTTTGTTGCGGCTTTTACAAAAGATATATTTGAGTTTATCCCGACTGCAGCAATTCCGTATGCATTCGAGGCTGCTGCAAAAGCAAGGTCTGCAAGAGTAAACAATGCGCCTCCCTGCACTGCCCTTAATGCATTAAGATGTTTTTCTTCTATCTCCATTCTGGCTTTTGCATAGCCTGGGGAGGCTTCCAGCAGTTGTATGCCTGAATGCATGGCGAATTTATCCTTCTTAAAAAAATTTATGAGATTCTCCATAATAATAGCTCCGGTAAGTGCCAGTAAAGTATTGTCAGCAAAATCACTTTTCATTTGCCATATTTTTAATTAAAGTTATGCCTTTGAATGTGCCTGGAAGTTATTATAACATTTCTCTCTGGAAAAACTATCTTTTTATGTTATTTTTCTTCAAGTACTTATGATATTCATTTTAAAACTGATTTTAGTCCTGAAGGAGCACTTTATTGTCCTGTTCCAGAAGACCGATCTTTTATCCTGATGAGTGGTTTTATTTCTCCTTATACGCGGAGATGAATGTGAAAAACTTCCTTCATGAAGATCAATGTATTCATATTTTCCTGAAATAGGAACCAGAAAACTCAATATTCGAAGTTACAGGGCACGATCTGTCAGAAGTACCGGATGGAATGTTTAATATGGTAAGAGAATGGGCTGAAAACTGCTTAAAATAAGTTATTTAGATTTCCTGTATCTCTATTTTTAAAAATTATGGCCTGGAATATTTCTTTTTTGAAGTTTTTGCGCAGAAGCTGTATAAATATCATAAAAAATATACTTTTGTGGTCAATACCATTTTCTGAGCATTTATTGACTCTGAAACTCTAAATTACCCCTTCTATAGTTAAATAAAGATTAATTATTTATAAATTCCCCTTTTATTATTAAAGTGGTTATTATTAAAACCATTTTTATTTAATCAAACTCTATGATTGCAATCGGTCCATAAGACCGGACTCGTATACGGGGGGTATAGAATGAAGATGAAATTGATGGTTTTCCTGTTAGTATTATGTCTGGCTCTGCCTATTGTGGCCGTACAGGCACAGACAGACGTATTCGGAAACATGGAGAACATAAACATGATCACAACCGGCGATATTACTGAAACCATTACATGTGATATCATCGGAAATGCGGTCGTTGTCGAAGAAATGGAATTTGAGGATAACATGAGTGATGATAACATGAGTAATGTTACTGACGGTATGAATAACGCCACCGGTAATACGACTGATGTTAGCAGTGATATGAATATTCCCGAAACGCTTGAGGTAAGCGGGAAGATTATTCTGATCAAAGATATGGGTAACATGACAGAAAAAGCCGTCATGGCCGGAAAAGTTGATGGTATACCTGGAAGCGTGGTCATCTTCGGAAAAACGGATGGCATGGCAGAAGGTATGGATGATGCCACTGAAAATATGACTGAGGCTGGAAATAACGTTACTGAGGCTGGAAATAACGTTACTGAGACTGCCAATAACATTACTGAGACTGTAAATAATGTTACTGAGACTGCCGATAACGCAAATAATGCTACAAATAACGCTACCAACGATACCAGTAATATGGATGTCTCCAGAAACATAACCATAATTACAACCGGGAATATGACCGGAACAATCATGTTGAACACGTCACAGGGCATGGATAATGCCAGCGGTATGAATAACATGACAGAAGGCATGGACAACATGACTGTACTTACGGCTGGAAATATGACCGGAACCGTGACCGGCGATATGACCCGAAAAATGGTTGTAATCAAAAACATAGCTGATGCCGCCGAAATATCCGATGCAATAGCCAATCTCACTGAAACGGACACAGGCACGGCTAATATGACTGAACCCGCTGCATACAATTTCACCGGGAACATGGTCATAGTCAGAAGTACGGATGATGTACCCGAAATAGATGAAGAGGATATAGATGATCTGATTGCGATGGACGGAAATACGGCTATTATCGGGGCTATGGATAACACAACCGAAATGGAAGAAAACACCAATCAGGGCGTGGAAAACGTAACCAAGAAAATGGTCGCAGTCAGAAATATCGATGATATGGTCAGAATCGTGACATGGACGGTTATCTGCAACATAACTCAGAACACGGCTACCATTGAAGATATTGGTGATCTGGTCGAAAAGATGACTAACGTGACCACTGGAAATGTGACCAACGTAACTGACAATGTTACAGGCAACATGACCAATGTGACCACGGACAACATGACCGGTGTAGCTGATAATGTTACAGACAACATGACCGGTAATATGACTGGCGTGACCACCGGAAATATGACTAACGTGACCGGGGACCAGACCGGCAATGTTTCAAACGTGCCACTCAAGCTTGAGAGCATCCAGGAAATCGAAAACGACCGGGAATTCAATAAAATGTGGTTCGTCTACATAAACGGGGAACCAGCTCAACAGGATTTCGGGATGAACAAAGTAAATGAAGGAGACGTAATAAGCTTCTGGTACACAACTGAAGATGATGGAAATGCGGTACTTGGAGATGCTCTTTACGTAGCTAATATCACAGTTGTCGATGAAGCAGAAGAGCAGGAGAACGAAAATGAGGATCTTACTGTATTATTCGACAATACGGTAAACCTCACTGAAGGGACCTTTACCTTCACGCCTGAAGGCTCTAACCAGGAGTCTGAAATCGATAACTTTACTGACATTGGAGCTCTTAATGCGAGCGGGCTTGAATTTGTCGCGTCAGTTATGGACAATGCGACTGACGACACCAGTGACGACATGGATGATATGAATAACGAC
>LSQX01312988.1_pt1 | contig 13588 bp, 14 predicted proteins | sample 654561 | NCBI WGS metagenome assembly LSQX01 (sample SAMN04489861, study PRJNA283612) | anaerobic digester metagenome | isolation source: 4 biogas reactors fed with cattle manure at either 37C or 55C with and... | place: Denmark: Kongens Lyngby | collected 2014 | reverse complement strand
AAATACAACCAATTGCTTCGCATTGAAGAAGAATTGGGGGATTTGGCTGTTTATGGGCGTTAAGGAACTGCTTTAAACTATTGTTGTACGGGCGTATTGTATGGGCGTATTGCATACGCCCGTCTTGTATACGCCCGTTTTGCATACGCCCGTCTGTCCCTTATGCTGTGCCCCTATAACTGTAAGATTTATCTTACGGATGGTTTGTTATCACCAACCCTACATACGCAGCTAAAAAGCCCAGGAGAATACTTAAACCTGTGTATAATAGAACTGTTAAGAATTGACCGTTTTGCATTAAACTTAAGTTTTCTGCACTGAAAGATGAAAAGGTCGTAAAGCCTCCACAAAAACCTACTGTAAGAAAGAGTCGTAAATCAGCAGAAATAATTGTATTTTTTGATGATATGCCGATTATAAGTCCTATGATTAAACTTCCTAAAACATTGACTATCAGTGTCCCAATTGGGATAGAGAATACATGCCAATGTAGATTTAACTTTTGCACTAAAAACCGGGCAATACTTCCAATAAACCCTCCTGCTCCGACGAATATCAATTCTTTCATGATTTTCTAATAAATAGTAGTGTATATGTAATAGTTTATGACAAATGCCATCACCAATTATAATTGCAATACAAAAATAAAATTAATTGTTGAATCTTGAAATTTTTGAGTTTTTTCAATTATTTTTCATTACAAAAGCTCTTTTTTAATGAAATGATTGTAAGGTATCAAAAATGATACTATATTTGTAGCGTTAATAAAAAGAGAAAATTAATGCCTGAAGTCTTTAGATCGCTTGGATATCGATTCTATTTTTACTCTGATGATCACATGCCCATTCATATTCATGTGGCTTTTGGAGATGGAGAAGCAAAATTCAATATATCAAATAATTTTGCAACATTGGTGGTTAACAACGGATTGAAAGCAAACGAAATTAGAAAAGCAAAACGATTGATAGAAAAAAATATTGATAAAATAATAATCAGTTGGATACAATATTTCAGCTAATAACAGATAAAGATATGACACGAGATGATTTAAAAAGGCTATGGTTTTCTACTAATCGAATATTTATAGAGACCAAACAAGGTGCTGTAAAAAGCATGCCTCTTGAGTGGTTTCCTCGTTTATACAATGCAACACCTGCCGAGCGTGAAGATTATGAGCTTTCGGCAATGGGTATTCACTGGGAAGCTATAGATGAGGATTTGAGCTTTGATGGTTTCTTTACCTACAATAAAGAACAAGCCGAAAAGCAGCGTAATACTATACAGGAATTGGTAAAAGCTTTTCCTATGATTAACCTGTCAGAATTGGCAGTACGGGCCGGTATAAGTCCTACGGTAATGAGACATTATGCCTGCGATGTAAAACGTCCATCAGCAGCAAGAAAAAAGTTGATAGAACAAACGCTGCATCAATTAGGTGAGGAGCTGATGCAAATAGAACTTTAATCTTATTTCCTCCCTATCTAATAATAGTTTGCTCCCTATCAGGACCAACAGAGACTATTTTGATAGGAATTTCCAATTCATCTTCCTAGAATTCAATATAGGCATTAAACTCTTCTGGAAATTCGTTTTCTGATTGCATTTTCGACATATCTACTTCCCAACCACTCAGTTCTGCATAGATAGGCGTAATGTCGCCATCAATGGAAAATGGGAATTCTTCAACTGTCTGTCCATCAATTTCGTAAGCTACACAAGCCTTGATAGTTTCTAAGGTATCTAACACATCACTTTTCATCATGATAAGTTGTGTAACCCCGTTAATCATAATAGCATATTTCAAAGCCACTAAATCTATCCATCCGCAGCGGCGTGGGCGACCGGTAACTGAACCATATTCATGACCCCTGTCGCGCATCAAATCACCGTCTTCATCAAATAGTTCGGTAGGGAAGGGACCGCTGCCAACCCTTGTGCAATAAGCTTTAAAGATACCATAGACTTCGCCAATTTTGCGCGGAGCAACGCCCAAACCTGTACAAGCACCGGCACAAATTGTATTGGATGAAGTCACGAAAGGATAAGAACCGAAATCTATATCCAACATAGTCCCTTGTGCACCTTCCGCCAATACCTTTTTATTTGCTTTTAAAGCATGGTTAACGGTATGCTCGCTATCAATCAATTCAAATTGTTTTAAACATGCTATGCCTGCAAACCATTCTTTTTCAAGCGCCTCTAAATCATATTCAAAATTATGTTGATCCAAAATGGCTTTATGTCTGGCTACTGCAGCCTCATATTTTTCTTGAAAATTATGTAGAAGATCTCCTACTCTTAGGCCGTGACGACTGATTTTATCTGTATAAGTAGGGCCTATACCTTTACCGGTAGTGCCGATTTTTGCACTGCCTTTGGCTGCTTCATTGGCTTGATCCAACAAACGATGCGTAGGCAAGATAAGGTGTGCTTTTTTGGAAATCTTCAATCTTTCCGTCAGTTGATGTCCTGATTTCTCCAAGCCTTCAACTTCTTCTTTGAATAGGGCAGGGTCTAAGACCACACCATTACCAATGATATTGATTTTATCGCCCTGAAATATTCCGGAAGGAATAGAGCGGAGCACATATTTTTTACCTTCAAACTCCAAGGTGTGTCCGGCATTGGGACCACCTTGAAAACGTGCAACCAAATCATAGTCCGGCGTTAACACATCCACTACTTTACCTTTACCCTCATCACCCCATTGAGTGCCGAGAATGACTACGTTTTTACCCATAGGTATTTGCCCTCATACGTGCAAATAAGTAAGCCGTCGAGACGGAATTAAAAAGAAATTTTGTTAACGCACCAACTGTTGTTTTGCCACTCTATCTGTCGGTCAAAACCAGCGGCTTGCTGTGCATCAGGTAACTCTTGGCCCGGCAGGGCTTGAATGACGCGCTCGCCTTCGCTACGTAGCTGCTGCATTAGCTGCCACAGCTGCGCATCGGATCTAAGCGGCGCCCAAATAGCGCCCTTATTGACGACTTCTATTTTGCGCCCCAAGCTAACCACGGTTTTGAGATCCGTGGAAAAACCGGTTGCAGGACGTGAGCGACCAAACACAGCGCCAATATCATCGTAGCGCCCACCTTGTGCAATCGCTTGGCCTACGCTAGGTACAAAAGCAGCGAAGACAACTCCCGTGTGGTAGTTATAACCGCGCAACTCACTTAAATCTAAATAAATAAACAAGTCTGGATAACGCTGCTTGATTGCACTGGTAACTTTTTCCAAGTCTGCCAAGGCTTCTGTCACCTCGCCCGGTGCTTGGTCCAGCAGCTCATAGGCACGCTTTACAACTTCGGTATAGTTACCGCACAGACTGCTTAATGCATTGAGCATGCCGGCTAACTGCACGTCCAGGCCAGCAGTAAGCTCACGCACCTCACTAACGGCCTTGCGCTGTAAAGCATCAAACAGCAATTCTTCCAGCTCAGACGAAACACCAGCAGCTTTGGCTAAAGCACGGTAAATACCGACATGACCTAAATCCAAGTGCACTTGCTCAACGCCAGCGTGCTGCAGAGTTTCCAGCATCAAGCTGATAATCTCTATATCCGCGGCCGCACTCGCATCACCGTAGAGTTCAGCACCTATTTGAATAGGACTGCGTGAATTGGATGAATCGCGCGCCCGCGTGTGAACCACGCTTCCGGCATAACAAAGACGACTCGGGCCTTCACGACGCAAGCTGTGGGCATCTAAACGTGCCACCTGCGGTGTAATATCAGCACGAAAACCCATCAACTGACCACTTAATGGGTCCGTCACGCTAAAGGTACGCAGAGCCAGTTCTTGCCCTACGCCAGTCAGCAAAGAATCTAAAAACTCGATATGTGGTGTTACCACATATTCATAACCCCAAGCTGCAAAGAGATCCAATACCTGACGGCGTGCGACTTCAATCAGCGCTGCCTCTTGCGGCAACACCTCTTCAATACCATCAGGTAGCAACCATCTTTCTAGTGTTGCCATGTATTAGGTCCTCTTTTTTATCACTAACAACTTGGGTTTAAAAATTCAACTACTCACACGCGCAAAAAAGCCGGGAATTTCCCGGCTAATGCTAGATGGTGTTTATTGTCACCATCTAGCTATGCTTATTGAAGCGAGTCATTCGTCGGGAGTATAGCAAAAAAATATTCTTCTTTGCAGACTTTATCCCTTCGAGAGTCGGTTAAGGCTTCATACTCTCCATATAACGGAAAAACTCGTTATCTGGCGTTAGTACCAGCACATCTTCTTTATTGGAGAAGCTCTCACGGTAGGCTTGTAAGCTACGATAGAAGCTGTAGAACTCTTTGTCCAAGCCAAAAGCTTTTGCATAAATCGCAGTTGCTTTAGCATCTCCCTCACCGCGAATTTCTTCCGCTTCACGATAGGCTTCGGCAAGCAACACGCGACGTTGACGATCAGCATCAGCGCGAATACCTTCGGCCAATTCTTTACCCTTAGCACGGTGCTCACGGGCTTCACGCGCACGCTCAGAAATCATCCGTTCAAACACACTACGGTTAACTTCACGGGGTAAGTCAATGGACTTGACCCGCACATCAATCACTTCAATACCTAGTTCTTTTTTCGCCAACGCATTTAGGCTTTTGGTGATATTAGCCATCAACTCATCACGTTGACCACTGACCACCTCATGCAGGGTGCGCTTACCAAATTGGTCACGCAAACCCGCTTCCAGACGACGTGCCAAACGCTCATCGGCTACCTGCTTAATGCCTGAAGTTGCTGTGTAGTACTGGTTCGCATTGGCAATACGCCATTTAGCAAACGCATCCACCATCACTGCTTTTTTCTCTAGCGTCAAAAAGCGTTGGGTCGGTGCATCCAAGGTTAACAAGCGGCCATCAAACTTGCGCACTTGGTTAACGTAAGGGATTTTCACATGCAAACCCGGCGGTACATCAGCTTGCGCAACCTTACCGAACTGCAGTAACACTGCACGTTCTGTTTGCAACACAATATAAAAACTATTCCATGCCACTAAACCCAGAACCGCAGCAGCGATCAGGGCAAATATCGATTTATTGTTCATTTAACGACTCCCCCGTGAACGTAAACTACGCGATATAGCATCATTACTCGCCGGAGTATTGAGTGTCGACGAGTCAACGGGCTCATTGCTGATACGCGCTGCAGGAGCAGACTGACCTTGCTGCAACATCTTATCTAAAGGTAGATACAGCAAACTGTTTTGTCCTTTATCACCGGTTAATAACACCTTACTGGAACGACTATACATCTCTTCCATGGTGTCCAAATACAAACGCTTGCGCGTTACTTCGGGAGCTTTGTGGTACTCAGTCACGAGCATGGTAAAACGCTCAGACTCACCCTCAGCACGAGCTATTACCTCTTCACGATAACCATTAGCTTCTTCAAGGATTCGCTGCGCTAAACCGCGCGCTTCTGGCACGACACCGTTGGCATAGGTTTCAGCGTCGTTTTTCTCGCGCTGCTCATCTTCACGCGCTCGAATCACGTCATCAAAGGCTTCCTGAACTTCTTTAGGTGCCTGTGCGTTCTGTACGTTAACCCCCGTCACCACGATACCGGTACGGTACATATCAATGAAACGCTGCAAACGCTCACGCACATCAACGGCTAAAACCTCACGCCCTTCAGTCAGCACCTGATCCATTGATGTTGAACCCACTACGTGACGCAAGGCACTTTCAGTGGCTTGCTGCAGGCTTATTTCTGGGCCATCTACGTTCAATACAAAGTCTTCTAGGTTGCTAATTTTATACTGTACGGTCAGTGGTACTTCGATGATGTTTTCATCTTCCGTCAACATCGGACCTTGACGCGTGTATGCACGCTCACGGGTCACGTTGTGCTGGAATTTTTGCTCAATCGGCGGGAAATAAATATTCAAGCCTGGGCCAACCGTTTCATGGTATTTACCCAAACGTAAAATCACCGCACGCTCTTGCTCATCCACCTTATAGACAGCAGTGGATAGCCAAAAGCCAACCAATACCACCAGTGCAATCAGTACGATTGCAACACCGCCACCAGAGCCTTGACCGCCAGGTTTCTTTTTACCGCCAAAAATTGAATTAAGCTTATCTTGTAGCTTGCGCAACGCTTCATCGAGGTCTGGCGGCCCTTGACGACCACCGCCTTTTTTGTTGCCACCACCCCAAGGGTCCTGATTATTCGAGTTTCCACCCGGCTCATTCCAAGCCATAGCGTTCTCCATCTAAAACAAAATTAAAAAGCTGCCCAAGAGCAGCCATGCAAGTTAGAAATTTCTATCATTGTAAAGCAACTCGTTGTTTACGTCATGGGGGTAGTGCACTCCATTAAACAAACTGGCTTTACTGCTGCACATAACGCTGTACAAATTCTTCGTAATCTACGCCTTCATCACTTAAGGCGCGCTTAAGATCAATCAAAGGAATGCGCACACTTAAACAACTTTCACCCTGTTCGGTATGACTTTCTTGCTGCACAGCACTTAAAGCAAAAAAACGTGCCCTCAGTCGCGCTAAGTCATGCGGCAACTGCACCTGCGCAACAAACAGATCCTCAGCCAGCAACTCACTTACTGCCTGTAGCAGTAACTCAATGCCCTGCCCTGTTTGCGCGGACAACCACACCCTGTGCGGTTTACCCTGCTCATTGCGCTGTATGTGCGGCTTTACTGACTCTAGCAAATCAACTTTGTTGTAGACCTCAAGCACAGGGACTTGTTCTGCACCTATTTCTTTGAGGACCTGATTGACCTGCTTTATTTGCTCATCACGCTCAACCGCTTGCGCATCAACTAGGTGCAACAATAAGTCTGCGCTAGCTGACTCCTCAAGCGTGGCACGAAAAGCTTCAACCAGTTTATGCGGCAAATGACGAATGAAACCAACGGTATCCACCAAGGTAATGGGGCCAATATCAGGCACCTGTATTTTGCGTACCGTCGGATCCAGCGTGGCAAATAACTTATCCGCTGCATAGACAGTGGCTGAAGTCATCGCATTAAACAGCGTGGATTTACCGGCGTTGGTGTAACCCACCAAAGATACCGCTGGGATTTCCGCACGTTTTCTACTGCGCCGCGCCAACTCACGTTGGTTGCGTACTTTTTCAAGACGCGCTTTGATTTGTCGCATGCGAACGCGCAGCAAACGACGATCTGTTTCCAGCTGAGTTTCGCCCGGACCCCGCAGACCAATACCACCCTGCTGACGGCTCAAATCCGTACGACTGCGCACCAGTCGTGTACTGATATGCTCTAACTGCGCCAGCTCAACTTGCAGCTTACCCTCATAGGTTTGCGCTCGCTGAGCAAAAATATCCAAAATTAAACCAACCCGATCAACCACACGACAATCTAAAGCGCGCTCTAAATTGCGCTCCTGACTGGACGTTAAGCTCAGATTAAATATAACTAAATCGGCTTGCTGTTCAGCAACAAGTTCACGCAGCTCTTGCGCCTTACCCGAACCAATAAGATAGCGTGCTGTGGGTTGAGTTCTGCCAATCGAAACAAAGCTTACAATCTCAGCGCCAGCCGAGAATGCAAGCTCTTTAAACTCTTCCGGTTCTTCGCGCTCTGTTAAGTTAAAACTATCTAGGTGCACCAAAACAGTACGATCAGCTCCCTTTAACTGAACATCGCTCAATGACGCACCTGCTTACTCATCCTGGGCATTCTCTTCATCAGCACTCAGAAGACGCACTGGACGACTAGGTACAACTGTAGAAATGGCATGCTTATAGACCATTTGGCTGACGGTGTTTTTCAGCAAAATCACAAACTGATCAAAGGATTCGATCTGACCTTGCAACTTAATACCGTTCACCAAATAAATGGAAACAGGGACGTGTTCCTTACGTAATAGGTTTAAGTAAGGGTCTTGTAGTGTGTGCCCTTTTGACATGGCGCAATCTCCTTTAGAGGATAAATTTTAAAGCCAAGCATAAATCTGGCTAATTGTTGTATTACTTACTGCAATATGGAGCTTTGTTTAAGGGTTTTCAAGGTCACGGCTAACTTATTGTCATCTAGGCTATCCAGCCAAGTTAACTCCTGCCAGCTACGCAACCAGGTAAACTGTCGTTTGGCCAACTGCCGAGTCGCTGCAATGCCTTTGGCCAGCATCTCATCGTATGCATATTGACCCAGCAAATAATCCCAAACTTGTCGATAGCCTACCGAACGCATGGATGGCAGCTCGGCATGCAAGTCGTCACGCTGCTGTAAAGCTCTGACCTCATCAATAAAGCCTTGTTCCACCATCTGCTGAAAGCGCTGCTCGATGCGTTGATGTAAAACTGAGCGTTGCTGCGGCGCAATGGCAAAAACCGCGACATTGTAGGGCAACTGCGCCCTGTGTTGTTGATTGTTTTTTTGCCGCAAGCGGTGTTCAGTCATTGTTACCCCGCTGACCAACCACACCTCTAAAGCACGCATAATGCGCTGGCTGTCATTGGGGTGAATGCGCGCTGCTGATTCGGGATCAACCTGCTGCAGTTGTTCGTGCAGCACATCCAACCCCTGCTCCGTTGCGCGCACATCCAGTGCAGCACGCACCTGCGCATCAGCTGGTGGCATGGTCGCTAGGCCCTCTAGCAGAGCCTTGTAATACAGCATGGTGCCGCCAACTAACACCGGTACTCGTGCTTTAGCCGCGGCTTGCGCCATCAAAGCTAACGCATCTTCACGAAACTGTGCCGCAGAATAACTTTCAACAGGATCAATAATATCGACCAGATGATGTGGAAAAGCAGCCAACACCTCGGCGCTCGGTTTGGCGGTGCCTATATCCATGCCACGATAAATCAGTGCCGAATCGACACTGATTAACTCGCAAGGAAAACGCTGAGCCAATTCAATGGCTAGATCCGTTTTACCTGAAGCCGTCGGCCCCATGATAAAAATAGCGCCGGGTAACTGCTGTGTATTCATAACCTGACTTATTGGTTCGCCATAAACTGCAGCAACCCTTTATCCTTGAATACCCGCTCCAAGGCATCACTCATCACCCAGCTAATCAAGCGGTTATTGGCTGAATCAGTTGGCGGTTTCACAAAGCCTTTATCTAAGTTGGCGGTATATCGACCACGATAAACCTGACCTTCTTTATGTACCTCGACCGCAAACACTGCCGTTAACTGCACCTTGCTCGCCACCGTGCGGTCTTCGACTACGCTGTATTTCAAATCGGCAATACTCAGTCTAAGTTGGCTACCTGCTTGGCCTTGCGGCACGGGAATAAAGCCGCGCATCCGCAACGCCGCTTCAGCTTCGGCTTGCAAACGCGGAAAAGTGGTTCTGCCTTCAACGGTAAGTGTATTGGACTCAGCATATAAGCCGCCTCGGTGACCTATCACCGAAGTAGTGCGCTGATCATCAACCGCCACTGATACCGTCTGTCCGCTGGCTACGCGCTCTAATTGCCCCGCGATGCGTGGCTCGGGGTAAAGCTGCTGCGGACTTAAACCACAACCACTGAGCCCCAGCATAAACAGACCCACAACAGCTATAGGTACTAATAGTTTTTTCACTTATTTAAGCTCCATTAAATCCCAGTAAAAATATGTCTAAATATGGCATACAGCCTTTAAAAAGACTATGCGCAAGATGCTTATTTAGCATCCCTTCGCGCCACAAACAGTGCTAAGTCAGAGTGCTGTTGTTAGGTAAAGTTTCTTCCAGCAACCGCTGCTTACGCTGTTTGGATAAAGGCGTACGCGCCGCCAAATAATGCTGATTAAAGCGTACAAACCACTCAGTTAAAGCATCAGCGGCCTGTCCGTCTTCTGCCAACTGCAAACAGAGCGCTGCCACCTCTGCAGTAGACAGATGCTCTATGTTAACGGAACGGCGTAAATGATAGCGCGAAACCTGTTCCGGTCTCAGGCTTAAAATGGGCAGATGCTGTAAATAAGCGGATTTACGAAACATTTTTCGCGCCTGCTGCCACGTTCCATCTAACACAATAAACAGAGGGCGTTTTTGTACTGCATCTTGTTCATGGGTCTGCATCGATTCGAGCTGCAACTCATGCACTACCTGTTGACTAGGCTGTGCATACTCCTGCGGGAACACCAAATAGGGCTGCCACTGTGGATCAGCCAGCACGTCAAGCAGCGCCGGCTCAACCTCAGTACGCGCCCAAGCAAACGCAAAGGTATCCGCCACCACATCCGCAATAAGCCAGCCGGTATTACTGGGTTTGAGCGGCTCGGCATCATACATCAGCAAACACACCGCACTGCGCGCAGCAACCTGAGGCTGCCAAGCACAAATACAATACTCCTGCGCCACGCGGCAGCGCGGGCAGCGTACCAATAATGCGCCGCGCGCCTGAAAAGGCTTTTTACTGATAGCTAATCGCTGGGCTCGCAAGCGTGCTACGGCATGGGGCATATATGCGTCCTTAGGCAAAACAAACGAGCCGTATGTTAAACCTCTGTCAGTACTAGGCAAGAAAAACTTTTCTTGCGAGAAATGTTTCGCCCTGTGTTCTGTGCATAGTATTGCAAAAACTATTATTGATGCAGGTCACGCCCAGCTTATCCGTTGATGGCATATTGACCAGCCATTCAAGTTAACGAGGAAATCATGCGTCGCGAACCTATAGTTTTGTTTGATGATGGAATACATCAATGTCTTTTATTCGATGATCTAGTCACGGGTGAAGGCATACAGTCTAACCAGTTTATGCTCACCAACAGCGGTCAGTCATTGCTGTTAGATCCGGGCGGAGACCTGACCTACACCCCTCTTTCAGTGGAAGTTTCCCGCAGAATTACATTGAGCGAACTCACCTACATTTTTGCTTCGCACCAAGACCCTGACATTATTGCTGCACTGGATAAGTGGCTACTCCACACCAAAGCTCAAATAATTACCTCGCAGTTGTGGGCGCGCTTTTTACCCCACCTAACCGCCAGCTATTTAACTGCCGCACACGGCATTAGCACCTCTGAACGAGTCATCGCCCTACCCGACTCGGGCAGCGTTTTTAACCTAGGCAAAGCACCGTTAAAAGCAATGCCGGCGCACTTTCTGCACTCTGTTGGCAACTTCCAGCTTTACGATCCAACCAGCAAAATTCTGTTTTCTGGCGACATGGGTGCTTCGTTAGTTGATGATGCGCAGCCGGTAACAGATTTCGCCGAACATATTCAGCACATGGATGACTTCCACCGTCGCTATATGGTGAGCAACAAAGTCATCAAACTATGGGTCAACATGGTACGCAAGCTGGATTTGGACATAATAGCTCCTCAGCACGGCCGCATCTTTAAAGGCAAGGCAATGATTGATGCCTTCCTTAGTTGGGTTGAAAACCTTGAGTGTGGCATTGATGTACTGACACAAGACGATTACTGCGAACCAAAATAAGTAGCCACAGCCATAAAAAGCGAGTCAAGCAGCGCGCCAGCGACAAGTTGTCTGACGCGCTCACCTTATGATTGTCCTATGCTCAACGTTAATGCTAGGCCTATACAGGCCTTGACGTCGAACACAGAGCTGGAGTTATTGAGCGCTCCAGTTTCTCAACTAGGATATTGAACATTGAAAATCGCAGTAACCAGTCAAAATCACAAAACCATTACTAAACATGCCGGACGCTGCCGCAACTTCTGGGTATTCACCATTGAGAATAAGCAGATTGTCGACCGTCAATTATTAGAGCTACCCAAAGAGCAGTGCTTTCACGACAGCCCCAGGCACGCAACACACCCACTGGATAATGTCGACGTATTAATTAGCGCTGAGATGGGCCAAGGCTTGGTCAGACGCCTAGCGGAAAAAGATATACTCGGGTTGGTAACCACGCAAACCGATCCTGAAACAGCGGTTACTTTGTACTTGCAAGACGCTTTACCTACCGTGGCGCCTGAAGATCATTCACACGGGCATCATCATGAGCACTAAGCAGTGCTTAATCTGTACTGAACCTTGAAATTATGCAATTCAGCCGCATCTTCTTAAACATTCGTAAAGGTGAGTTAAGGTACATCTGTTCTGCTAGCCCAACTCGCCTCACTGCAATTTGAAGAGGACCTATACTCATGCGAGTCGATCGTTTAACCAGCCAATTACAAGTTGCTTTATCCGACGCCCAATCCATAGCGCTAGGCCGTGACCACACTGCCATCGAGCCTGTACACCTGATACTGGCTTTACTTGAACAACAAGGCGGTGCAATTCGCCCGCTACTGATGCAAGTGGGCTTTGATGTATCCGCATTGCGTGCTGCGTTGGATAAAGAAATTAATCAGTTACCCGTTATTCAACAACCCACTGGTGATATCAGTCTGTCGCAAGACCTAGCGCGCCTGCTGAACCAAGCAGACCGCTTATCACAGCAGAAAAAAGACCAGTACATTTCTAGCGAATTAGTGCTGCTCGCGGCAATGGATGACAACACCAAGCTGGGCAAGATTCTGCTCGGTCAAGGCGTCAGTCGCCAAGCACTAGAGAACGCCATCACCAACCTACGCGGCGGTGCTAGCGTTGACGACCCCAACGCTGAGCAATCACGCCAAGCGTTGGACAAATACACCATTGACCTAACCGAGCGTGCCGAGCAAGGCAAGCTGGATCCGGTGATTGGCCGTGATGATGAAATTCGCCGCACTGTGCAAGTACTGCAGCGCCGCACCAAAAACAACCCAGTGTTAATTGGTGAGCCGGGCGTGGGTAAAACCGCTATTGCTGAAGGCCTAGCCCAGCGCATTATTAACGGCGAAGTACCGGACAACCTTAAGGGTAAGCGTTTGTTATCCCTAGATATGGGCGCGTTGATTGCCGGGGCCAAATATCGTGGCGAATTTGAAGAGCGCTTAAAATCCCTGCTCAATGAGCTAGCCAAGCAAGAAGGCCAAGTGATTCTGTTTATTGATGAACTGCACACCATGGTCGGCGCGGGTAAAGGTGAAGGTGCGATGGATGCAGGTAATATGCTCAAACCCGCCCTAGCCCGCGGTGAGCTGCACTGCGTGGGTGCGACCACATTGGATGAGTACCGCCAGTACATTGAAAAAGACGCTGCGCTAGAGCGCCGCTTCCAGAAAGTGCAGGTGGATGAGCCCAACGAAGAAGACACCATTGCCATTTTACGCGGCCTAAAAGAGCGTTACGAAGTGCACCACGGGGTCAGCATTACCGACGGCGCGATCATTGCTGCGGCCAAGCTGTCACACCGCTACATCACCGACCGCCAGCTACCAGATAAGGCCATTGATCTCATTGATGAAGCAGCCAGTATGATTCGCATGGAAATTGACTCCAAGCCTGAAGCTCTGGATCGTTTGGATCGTCGTTTAATTCAACTAAAAATCGAACGTGAAGCGTTAAAAAAAGAAGACGACGAAGCCACCAAAAAACGCCTAGCCAAGCTGGAAGATGACATTAGCGAGTTTGAACGTGAATACGCTGACTTAGAAGAAATTTGGAAATCTGAAAAAGCTGAAGTGCAGGGCTCGGCTCAGCTACAGCAGCAAATCGAGCAATCGCGCCAAGAAATGGAGCTGGCACGCCGTAAAGGCGATTTAAACCGCATGGCCGAACTGCAGTACGGAATTATTCCAGACTTAGAGCGCAGCCTGC
>LSQX01317374.1_pt1 | contig 13589 bp, 20 predicted proteins | sample 654561 | NCBI WGS metagenome assembly LSQX01 (sample SAMN04489861, study PRJNA283612) | anaerobic digester metagenome | isolation source: 4 biogas reactors fed with cattle manure at either 37C or 55C with and... | place: Denmark: Kongens Lyngby | collected 2014 | reverse complement strand
CTTGACAGCTGCGGTCAGCCGGTGAATCTGGAAATCAAGACTTTCCGACAGATCATCGAGTTCCTCAAGAGTGAATTGTGCATCCGCCCAGCTGTCAATATCATCCAGAAGGGACATCACTGATTGCATCACGTCGTGAATATGTTTACACAAGTGACGAAGTTGTTTGACTGCGTTCTTCATAGATTTCTCCTAACAACGACGAGGGAGTACTGCGCCGACTCCCTGATGCTTCTTCCAATAATCAGGATCGTTCGCAATCCGCTCTTCTTGTTCGGACTGTAGTTTCTCGGAAAGCAGAGCCTGGAGTTGCTCTTGCTTTGCTTTGTATTCCGCCAGATAAACGTCTTTTGCAAACGTCAAACTCGCGGACAATGCCTCGACTTCTGCCGAGCTCATTTTTTCTAATTTTTTCTTAGATGGTAAATCCACTATTTCATGACTTGACATATTATTACTCCTTTGGGGAAATTTAAGCGGGGATGGGACAGACCCCATTCCGTTCCCATCCCCTTGTAGACCGGACAAGGAGGTACCTAGAAACTCCGGTCTACTTCTTTTTGATAACGACTTTCTTCTTGCTGACCGCACCTGCTCCCTTGACTTTTGCGGTAGAGGGATTCACCGCAGATTTCTTAGGAGCCTTTTCCGCCTTCGCAGACTTTGCCGGAGCACTCCCATCTTTTTCGATAGGCTGAACCGGTTCATCGGGAGCTTCGTAACCAAGAGGTGCAAACTGTCCCTTGTTCAGTGTCCTGCGGTAGAATGCAACGCGATCGGGATTGATCTTGTATTCCAATTCCGACTCGACCATCAAGGCGATCTCTTCATCGGAATATTTACGCTCCATAAGGAGTTCGCAGACCTTTATTTTTGAATCGTGCGCTTTCGTTCCAGGTCTGGAACTGGTGATCCAAGCAGGTACATTGTCGCTCGATGCGGTCTTGGTCACCGTCTTGCTCGCTTTCGGAGGAGCTCCCGTTGACTTTGCATCCGTCTTCACGGATTTCTTCAGCGAAATCTTTGCTGCCATTTTGGCCTCCATCATTTGTTGAATGTAAACAATCTTTCTGTCCTTTGCCTTTTTCCAATGCTCACTACGGAGCAGAGTTTCAGGCAATTCGTAATCTGACTCTTGCGGTTTTATCCGCTGGAACTCGTGCCCTCTGTCAATAAGCCGACAGTAGACACGATCAACAAGATCAGCCGCGATACCTCCTTCATTTGGAAATGGTATATCATCTGCAAATACTCTTTTCCACCAATAATTGATCGTTTCATCGAGATCAAATTTATGATCTGGATTGCTCGCCCAATAGAGCATCCACGTAAACGCATCCGCATCCAAATGCGCTTTGTATTCTCTTTCATCGAATCCTTCTGGTTCTTTTTTAGAACGAGCACTCCCAGGCGGATGCAATTCCCAAGGAAATGGTTCCCGCTTGTGCTTAAGGACCGGTTCTACCTTTACTTTATGCTTCAGCATGAGAACTGCTCCTTCGAACATTCCCAATAGCTTTTGTCATCCCGCCATCCGTCAAAGAAAGCATGCTTCAATTTGCCTTTCCCAGCAACCTCTTGGTAGAGCACTCGCAGAACTTTTCTCATATACGGATTCGTAACAGAATCGCCATGCGATTTATACGCATCTGTCATCTGTTGCTTTTCCTCAAGAGTGAATCCAGTCACCGATCCCATATCAATATCTTTGCGATTACGCTCATCGTAGACTGCAATCGAGACTGCGGTGACCATGCCATATTGAGTAACACTCTCAGAGATTTTGAATCCGCGGATATAGACATCTGCCTCTCTGATCCCCTTTAGTTTCCACCATCCATCGTATGCCTTTTCCTTTAGAACAAGACCTTCCCATCCTTTTTGCCTTGCCAATTGCAAAAGACTTTCTAGCATCTTAGCCGACTGGAATTTATCACCGAATTCCACCGGTGGTAAAGATTCTACAAGCGACTCTGGAGGAAGAGTATTTTGCAGTAAACGACGGCCACGATTGTACGGTAATGAAGTAGGTCCGAACAGGAGTGCTCCCTGATAGATAGGAATACCGAACGCTTTCATCCGCAGTTCTTCTGGACACTCCTTAATCGCCGTCGGTACTTTACTATCTGGATTCTTTGGCCAGACCAGTTCCATCGCTATGACCGTTTCTTTAGGAATGCTCGGTAGTTTCATTGCTTCTAACTTGTCGTAAATATCAATGAAGTATCCGTTTGCATTTTGCCTACGACCATAGACAGAATACTCGCCTTGAGTATTTCGGCAATAGAAATGGAAATGACCTTGCTCTTTCACTTCTGGAACACAGACACAGTCATATATTTTTATCTTGTCAATATCAACGACTCGTAGAATGCCTTTACTGTCCGGCCTGAAATTCTCACGAGGCGAAACGTCTATCGGCTTGACAATTAATTGTCTGTGCTCACCGGCATCTCGGGTGAGCAGATTCATCGGCCAAGGATGGTTATTCAAAAGAACCTGTCCTTTCCACGAATTGCATTGACAGAAATTCAGTCAGGGAAACTTCGTATTCATCACCTTGTACAGTACGGAGGCGAATCTTGATAGATTCATCCCCCGTTTCACCGACGACGGATACCTCCATTCGCCTTTCGGCGTCATAATATATTCTTTTCGCCATAATTACCTCCTATGTCTCAAAAACGAGGCTCCCCCCAGGATCGTTTTACGAGCCATAAGCCGAGCCTATAATGTACAGCCAATTATACGCAAATAAACCTTTAAGAGCCTCAGGGAGTCCGTACGATTGCTGTACGAGCTTTGAGAGTTGGTTCGTAATTAGTATGCAGTATAAACGGCAAAAGCCACAAAGCCGACTAAACAGCTCTGTGGCGATCGTATTTATGTATGATTAATCTACTGTTTGTAAGTGTATCCCCTTACTGTGAAAAATCTACCATTGTTATCGGCATTTACATTAATAAAAACTTTACCATTATCGCAATGGACAATAATAAGCCGTGGAGCATGAACGTCGCAAAATTCCTGCAATGTGCCATAAGGACGAGTCGTACGGTATAAAGTAAATTCTGCAACATTACCGGCTAAAGCTTCCTTAGAGTTGCTCAATTGTTGTGGAGCAATTTTCAAATTCTCTCGAAGCTTGTCCACCTGACGCGACTTACTATAGCAGGCTGGAACTAATTGCAAAACAGGATAATCTGCATCTATTATTTTACAGTTTCCAACGCGAAGTGAATCTTTTTCAGAAATCATTCCTCTTCTACTCCTTCGTATCAGCATACCGTCCTCCTATCTTATACTGTACCTGTTAAAAAATACCAGTACCGGAAGACCTTGCACACCTACAAAACTGCAAACGAAAGCAAAATATTTCACAGTCCACATATTTGCTCTTAACTCGCGTACAAGTAGCTTGAACCGTCGTATGCCAACATAGTGCAACATTGCCAACAATGCATCATGCTCACGGTCTGGACCGCTGAATTTGAGAGTGTAGCCGAGGCCTGTGGGGTTGACCTGAACTGTCTCTACCATAATGGAACCTCCTTAAAATTAGTGCGGAACTTTTTTGGGTCCTTATTGCCTTATTGCTCCGTTGTTTAGACCCCGAAGGGGATAATACATGCTATCCCCTTCACAGGCACACGATACTCGATTAGCTTATCGCAATCCCCTTTACAGCCTGGACTGCCTTGACGAATGTATCGGCTTCCTTTTTGGGAAGCTTGATTTCGGCAGTATGACCAAATGCCTTCACCACGACGCCGATTTTATTGGCCTTTTTCAAGACAGCTTGCCAGATGCGGTCGTCGAGATCCGCGACCTTGGTCAGCTTGATATCCTTTGCATCCTTAATTTCGGTTGTTGCGACTGCCTTCGCTCCGCCAGGATTATACTTTGCATCCAGCTCCTGCAGAACTGGAATTGCCATGAATTCGTCTTTTCGCTCTGCAACCCACAAGGCTCGCTTGACTGCTTGCCCAATTGCTGATTGTAAAGCAGTTTCAGTTGCCTTGACGTCACCGGTCCGTGCGATTTCAATAATTTCGTTAGAGTTTGCCATGATATTTTCTTCCGTTGAATTGTTGAATAGATTTTCTACCAATTGCCTTTCGGCAATCTCCAAATTCCTTTGGTACATTCTCAAGGCATCTCGACGGAATTTGGATTGTTTCATTACAATCTCGATGCCTCGTTTGCCGTACATCCCATCGTACTTTTGAACCAGGATGACACGGCCTTCGGGAAGATTATCCCATTCCTCAACGAGGAATCCGGTGGGATCGACGAGCCCGAAGTACTCGCCAGCTTTTGTTTGCACAATTGCGATATTGACCTCCTTTCACACTATTTTTTCACAATCCTTTCTATGAAATTTATTGACAACCTTCTTATAAAGCTCTGAATTTAAAAGAGCTTTTAAGTCAGGATCGGCAATATCGCCGATCGGTCTAGTTGCATGATAAAGTAATTGAATACGAATTTTATCATCAATTTTCGCCTGTAAAGACTTACAGGCGAGTGACCAACATGATAAGTCAAGATTGGCGCCTCTAAGGTCGGCGCCGCTAAGGTCAGTGACATGAAGATTGGCGCCTCTTAAATCGGCACCAAAAAGATCGGCATTATTGAGCTTGGAGCTTTCAAGGTTGGCACCTCGAAGATTGGCTCCTCTAAGGTCGGCACCTCGAAAATCGGTGCCTTTTAGATTGGCCTCACTGAGATTGGCACCTCGAAAATCGGTGCCGTAGAGAATGGCGCCGCTAAGGTCGGCACCCTTGAACCTGGCGCAGCTTAGGTTCGTCTCACTAAGGTCGACGCCGCTAAGTTCAATCTTACTAAGATCGACGCCGATCTCAACTAATTTACAAATGGCCGAGCGTTGATCCTCAGCCTCAATTATATAATTGTCACCTCTACATTTTATTGGTATCATCTGTAACCTCCTCTAAATGGCCGGTGATTGCCGGCCGATATTAAATGAATGTAACAGTCTAGGCATTACTCATCCGTGAAAACTCTCTCCTCGCACGGAGAGAAAGATCAGGGTGATCCCCATCACCCCAAAACCTATCCGACGATAGGTTGTCCGGAACGACCTCCAAGAGGTCGCCGGTTTTTTTACTAAAAATGCAGGATGCGCCATGAATTCCGCATCCTATAAGAAACTCTATAGTTTCATCACGGATATCGATTGAAAACGATACTCGTGTTTGCCAAGAAGGATACCTCATATAGGAGTCCCTTCTTTTCGAATAGGAATTATAAGACTCTCCACGAGAATCTTTCTCTAAGCCAATTTCCCATACGCCGGGTTCAACCGGCATTTGGAAGTCCGGATCTGCCAGTATTCCGGCGATCAGCTCGCCGGAACCAAAAGAAGACCGTTTAAGAGCATTAACTATATTGTTGAGTGCTGCAAGTGTCATCTTTTACTCCTTATATTATTAGTTCCGTTATTTAATACTTCTTATGCAAGCGTATCTGGCGCTTGCATTTTCCATACTACATAACGATTCTGATGAGCGCGACGGAGCCAGCAAACCATTCCGTCCCACAGGACGAACTTCCGCTGACCATTAAAATAAATCCGTGTATTGTAGGTTTTTCTGTACTTCCCACTGTAATCCTTGAAAAGTACGAGGTGTTTTGAAATTCTCTTACTTGGAAATTTTTTTAATCGAGTGGACATAGGATACCTCCTGTTGTTTGATTTGCGGTATGGGGACCGCTTATTTATACCTTAAATATACTCATAAAGCAGACAGGATGCAAGTATTTTTTAATATTTAAGGAGTCGAAATTGTCAGAACCTCTGTAAGTAATTGAAACGCCTGGAGTTATGGCGAACTTCATAGTAGAATTTTTTTTACGGTCTGGTCTTTTGCCATACAAAAAAGACCGTCTACATTCGCCATAAGTTATTTATTTTCAATAACTTATATATGATCTATACTTGGAAGGAATCTCGTAGCATGATAAGAGCAGTCATAACTTGATAGATGCTGCAAACAAAAAGGCGAAACGCTCTTGCGAACGCCTCGCCTCTCTCCCAATTGACAGAAAGCAGTCGAACAGGTCTGCCGTCAGTCCTCATCCGGAATATCGAATGAATCACGAATCAATTTACAAAGTGGAAGCACGATCTTGTCGTCTATCGGCGTCGCACTTGCAGTGACTGCATCTTCAATCTTGTCAAGTAGAGCATCTACTGCTTTTTTCGCAATGTCTTTCGGGAGCATCGCAATCAAAGAACTCACCAGACGTCCAATCAAATTCGCCAACACTTTACTGTTCACATCACCCTCCTTTAAGGATACGGTTTATAGGTCATACCATTGTCCATAGACTGGAGAAATGGCTCTACTTTCAAGAACGTTTCTGCAACAAACGAATTATAGACCAACTCTTTCGGATTGCTAACATGTAGCCAGTAGCTTCTTCGTTTCTCGAGTATTATCTGGCCTATCTTTACATTACCGTTTGGCAATGCTATACATGAGTGCTCTCTGACGAAATGAGGAGCGAGCACGTCCCAGGCTTCCTTTGCTCCACAAGACGGCAGTATGTCTACTGCTCCCACAGAGAATTGGAAATATTTTCCATAGACTCGAATCTTTGCTGGATTGCTAAGCTTGACAATATTGCCAAACAAGTGATCGCTTGTTTCTGACGGATTGTAGCCCTGTTTCTTGAGACGATTGTGATCGCTGGGAAAGCGAATGCCCGAAACGATTTTTATGGAAACTTCGGCACCGAAAGCTTGTCCGAGATAGGCACGAATCGGCTCCAAAATATTCTGCGCCAGATGCTTCACCATGTGCATCTGTATAGTCGTCAGAATCGAAGGATCCCTCTCACTAAATTCTGAAAACCAAAAATGTTCTGAGACTTTCATAAAGTTCCCTTCAGCTTAAGATACGCAATCATGATTCCAACGACCCACAGAATCAATTGCATTACAAGACTGGACATGCCGGCAATCACCCAGTTCTTCATACTGTCTATCCTTTCATGTGCTTTGTCAATTGCCTTCTGTTGATCGTCATGTCCCTTTTCCAAACTGTCTATTCGAGCTTCCATTCCACTATGCGCAAGGCATCGCTCGTTTCTATCTACCATTAAGTATTCTCTCCCTCTCCCGTGACTCTGCAAATAAATAGTTTCCAATAAGCATTCGCGCTATTCATCTGAGAACCGCGATTTGAGACGTAGACCTTTTGGTCGCTATATTGCAGATGCGCATCATAGTGCGACGGATCTCCAACATCCCCAAATCCCGGCAGATACCAATCTTGGAGCCCTGTGACATTGCTATTACTCATCATCATGCTCCACATCATTACCCAACTAATCCCACCTACAAGATTCTGCAGATCAATCGTAAAATCACCATTCGCTCCAGTATATCCCTCAAGAGCACACCATTCCAATTGTAATCCCGGACGGGTAGATTTTAATTGTGAAGGCCAGAATACTAAATCACGAACAGGAGCAAGATCAAAAATTCTATTTGGAAACGATCGCAAAGACATGTGATTAGTCACTGTATTCGCCGCAATCAAAGTATCTTGTGCATCGTTTCGTCCTTCTTCTACATCAATCTGACTCTGTAAACTACTCGTAGAACTTTGAAGAGATCCAATTTGACTTGTATGTGTACTGAGAGCGCTCTGCTGCGAATCGTCGACAGACTTGAGATTGTTCAAAGCATCTGTAACATTCGCTCCAGTCACAGAAGATTGATTCGTGATACGATCGCTTTTTAATTTGTTATTTATTGCCGTATTCATCTGATTCATTGAAGACACGGACTCACTGGGAGAGTTTAGTGCCAAGCCCTCGGCCTCTATGACGTTGCAGATTTCTTCCTGCAAAGCATTCATCTCTTCGTGCCGAACTTGAGTCGCATCACGACCTGTCGCAAGATCTTCGTCTGCGTAGAGTCGTTTCCCACCGATCACTACGTATCCATCGCCATAAGTTCTATGCATCTTTACCTCCTTTATCTAAAGACAACTTCAGTATGAGCCGGAGCGAGTTGACGGATGCGGCATTTAATCTGCTCTTCCGAAACATCTCCAGAGACATCTAAAATAGTAACGACCCATTTGAATTTGGAACCGATACTCCATAGACGCGATCCATAGATGCGCTCTGATGGAGGCTCTGTTCCGGGCATCCTATCCACGCGATTGACGTCTACACGGAATGCACTCCCGATACCAGTAAACTCTTTTATTGTTATTGTCGCACCAAGACTTGCTGCATAATCTATAAAGAATTGTGTACTCTGTCCGTAGTAATTTCCAGTATATTTTGCATGCGTTACTTGTGCTCTTTCCTCAATAGTTTGTGCAAGAGGTGAACATTCATCAGGCAGTCCTAAGTCTTCTTCCCACTCTCTCAACATTTCTCGCGAAAGACCTGGAATAGCTTCTCTTCTTAAAGCTGTTACTCTGTCTTCGAATGCTTCAAGCTCTATAGCGAAAGCCATCAGTATCTTACCTATAATTTTCTTAGTCATGCTACAGCTCCATTTATACTGATATAAGAAAAGCCATTTGCTGCCTCAGTACCACTCACTTTGAAATAGCATGCTCCAGAATAGATCATCTCTGAACCTGGTGTCGGCCATGCGTCAAGTCTCAACCATGCACTACCATCCCAGTCCCAGATATAACTCCAAATGACTCCTGCAACTCTTATGATTCTTAAATTATATTCTGTTGGGCTTGTTGTTATGGGATAGCTTGCGCCATTTGCACTAATATACGGCTGTGTGCCGATACTTGTCATGAGCTTAACCTCATAAAACATATTATCTGTATCAGTGCTAAATAGAAACATGTGGATTGTTGCAGAGGCAGGGTCAATAGGAAAAGATTTCCAGATACCAAATTCTAAAAGAAAATCACCTGTAAAACCACTCACTGGATATAGTTTGCTTATCACATCAGAAGCACCACTTTGCGCGATACCTTCATCGTGTTCAGTAATTTGGTACCAATTTGCATAAAATTCAATATCAAACCCTGGACATAGATCAACAGAAAAATCACAAAAATGCACAAATGCAGGCTTAATCGTTGGACTTCCCCATCCTTCCGCAGAAGCAATTGACAGCATCGTTAAGAATTGTTCGTTTGTTAAGACAGTCGGTTGTCCGAATGCTTCACCCGATGGTATGCCAGACATTTCTATTATATTGTGTGCGATCACAATCGCCAGTCCAAAATCTTCTGCTCCTGCGATTCCGTCCGGAGTGATATATATTATTTCCGAAGAAATGGTCACACGACCGAACTGTTCGCCAGATAGAATACTATTCGGACGAATATTACTTTCATTCGGCAAAGGGATATTCCACAGTATCCCCCTGGGAAGCAGAGCGCGGAGTGCGCGGACATAGTCCCAACGATCGAACGCGAGTCGCGGTTTTAATTCGTCAAGGTATCCCATATTATGTCAACTCCGAGAATACTATTACGCCAAGCCATGGATATTGAAATCCTGTCAGAACTACATCTGCAACAGGTATCCAATATGGACCCCGAAACAAAAAGTCAATTGAATAATCAGTCACTCCACTGTTCGATATTGCTGAACGTATCTGAGAAATAGGGATTGTCGTTCCTGGCCGATGTGGCAGAAACAGAGCACGAAGATTATCCTGAATAAGCGTCTGTATATCAGCCGTTAAGGGAGTGATTCTCAATCCCATGTTGATCTCTGTTTTTCCTGCGGCGTGATCTGCGTCTTCGATAGAAGCTACACGATGTGTCGCCGTAACTGGTTTGCGATACGAGATATATGCTTCGACATCGGTAATCAATTGTGAACTTGGAACGGGATCTGCACCTGATGCAGTAATAACCGTAACGACCGTTCCGGGTCCATCGTTTAACGGATAGCACCATGCTCTTGAGACGCCAGGATATTCCGTCGCCCATCGCACATAATCTGCAACAGAGCCTCCCGTAGGAATAGTTTGAATCCGTTGTAATATTCTGGCTCGATACGTTTCATCATCTTCAGTATCCTCTCCTCCAGTGATATCACCGCTCACTTGAACCTGATCATCGATCCCCGAAATCGGAGATATCATCTGCAAATAGATAGGATCTGGTGGATTCGTCCTTACGAAATTGCCAGCAATACCGGACTCAATCGCTTGCACAGAAGTCGTTGCTGTCCCCCCTGATATTGTGGCGATAATAGTCGTACCGTATTCCACTCCATTTTCATTCTGGACACGAGTGCCGACCGGAATCACTGTTCCATTCGTACCTGTAAATATGACAGAGCCAGACGCAAAAGATCCCGACCTCCGCTGAACTCCCCACATAAGTCCATGCGGATTGTCAAGGTAATTTCCTTCCGCAGAAGTTACGAAGATCTGTCGCGAGAGCCATTCCAAGTATCCATAGTTTCCATGGATCGCTCCCGCAAAGACACGAGCCAGAATACGAAGAATCGCGTTGCGAAGCAGAGCGACTTTCCCGAACAGTCGTGCTTCGATCCCTTTTTCGATTCTATCCTTAATCGTATTGATAGAAGGTCTTTCGAACGGCATTATTTCCTCCTTAACAATTGCGCTTCCCAGTTATAATAGAATCTGTAGAATATCGATGTCCCTTCTGGTTTGACAAACGATAGTGTAAACGCAAGAGTCGCTCTCAGATCCCTCCTGCGTTCGACAGTTACATCTACAGACTTTACGATTCCATCTTCAATCATCCACTTGAACCCATCGAGTAAATATTCCTTAGCGATCGCAGGTATTTCCGTGACTGTCTTTGCTCTCTGTAGAAGCCAGAGCTTTATTCCCATTTGATAATCCGGCACGACAGGTAAAGAATCACCGAACCATCCACCACGATATCCACTATCATCTGGCAATGGATCACCAAGATCGGCATGTTTATCTGTCAATAACGTAATTAAGACAGCTGTCTCAAGTCCATCATCTCTGTCAACGTCTCTATCCGCAAGAATCATATCTACGAACTGTTCATTTACGTCGAACGTAATTCTTATATCGCCTTCCTTCGCTGGAGAAGGTGGAGCCAGAGCGCTCTGTATAGTCGTGGTAATATTGATCGACGGGATTCCGAAAGCCTCTGAAGAAGGAATGCTATTCGGTAAGATAAAAGATTCCATTTCGAGTATTGAAGGATTTCCCCATACCTCGCCCGAACCTATTCCGTAGTCTGATTGAACAAACGACGGATGATTGAACGAAGGATTGTATTGATTCGCCATATTATTCTGCCTTCACTTTGCTTGTCAAATTGCTATTCGGCATAACTTGTCCTGCGACAAATACAGTCGTTGGAGTTGGAGGAACCAAAATAGGATCAGTTCCTGCTGCCGCGACTGGACTTGACGTAATCCCTGTCTGTGCTGTCGGAGTTCCAGCGACAGAAACATTATGAACATGATTGTCGAATATTGTTTTGAACGATTCGTTGACAAGTTTCTTGAGACTGCTATTTCCAATCTCTATATCACCGGACGCCCTGATCGTTACTTTCTTGTTCGGTGCATCTATCTCGATTCCATTGGCCTCTGTCAATTTAATACAATTTCCATCGAAATCATAAACAGCGACCCCTCCTTCTGGTAGATTCTTGAGTCGGTAGCGAGTATCATCTACAGCGATGACCAAACCATGATCTCTATTGCCGGCGACAAAGAGCACGACGCCTTGCGCATTTGGTTTGGGATGACTCGTAAATCCATAATTCTGTACTCTCTCAACTCCACTCTTCACTTCATCCTTCATCAGATTCAATTGTACGATCTGCATATTTTTACTATCGTCAATCAAAGACACAATCGCACGACTTACGATCATACGGATCCGCACTCGCAATGGCTCAAGAAAGCGATTCAATTGACTGACAAAATTCATATCACCATCCGTACCCGAAGCCCTCTTTTTTGGACTTCTTTGTGATCTTTGTTTGCTTCGTCGGATCCGCAAGATAGGTATCGGCATTGACAAGAGTAAGATCGCTGAACGTACCAGAATCATCTTGCGAAAATCGTACTTCATTTATCAATAGTTCTTCTGCAATTCGTAGTGGAGGGATACTACAATAGACAAGCGTTCCAGGTTCCCATAATGAATTATTAGATTGGAACCACGACGGAAGCTTGACAGATAACTTCCCAGTCTTTCCGGCTCGAACTTGTGCTTCCCATGCCGCGATGTTCTGCGCATCCTTGTTAGACCCCTCACCATCCATCGTGATTATTTTCAGTCGATACCGAGAACCAAAAACTGTATCTGTTGCTTCTCCAGATACTTGAGTCGTACTCACAATCCCCCAATCGTCTCCTCCACCGCTCTTCTGTCCTTTTACTTTGTACTTTGAAAAGCGATTCGTATAATCAAAAGACACGCTCGCAGTAAGAACGTTCTCGCCAAGAACAAGATTGTCTCTTGACAAGCGATCTCCTGTAGTAATCAGCTCCAGTTCTCCATTAGGATTCGAGACTGGAATGATTCCTCTCTTACGGCATTCTCTATCCAAAATCTCAAAGACTGATTCTCCAGAATTTATTGTCAAAGAGAGATTTGCATCTCTCCCGAACGCCGATGATGAAACGAAATCCAACGATAATCCGTAGACATCCAGTAGATCCCTTATGATCGTTGTCAATGGAGTATTCTTCCAAGAATTTGACGGAAGATATTCTGCAGAGCAATCCACCAGATCGGCAGTCTTCGAACGTCCATTCACCTTTATTACAATCTGACCAGGATCAACATCTATACTGACTCCATCAATATAACCTGTCAGAACCTTTTCCTTTACTCTTGCGCCTCCTGCTATCTTCTCAATCTCGATCTTACATTCACTGTATGGAACCAATGGAGTCTCCCCTCCATCCCATACATCTACCATCTCAAAATCGAACGTATCTGCAAGTGCATCTATAGACCGACTGACCGACACGGATTTCCATCCAGTCAGCTTTGAAGATCCAACGATCAATGATACTACATTATCAGGCATAGATACGAACCTCTATTGGAACACCTCCTGGAACAAACAGGGGATGCGCGATATTGTTTCTGTCAATAAGATCCTGCTCTTCAGAAATTGTTCCGTACAGATCATGAGATACCACGATCGCTGGGAGTGAAGCGTTCAGAGTCAACTCGACAAGGCGCGGAAGCTCACGACTGCGATTGTCAATATCGGCGGAGACAGAAGTCTGTAAATCCAACAATGCCGTATATAAATCGTCATCGTCTAATTCGAGCAGAATCTGTTCCACCTTCTTGTACGTGATCATGCGAAATTCAGATGCTTCGTCCAGACTATCGAAATCTATGATTGACATAAGGCCAAGAGCGTTTATGACTGCATTCTGCTGCATGAATTGCGCGAACGCAATAGAAGGATCGTCGTCTCCAAGGACGTCATCTGGCTCGAAGTCAAACATCGTTCTAATCTCACGAAATTGTTCTCTGGCATTGTCGATCGTTGCGGCGAATTCGTCTTCCGCATTCGTTCCAAACGTCATTGCATCTGTGAATTCCTGTGCCAGATCAGTGACATCAAAAG